>JAABUL010003497.1_pt1 | contig 23232 bp, 38 predicted proteins | sample 5559151 | NCBI WGS metagenome assembly JAABUL01 (sample SAMN10711876, study PRJNA513368) | rock metagenome | isolation source: Antarctica rocks | place: Antarctica: Victoria Land, Pudding Butte sud | reverse complement strand
CCCCGGTGCCAGCAATGCACCGCGCCAGATCCCATGATGCGCGCTGCATGGCGCCCCGTCTGCGCCTTCAACCCGCTGCATCGTCCGAAGGTCTCTCCGTGCTTTGCGTGGTCTCAAGACGATGGTCGTGGCTTGCAGGGTGGCTCGGCGGCGACATACGGCACGGCCGACCTGGACAACTCGACCTCGCGCGACGACATCGTCTGACGCGGCGTCGGCAGATCAGGGCGCGGCGCTCTCTTGGGCGGCGGCTCCGGCCGGCTCGGCACAGTGGCCGTGCAGCTGCCGCGGCTGGCCTGCATGCTGGGTACAGTGCTGGACTTACCACTGGCGGCACCCATGGAGCTGCCGCAGGCTCCAGAACAACCGGGCAAACGGAGCGACGCCCCTGCATGAGCACAACAATCCCGACGCCAGCAGACGCACCAGCGCTGCCGGCAGACGGGCAGGCTGAACCGGCAGAAGCACAGACTCGACGGCAGACATGAATTGAACAGTAGATGTGACACACCTACCGGCAGTGCCCCGCATCATGCTGGGCATGGTATGGGAAACAATAGCCGAGGGCTCAGGCTCCCTGGGAAGGATGTGTGCTCGTCGAAATATACTCCTGCATCAGCTGCTGAGATCAGACTCAGTGATGCTGGAAGTCTCAAGAGGGACACATGGCTGGCGCCGCCGCGGAGATGCATGCTCTTTTTTGGTTCAGAAGCGAGAATTGGATATCTCTGGCGTCCCGGTCCACAGCTGGTCTCGTCGAGAAATGCAGAGGTTGTAGCACTGCACTGCGGATTCTCTGAGTTCGTTCCTTGCTCACTGGCCAGCACCACTTCAATGGCTCGATTGTCCTTGAAGCTGCACTGTACTTGTGACCGCTGTAATAATCCCTTCATGAATAGGTAGTCAAATCAAGGCGCCAATGTTAGGTAGTCTGCAGCTTTCTGCACACGAGACACCTCTCCCCTTCGAACGTGTCCTCCTGCCCAGACAGACACCCCCTGTCTCAATTCCGGGTGCTAGATAACTCGAAAGGGTCCAATGGCGCTTGGCACATGCGCTGTGCTCCGTTGCCCCCAGGCGGGAGGGCATACGCCGGCCAGACCCCGCCCCCTCCTATGGCCGCCGCTACTGCCGCCGGCGCTGCTACCTCAGTGCATGGAGCCAGCGACATCGCCATGCCGCCTGTCGAGGCCGCCGCTGAAGAGCCCGCTGCCCTGCGCAGTCAAACGCAGCAGCTTCTCAGCCAGTGACAATATCACTGTGCGTCTCACCGCGATTCGGTGCAACCGATGATGTATGGCCCGTCAGCAGAGGTCTGCTGCTGCAGCGGTTGTCGAGCCCGGCCTGCTCGCATGCCCCATTCTAGGGTTTACAAAAGCTAGAATCTACCTGCTGCCCGGGGGCCAGGTGCGAGTGACGCCTGCCGCACCTGGAGAGCCTGGCTGTGTCAGTCCCAGCCATCCGACCGATGCTCACCCCACAACCCTCTGCCTCCACCATCTTGAAGAGGAGCACAAACAGGAGAGGGCAGCAGCGAAGCTGGAATGCGCTTGGCACCTTGTCGTCGTCGGAGGAGGCGCCGCCGGCGTGCCCGCCGAGGAAAAACCCACACACGACTTCAGGAGATGAACCCCGAGGCACTCGCCTGCTCCTTGTCGTCGCCGTCGGAGGCGGTGTCGGGCGCAGCCGGCGCATCTGCGCTGGAGACGTCGTCCACAGACGCCTGGCGCGCCCACAGCTCGGCATAGCGGCCACCACGCGCCAGCAGCTCCTGCGGCGAGCCCTCCTCCAACACTCGGCCCTGGAGAGAAACAGTGCAGGAAAACGTGGACACGGCTTCACCAGAGGGGGTCTGATGTGGAGATTTTGGCAGAGGGTCGCCGCACGCCGGCGCCTGTTGCGACAGGCCCTCCTCCCGGGTGCGGCGCCCTGCGGTGATGTTGCAGGCGGTGGCGCATGTCTGAGCAGCTGCTTGCACAGACATGGGGGCGCGATGCACGGCGCAGAAACCCCCTAGCTGGGAGGCACACGTGCGGCATGCCGGCGCGTCCTGCCGGGGGCGCCTGCCAGCAATGGGCAGGCACACCGCGACGCACATTGGTCACCAGGACGATGACTTGTCCGGGCGGAACAAGCGCCATTAACGTGTCGGGTCCATTCGGCGGCCAGAACGCACACAAACAAACGATCAACAATCGCACCTTGTCCAGGACGACGATCTTGTCGGCCTGCGCGGCGGTGGACAGCCGGTGCGCGACGAAGAGGCTGGTGCGCCCCGCCGCCAGCTGCTGCAGCGCGTCCAGAATGTCGCCCTCGGTGCGACTGTCCAGCGCGGAGGTGGCCTCGTCGCACAGCAGGATCGGCGCCTCCTGCGCCGCGAAAATAACTTCTTTTGAGTTGCACAGTTGTAGGCGCTGTTGTTTCTGCAGCACTTATAGGGTGTCGTCCTCGGTGCGGCTGTCCAGCGCGGAGGTGACCTCGTCGCACAGCAGGATTGGCGCCTCCTGCGGGTTGCAATCAAGACAAATTTGTATTCAATTGAGCTGCTGCAGCGCGTCCAGAATGTCGCCTCGGTGCAGCTGTCCAGCGCACTTCTCCCCTCCGTCAAACGCAGATTGGCGCCTCCTGCTGGGCTTGGTGAAACTTCTCTTTCCAAGCTGAGCTTGTCAGTCAGTCCTACTGCCGAAGTAATATGTCGCCTTTGGTGCGGCTGTTCAGCACTGGATGCGGCCTCGCCGCACAGTAGGATGCGCAGGGGCCTTGCAGCGCAGAGGATATGATTCTTGGAAGTCAGGATCGTGAGGTCTGAAGACATGCAGGCAGGCGGGTCCGGTGGCAATGCATTGCTTCCCGCCGCTGCTGAAAGTTAGAAACCTGTTAGTGTGTGAAATTCATTGAAATGGAGCTGGGCAGAATAGGATGGAGTGAATGTGATAGTGAAGAATGCGGACGGGAAAACTGAGGAAGGCGTAGGCGATGGCGACGCGCTGCTGCATGGAAAGGTCAATCACATTGAAGCATGCATGTTCGTTTCAATTTTTAGCGTAGATCTGAATGGATTACGGACGTTGGAAGGCGCGGGCGATGGTGACGGGCTGCATGTCGCCGCCGCTGGAATAAGACGGCGAATCGAATGAGGCCGACATGCAGGAGTGCATGACTACACTAGTACATCGAAATGGCGCACCTTGAGGAAGGCGCGAGCGATGGCGACGCGCTGCTTCTCGCCGCCGCTGAGCTTGAGGCCGCGCTCGCCGACGATTGTGTCGTAGCCGTCCGGCATCGCCATTATGGCGTCGTGCACCGCCGCCTGCGATTGGTGGTGCACACAAAATCAGCTTACCAGTGTGTCCCATTGGAGTGATATCCAAGCAGATCACGGTGGCAACCAGCATGGCGCTCATGCACAGAGGGGAGGGGCGCTCACCTGGCGGGCGGCGGTGTGCACACGGCGGCCTTGCCGGCGCCGAGGCGCATGCACTCCATGCCTGGATGTAGGTCCTCAGTGGGTGTTTTTTTCAGGGGTTTGCCAGGAACAAGGATCGAGGAACAGGCACCTGGCGGGCGGCGGCGTGCACGGCGGCCTCGCCGGCGCCCAGGCGCCCGTACTCGATGTTGTATCGGATGGTGTCGTTGAACAGCACCATGTCCTGCGCAGCCAAAACATTGTTGTTGGGGATTTCAGTGTCTGTGCAATGCACTTTAGTTGCCAATTAGAACTCGGTGGTGTAGCGGATGTTGTCGTTGAACAGCACCATCTGCGCAGGACTCGAGTCTCGTTTTGGCTCTGGTTTCCGGAACTCACAAGGCATTTGGATTTGGGCTCCATCCCAGCTGCTCATGCAGCGCTGTCGATGCTGCAAGGCTGCCGGTGCGGACCGGCGTGCCAGCTCGTGCATCGAGCCACAGACAAACGGCAAGCAAGGCGGCGTGCAGAGGCAGGCGCCGGAGGCTGTGTGCCTGGCAAAAGCCTTTAAGTTTGGTTTCGTAATCGGGGAAGAGGAGGCCGCACCTGGGGCACCTGTGCGATGGCGCTGCGCAGTGACCGGCATGAGTCTGCAGGCTGTCTGCATGCAGGAGGGCTTTTGCAAACACGAAAGGGTTGAGCAAGCACCTGGGGCACTTGTGCGATGGCGCCGCGCAGGGAGGCGAGCGTGAGGTCGCGCACGTCGCTGCCGCCCACCCGCACACTGCCGCCGCTGGCGTCGTAGAACCGGAACAGCAGCCTGCACATGTTGCGTGTATATTTTTGGCTATTACGTTGTTGTCCGTGGCAAAACGCCGCGGCCGACCATGACGCACGCTGCCGCCGCTGGCGTCGTAGAAATGAAACAGCAGCCTCCAGATTGCGGGGCTGGTGGGTAAGGGAGGCGCCCATGTGTGAGCAGCATGGACTTACCGCTGCCATTGGTGCCGACGAACGCGCACAAGTGCTTGCACTGCTAACATTGAGTAGAATGCTGAAAGACGAGTCGGCCTCACCAACAGGGAGACTCGTGGACTTTGCTGCTGCCGCTGGTGCAGGCAAAGGCGCGTAATATCGTACAGATTTGGGGCTGTGAAGGGCATTTTACGGGGATCCTGTGTAACAGCAGAAATATACAAAGAGAGCGACGCTTGCTTGAGCAGCGTGGACTTGCCGCTGCCGCTGGTGCCAACACAGGCGTGCGAGCTACCGCAGTCCTGGGCTTTGGTTGGCTTGCGAAGGGTATGCAATACCAGTTCGTTTGACGCTTCAAACATGTGGGATCTTGCCTGAGCAGCATGGACTTGCCGCCGCCGCAAGTGCCGAGGGAGGCGCAGGAGGCACCAGAATGTTTGAATTGGAACGGCTTTTCGAGGGTTTCTATGAGGGTCTCTTCCTGAAATTCTATTCACGTTTCAACCAAAGAGACTCTCGCCTGAGCAGCGTGGACTTGCCGCTGCCGCTGGTGCCGACGAATGCGCAGGAGGTGCCTGCCGGAACGGTGAATGACACGCCGTCCAGAATGGGCTGCCCGTCCCGGTACCCGAATGCGACATCGCGGAACTCGATGTCGTGCCCCTGCGGCGCCGGCTGCAGCTCTGTCGCGTCCGCCTTATCCTGCATTGAAAATCAATTTAAAGTTGTTCTACCCATCCCGTCAACCAAAGTCAATGTCCAGGAACCGGGTGTCGTGGCCCGCCGGCGCCGGCTGCAGCTCTACTGAGTCCACTCTGTCCTGCAAAAACGACTGTTTGGTTGCATGGTGCTTCACTTGTGTGATGCGATGGATGCGATGGCGAACAGCAAAAACGAGCGGCGGCGCCCTTCCCACATGCAAGCAAGGCCGCTCGTCGCCCGTGCGGGACGCACATTCAGGTCGTGTCCCCCGCCGCAGGCACATCCCACCCTGCGACCTTTCCTTTAACGCCTACTCTGTGCACCAGCGCTACTCCTCCAAGCTCATTGTGGCACTGAATCTGCCGTAAGGGGCGTGGGATGCCAAACAATGCGGCGGGACTGAGCGCATCAGAATGAGCGAATGTCACATGATGAAAATGAAACTCGCTTGGATGGCATGCATTCTCATACACACACGTTCCGTGTACAACAATGTCGATATTGAATGTTTCCGACACTACATTCCACATTTTGACGTCGGAGCCCTCTTGCAGCAGCACGAGCTAGCACACATTTGAATCTCAATCACAAAGCTTTATGTTGTACTTTCAAACCGCACCTTAACGTCGGAGCCCTCGCGCAGCAGCGCAAACATGGCGCCCATGTCGATCAGGCTCTGCTTCGTCTCCCGGTACACCGTCCCCAGGAAATTGAGCGGCATCGACAGCTGCACGCATCAATGACGAGTCAGATTGAAGCATCAAGGCCATGGACAAAGGCTGGCGAGTCTGCAACCTTGCGCCGTGCAGAACTTGCCGGCGGCGTCCGCAGCTGCATGCGGCTGCGCAGAGGAGCCGCTACTACTCAAGGGCATTGCATGCAGGGAGAACTCCGGCGTAAGCGCATGTCTCTCGACATGCTGGGACGTGCCGGAAACCCAGACATGTCTGGGACACCGTGCAGCTGCCTGGTGCCCAGCTCGACGAGCACAGGCATGCAAATAGAGTCAGCGGTTTGTGCCTTCAGTTCCCACCTGGAACAGCAGGCCGTTGACCATGACGAGGTCGCCCACAGTCAGCTGCCCAGTGGCGATGCCGTCAGCGGTGAGCAGCATCGCGCCCGCCAGCGCGCCGCTGAAGATGAGGTTCTGCCCGAAGTTGAGCGCGCTGAGGCTGTACTGCGTCTTCAGCGCCGCGCCCTCATATCCTGCACGACGGGCATTAATTGTTTGCACACCACCCACAGCATTCGAACCTGCGACACCGAGCCGGAGAACCGCTTTGGCCCACCTGGCGTCGCTACACCCGGGGGTGCCAATTTGTCGTATCTGGCAAGTCATATAGCGTTTATTACCGCCGACCCAAAATCCGGCGGCGCTCGCTGTCAGTGAAGTCCTGCCGCCCGGTCAGGCGAGGCTGCCTCTTGGAGACACTGCTTGACGTCTGCGGGTGCAAGCGCGTCAGTGATATGTTCGTTCTGGAGCAGCGCGCTCAGGCAGCACTATGTCTTCAGCGCCGCGCCCTCATATTTTGTGTAAATAGAGGAATGACATCTCATAGATACAACTTGAAAACTTTCTGAGCGCATCCTGGGACTGGCGCGCTCAGGCTGTACTGTGTCTTCAGCGCCGCGCCACTATACCCAGAAAGTGAATTCTCTGATGCATTGGTTTCCTGGATGCAAAGTCAACATATGCGCTAAATGTGTATCCTGGAAGCGGCCCACTCAGGCTGTACTGCAATTTTCAGCGCTGCACCTTCAGACCCAAGGAAGGAGCGGCGGCTTCATGCACCAATGCATGAAGTGATGCATGCGAGTTGCCACCAAATGGTGCGGGTCAAGTTAATAATGCAGGCAACCCTGAATTGGCTCTGAGACGATCTGCACAGAGACTCTGAAGAGCGTTCTCATGGTGTGAGGGGCGCACGCTCGAGGCAGGTGTTGTAGCGGGCCTGCGCGTACTTTGAAACATCAGAAACTGAGCCATCTGTTATTTTTCTGCGAGGGGCGCACGCTCGAGGCAGGTGTCATAGCGGGCCTGCTCGTGCGCCTGGTTGCCAAAGTACTTGACGGTCTCGTAGTTGAGCAGGCTGTCAATGACGCGGCTCCCCCCCTCGCTGTCCGCCTTGTTCATCACCACCCGGTACTTGGTGCGCCACTGCAGGAGCAAAGATGCAATGTTCAGGCCAGCCTTCAGAGTTGACGGTGCTTGGTGAAAACTCAAGAGCTCGCTGGCAAGCAGCATCGGCCTGGCATGACAGCCGGCAGCAGACCGACGGAAGTTGCTGTACTGCTTGCTGCCAGATAGAGCTAGAGGTGTTTCCAGAGCTGCATGACAGTCATGCCTGGGTGATAGTACAGGTGACGGCAATGTAGGTGGCAAGCGCGGCGGCAGTCATGAGGGCTGAGCAGCACTTCCAGAAACGACAAGAGTCTGCTTATGTACATCTGCCACTGCTTCTTGTGCTCCAAGTTCCTCACCCTGGTGCGATAAAGTCACTTTCGTCACAGACCTTGACACAACTTCGACTGAGCTCTTGCCTGGGTGACGGCAAAGGTGAAGGCGATGTAGGCGACCAGAGTGGCGGCGGTGAGGCCCGCGAGTGCCGGGCCGCACTTCCAGGCCAGGATGCCGGCCACCAGCGACACTTCCAACGCCGTGGGCACCACGTTGAACACCATGCTGCTCAGTATGAAGTTGATGCCTGTGCGGCAGCAGGGGATGCGTGAATTCTTGCTGGCATTCGAGGGCGATAATAGACGCCGGCCACCGGTGACGCTTCGGCGCTGTGGGCACCACGTTGAATACCATGCTGCTAAAATGCGATTATGCCTGCGAAGCCGCGGATAGATGATGGTTGGGGTTTGCAATGGAAGATTTTAGACACGTGCTGACCACCAGGGACAACAACATACAGCGCCGTCGGACGCAGCTGACTGACCAGTGGTTGCAATTGGATCCACTGATCCTGGCGATGCACCGCGGGTCGATGACGTGCGACAGGGCGCCTGTCTGACAGGCCGTGGGTGCAGCTGATGCAAGGAACGGGTGATGCAAGATGACAAGCCGGGGACACATTGGGTTGAGTACACAGTTCGCACCGCGGGTGCCGCGGCCGACGACAGCATCCCCGTCTGGCGCGACAGTGCTGCGAAAGCTGCTTTCGTGAACATATCAAGCCGAGGCTAAATGTTTTACATCACGGAAATCGCACCGCGGGTGCCGCGGTCGATGACGCGCGACAGCGTCCCCGTCTGGCGGGACAGGTGGAATGCCAGGTCCTGGTTGTGCAGGTGCTCGAAGGTGGTGTTGGCCACCCGCCGGATCGTGTTCTGCGTCACCTGCGGGATGTGACAATCAGGCGTCGGTGTCGGCTGATTTATCTGTTGGCCCGCTGCCAGATTCGTGACGACGGCAGGTGGCAAGGAGGGGGTCTGCATGCCGTGGCGGAGGTGGCGTTGCGCAGCTCGTTGCACAGCGCCACGCCAACGCGTGCCGCGCTGCAGTTACCATGCTATCATGTGATCAGTGATTACATGAGTAAGCAAGTCGGTCCCCTACCTTGGCGGAGGTGGCGTTGCGCAGCTCGTTGCACAGCGCCACGCCAACGCGTGCCCACGCTGCAGTTTCCATACGATCATGTGATCAGTAGGTTTGTTATTGAGCAAGTCGGTCCCCTACCTTGGCGAAGGTGGCGTTTCGCAGCTCGTTGCACAATGTCGACCCAGCGCGCGCAGCACCGTACGCCGCGATCAGCGCTGCGGGCGTCAACGCCAGCATCGGCCCCACTGCCGTCGCGCCGCTGGGGTCCAGCGTGAGGCCGTCGATGGCATACTTGAACATGAACGGCACCTGCGCACAGATCAGCAACTGTGTGAAAGACGTCACAGTGTCAAAAGGTTGAAAGTTTTGCGCCGCTGGGGTCCAGTGGCGAACTTGGACACGAACGGCGCCGGCGTATAGAGGCGTTACATTCGGTGAGATGCATCCTATGAAAGGTCCAATGGTGTCAAAGTGTGAGATTGTTGTGCCCCTCGGGTCAAGCGCTACGCCGTCTATTGCGCACTTGAACATGAATGACACCTGCGTGCGATGTTGTTACATGTTGTTACATCTGCAAAAGACGTTGCAATTAACAACGTAAGCAAGAACTGCGCCACTGGGGTCCAGCGCCAGGACGTCTATGGTGTCCTTGAACATGAACGGCACCAGCGCGCAGATTGCAGGGTTGTTGCGCATATTGCTGTGTGTGTCCGTATAACTGGATGTCGGGATCCAGCTCAGGTTCTGATATGTCGAGAGCCTTCAGCGCATGGGTCGGGTTTTTGCTGACTACACCACCCAGCACCCTGCACGTCCTGGAGCAGCCGCTGCGGCGACATGCTGGCGACATGGTGGCAGAGCCTGTTTTGGGACGCAGCAGCCACCCACCTTAAGCGCACACCCCTTCAGGGAGTCGCCACCCACCGCCGCCACAAAGCGCCCAATGCTGTGGACACGTCCATTGTCAGTTATCTCGACCCAATGAGTCACTCACCGTGATGTTTGCGCCCTTGCTGATGACGAGGAGGCCCATGGCGAGGCCAATGCGGCGCCGGAAGCCGTGCTCCTTGTTCCACAGGTAGCCAAACAGCGTGCGCAATATCTCCCTGTCTGGCATCGCCTCGCCTGCAGCGTAGCACCGACGCTTAGAAAGGGCAGGGATGAGCCTGGGGCGTCCACGGTGCACTGTCTGCAGGTGTGTGTGCATCAAGCGCTGCCGGTGGATTTATGCACCCTTCCAGACGCAAACTGCCATGTCAGATGCCGTACTGTACGCAAAAGCAGAACCATGTATTTCTTGCAGTGGCTCTCTCACTGGTCCATTGTGGCAGCAAGTGCGGCATGCACAGCGTCACAACCTGCCTCTACACAGGTCACGCGCATGACCTCCGCCAAGGGATTCATATCCCACCTTTCGCCTCGAGGGTCTGCTGCGGGGTGATGGCGCCGCTGATGTTTTTCACGCGAACGGTCGCGTCTGGCGCCGCGCCACCTGGCTGCCGCTGCGGGTCCTGCTGCTCATCGCCGACCGGCGGCGGATGTCGCAGCTCGGGGGCCAGCTGCGGCGGCTGCTGCGGCGGCGGCCCCGGCGGCTGCGGCGGCGGCGGCTGCGCGGCTGTGGCCAGCGCGCGCCAGGCGGCAGCTGCACCCAGCGAAGCGCCGCTGGCCTGCAGTGATGCAGAGCAGGTCAGAAACGTCGCGAGTGTCAGCGCTGCGAGCCGCAGCAGTGCTGGATGTTGTCATCTGCCAAGGATGCAAGCGCGCGGCTGCCAGGTAGCACAGCCTAGAACGCATGTCATTCCAGTGACAGTTGCTGAGGCTGGAGCAGCAGTCTTGTCCATGCGAGACGTGATTCACCTGCAGTATGAGATGCCTCCCGAGCGCTGGGTGTTGATGCGACGCACTAAGGCTGCCGAGCGGCAGCGCCTGGCCGCCGGCGGCAGAGCTGCCGAATCGCCGCCATGGCGTCCTTGCTGCATCGCCGTCTGCGGCGCCGCCCAGCTCCCGTGCGTACCAGCCCGTCAGCGTAGGCAGCACCGACCACCGCTGCTGCGTCGGCAGCCCCGGCTGCGCTGCTGCAATATGTGCGCCGCCATCGGCTGCGGCGGCAGCACCAGTGCGCACCTCGGCGCACAGGCGCGCGATGCCCGCCGCCCGATGGCAGCGGGTCATGTGTACTGGCGCTATCTCAGGGCTTCGACGCTGGAGTACTCGTGCTCTTCTGCAGTGTGGTATGAGCCTGATGTTTCGACCAACACACTGAAAAGGCGACGGCGACGGTTTCGCGCAAGTAAAAAACAGTCGGGAACGTTGAAGCAGCAGGATTCCGTCTCGATGTAGCAGTAAGAATGCAGCCAGCAACGCAGCTATTTCGAATGCAAGAGCTGACGACGATTGATTGCTGGATGATTTTGGCAAATGATTGCCGCTGCCTGTCTGGTAGCAAAGCCAGCCTTACCCAGCCAAAGAACGATCTGAATTGCAACAGGTAATTGTGCCCGGCAAGGCTGCTGACACTCACGTGGCGCAGCGTGTTTTTGTGTCAGACAGGGGTCGATGATGTATTGGAGCGAGCTAGGAAACTGGAAGCGGATGCGGCATTAACATGAGACTACGAAGCGGTGCTCGTGATTGGTTGCAGGCACTAGCCAAGAACCCCTTGACCGCAACATGCCTCCCGCGAATGCGGCACAGACGAAAGGTGCTGCCGCCGCCGCCGCGGCCGTGCCATAGTCCGCTGAGTGGTCAGCACAAGGTCAAGCAGCTCTGCTCAGGACCTGTAAAACTTTCAGCGTGGCACCTCCCGCCATTTGCTGCCAAATAGTTCATCAGGCATCGTATTCGCCGGGTCCCGGCGAATCGGTGCGGTAGTCCCGCTGCCGCGTGCTGCGTGTGAAGCCCCACGACGGCGCGTTGGCGTTGCGGCTCAGCCGCTGCGGCCCGTACGCCGGCTGCTGGCTGGCGGTAGTGGGTCCGGGGGAGGCGCCTCCGCCGCCGGCCTTGTCATGCTCTGGCGACAAGTAGATTTTTTGCGCCGCGTCGCGGCCGGCGGTGCCGAAGCGCACCGCGCCGCTGCTCTTTTTGGTGGAAAACGCCTGCCTGCCGATGCCCCCTGGAATGTCGTACTGGCCTGCAGAGAACGGTTTGGCCAGAGGCTGACACTTGACGTCGCAAGTCTGGCGCGCGCCATGTGGCGGATGCCGGCCTTCATGGGACAGGCGCCTTGTTGGCAGAGGGAAGTTGTCATTAGTAACTCTTCATAGGGCAATGCAGGACTGCTGGGCGCTTGCAGAGGTGCATCCAAAGAACACGAACTCACCGACGCCGGGCATGGAAGCAGACTGCTTGCTGCCGGCCGGGTCTGAGCGGCAGCTGCTGCCCATGGAGAAGGCAGGCTCCGAGTGGTGGTCGGATAGCACCTGCCGGTTGCCCCTGGCCACATCTGTGTAATACGCGCTCGGCCCCGGCGAGTCCCTGCGGCGCCAGTCAGCGGCGTGGTTTCTGCTGCTTCTGACTCCAGACACGCATGGCATTCAAGGACTCGCCAGCTGCTGCCATCCGGCTCAGTTGTACGCCGACATGAGCTGCTGCAGTTGTATTGGCACTGCGATAACTGAATTGTTGACGCGGGTCACGACACGTGATGCGCTCGCTGTGATCTCAGAGGAACAGGGTCTAGCGCACACCTGCCGCCGGAGGTTTTGTCGTGCTCCGCTGAAATATAGACCCTCTCGGCTGCGTCGCGTGATGCCGTCCCGAACTTGACTCTGCCGGAGCTGTGCTGCGTCGCCGCCTCGTCGGATTTATATGCGCCAGGCCCTGGCACGCGTGCTTTCTTAGCCATGCCCTCCCGCCGTGCTGTGCCGAAACTCACGACGCCATTCGAGCGCATCGTCGACAGGAATTGGCGCCCCAGCGTCTCCTGCATCATCACGCGCGGTCTCTCATGGATTTTCCGTCCCACAACTGACTCGATTGCAACCATTCTGTGGTGAGTGACACTCTCTCGTCTACAAATGCGAAACTGATGCGTCCTCGGGCGCACTATCGCCGCTGTGGGCATACCTGCACTCTATAGACGGGCCCTGGCGAGCTGTTCCCGCCCTCAGCCTTTGCCTTGGCTCTATCCGCCTCCGGTGAAACATAGACCTGCAATGACAGACACGGCATGACTGACTCGTCACTGTTACACCATGCTTCAGCCGAGTCGAGCCGTGGAGGCGTGCAACCAAAATGCATGCGTCTCGGCTTCAATGCGTGGCATGACAGTCTTGATTCGACTGATGTTGCTGAAAATCTCACAGTCCTCTGCGAAAAGCACGCGCACCCTTCGGAAGCCATCTCTGTCGGCGCTGCCAAAGCCGACGCCCGGCGCCGACACTTGGTTGCTGGCAACCTGCCGTCCAAAGCCGGACCGTAGCGAAAGCGCCTTCCATCTTTCTTTTCCTGTAGGTTGAGATTTTTGTGGGTCTGCCATGCTTTCATGCGCGCGTCGGCCGGGTCAACACCACCAAGCGAGTGCCACTCGGGTGTTGTCAGCTGCGCGTTGTCGACTGCAGATTTCAGCCGGACAGAGATTGCCAATCAAATCACACAGAATTTGTAGAGTTGGAGAAGGACGGAGAGTCGCTGCAGGGCCGAAGCGGAGGCATAGCGCGCACATCTTGGCATTGTGGGGACTTGCATTGCTAAATTCCCATTTCGCGCGCTTTGAAATGGACCGAGACAGCTGGACACGATCGCTTGCGTCAGTCGCATCAGCGCAGCACGAGAGAACACAAGTTTCTCCTACGAACGAGTCGTTGCTACTGTGCAACATCATGAGTGCAACTTAGAGCCGTGGGCAGGGTTGAGCGATGCAGCTTCATCATCCGTCTCCCCTGGTCTTGCAGAAGTGGTGCAGCACCCTATAGCAGACACTCATACACCGCAGCTTGGCTCGACGCGCTCTGCCTGGCAGCCCCGCCTGGAGTTGTTATTAGCAACTAGCGCCCAACGACATCCGAGGGGCACAATGGCGGGTGACGGAGACCTACAGGACATCACCAACCGGCTGCAGGCGAGCCAAAGTGCATTGTTATGCCATGCATCGCGGTCTGCCGGCCCCTGCAAAAGGGTGGCTGACCCTTTTTCTGTGCTGTCAGGGCTATGACGGCGGTGCCGCACCACTGGCCTTGGGGGTCAGCTGCGCAGCAGATGATGCGGACCAGTTTTCGGTAGCGTCCTTCAGCAGCACCGGCCGGCCCGGGTCCGCGGGCAGCAGCTGCAGCGAGGCGAGCGGCGCCGTTCCGCCGCCGCGCAAGCGGCGCGGCGGGTACAAGGTCAGGCACCACAGCCTGCTCCGACCAATGCTGCTTGGTGATAAAGTATCTTCGCATACTAGGCCAGACGCCGGCGCCTCCGTGGACTGCCTCTGCCCCAACCCCCCTCCCCAGTTGCGGCAAAAGCCCCTCCTCGATGTACCGCCTCAGTGCACCTGCCCACTGCATCGTACACAGGACGCTGGCGGGCTGGCAGCCGGCGGGGAGCTGGTGCGCTGCGGCCCGCTGCCGGTGGCGTCGGAGCGGGAGCTGCGGTCGGAGCTGGATGGCATCGCCCGCGAGTTGGACCTCTCGGTGAGTTTGGCGCATTGTGGATGCAACGAAGTCGTAAACAGCGGCGGGTCGGCTGCTTCAGCTGACGCCTGCCTGAGGCGCCTGCCAAGTGCTCCTGCTCCCCATTCGATGCGACAGCAGGCCCAGCCGCAGTGCGCTGGACGTGAATCACGAGACTCCCAGCCTAGAAGAGGGTTCCTTTCTCTGGAGGGGGGATGCAAGAGTGCGGCCTGCAGCTGCGGCCGGCACCGGGGCGGGGCGCCTGCTGCAGCCATGCAGCGGGATGCTCAGGACTGTTCGCACAAGACATCTTCCCACAGCTGTCAAGGCCGAGCGTGGCGAGCTCGGCGGCGCAGGTGAACTGGGACAGGCGGGTGGCGGCGCTGGCGCGGTGCGCGGGGCTGGTCGCAGGCGGCGCCGCGAAATTCAATGCGCTGCCCGACCTGCTGCGGCGGCTGATGCGGGACGCGCTCAGCCTGCAGATCGCCGACAGGTGGAGGGGATTGAATTCCCTCTCTAAACCGATCCCTTAGTCTCTTTGGGAACCGCACCCAGACGCGCTGTGCGCGAGCGCAGGCTGCTGTGCCCGTGTGGCAATGTAACGCTTCACTGGCTGGTCAACCCATGTACATGGACCACAACTCGTCTTTTCGCCACCAGATGGGCATCCTGGTGACTTGGCCCCTTGATGTAGGCGCACATGGCATCTGTCCGCTAGAGTATTTATACAGCATGTGTCCTTTGTCACAGCCGACAATGTTGGCCAAGGCTGGATCTCTGTCGCGTTTCCATCACATCGTCACCGATAGCGTGAATTTTGCTGACGAAAAACGATGCTGTTTTGCAGGCGGTCTGCGGTGTCTCGACAGGCGTGCCACCTGCTGGAGGTGCTGGCCGAAGCGCTGGGCGGCGGCTTTGCTGCCATGGCGCTGCACTTTGTGGACGACCTGCTCAAGGTCATCGTCATCACCGTGCAGGTGAATGTTTGGAATCTATCGTCCGTGGACCCCTGAAAATCTAACGTATAGTTTGGCGGCCAACGTTGTTGTCATGGCGCTCCACATCGTGGACGACCTCCTGGCTCCTGAAGGTCATCGTCATCACGGTGCAGGTACGCAGGTCAAAATCCTTGCATGTGATACACTGTCACTCGTGCCCGTCCTTTTCAGTTGCACGCTCTTTGCGACTTGCCTCCTATGTTCAGATTAGGAAACAGAATGTGCAGATCCGCAGCATGAAACAGTCAGCAGTCAAGCAGCCGCCGACTGTGCAGGCATGTCCGCTGGAGCGTCGCTGGCTCTAGGGTGTTGAGCTTTTGCATTGTCGAGTGCTTGCACCCTGCTTTGCATTGCTTTGAAAGCAGAAGTCTGAAAGTGCACACATCTCTGTCTTAAATCTGCTTGGAATGTAGGTGATGTACGAGGCGGCAGACGGAGCGCTGCGGGCGCTGCTGCGGCACTGCCGATCCGCGGCGCTGCTGCCGCATCTGGCGCTGCCGCTGGTCGCCGACCGCTCTATCAAGCTGCGCGGCTGCTGCGCCGCCTATCTGCTGCAGGTGCGGGCGCCTGGGGCCCAATTCTCATCGGTTGCACCCTGGGTTCTAGGCAGCTTGGCTCACTTGCCAGTGGGCTGCGAGCCACGCATGCAGCATGCTGAGATCCTTTCGCAACGCTGCACCAAGTGTGCCGACCGTCCAGCTTTCGCAAATGCAACAGGCGCTGGAGGAGTGGGCGCCGTCAGAGTGGCGCAAGGCGGCCGAGCCCGTCGCGAGGGCCGTGGCCGCGGCGTGCGGCGACGCCGCCGCCGACACGCGGTCGCTCGGCCGCCGCATGTATGCAGCGCTGAAATCTGCTGCGCCGGACACCGCCAGTGCGGCGCTGGCGGCCATGACGCCCACCGCGCAGCGGCAGCTGCTGGCGGCGGCGACGCTGCCGGCCGTAAATGGCAGCGCCGCCAGCGGGACCGGCAGCCGGTGCGGCAGCGCCGGCGGCGGCGCGGCAGGCGGCGGCGGCAGCGGCGGCTTGCGGAGTAGCGGCGACTGGGAGGCCGGCGGTGCCAGCTGCCGGCCCGGCAGCGGCGGCACCTCGTTCCGGCTGCCGCCGCGTGCCGCCGCCGTAGCCGCGGCAGCGCAGCTGGCTGCGGGCGCGCGGTGCGCCGGCCGGGACGAGCACGGTGCAGCTGACGGCGGCATCGCAATGCCACCGCCCAGCTGGCGGGCCGATGGCGGCATTCAGGCAGCTGGCGGATGCGCAGACGAGACAGATCGCCTGTCGGCGCCGCCGGTCTCGAAGCCGCGGAGGTCTGTGGGCCTGCCGCGGCGCGTCTCCATTGCAGGCCGTCGCGCGTCGCAGCCCGTTGGCGCGTCCTTGGGAAACGCCGCTACGCCAATGCCGGCGGCACTGCAGCACCGGCACTCCGCGGCCGGCGGCCTGGGGAGCATGACGCGCCTGCCGCGCCGCGTCTCTGCGGCGCTGCTGCAGCCGCAGCCGCAGCCTGTGGAGGCGGTTGCGCCGTCGGCGGCGGGCTGCGGCGGCGCTGCAGATGCGGAAGCGGCCAGCGGCGGCAGCAGCGCCGGCGCCCCACTGCCGAGCCTGCGCAGCCTCGTCATCGCCATTCAGTCAGCAGGTCAGAGACTTGTGTCTGGATTGCCAACCTGCGTTCCACGACATGGCTGCCTCCAGCGAAACCACACATGACGCCGATGATCTGAACCGCTGTGGCCCGCGCACACAGGAGCGGACTGGAACGGGAGGGCCGGCGCTTATGAGGGTCTGCGGCTGCTGCTGGCGAGGCAAGGACGCGACGCCGCGCCCGCACTGGCCGCAGAAGCCGGCGCGCTGCTGCCGCTGCTGGCGGAACACCTGGGTGCGGAATTGATGGTAACCCAGCTTGGCTATGTATGAGAGTGCAGCAAGACAGGCTCTGGGAAGGCCCGGCCTATTAAATTTTGCTGTGCAAATGTAGGCTACAAGGCTGTGCTGAATTGGCGTGTCCTGCCTTCGGCAATGGCCCTGCAGGACACGCCTGCAATGCCCCAAGATGCTGAGCTAGACTCTTTGTAGTATGCTGCAATAGATGCAAATATCGTCCCGTCCAGGCTGCTCGACCACGTGGGTCGCCGCAGATGCGGCGGGCGTGCTGACAATCGCATGCGCTCCCACCCAGGAGCCCCACCTCAACCACTTCCGTGTTGTAACAGATGTACATTTGCTCTTTTGCAGGCAGCCCGCATACGCGGGTGGCCGTCGCGGCGGCGGGCGCGCTGTCGGCAGCCGCAATCGCGTGCGGTCCCACCCTGGAGCCCCACCTCGACCGTTTCCTGGCGGCGCTCTTCAGCGCCTCCGTGCAGCCAAAGCCAGAGGTCGCCGACGCAGCGTGCAAGGCGCTCTCAGGCAAGGCAACATTGTAAGCTTTGCTTTGCCAGGGATAGCTGTTCTGAGATCAGGTCACTCGCGGGATGCATCTGGCTGAAGCGGCGGCTTCACAGGTCAGCAACCTGGCAAGCATTCCTGCAGCATGAGCGCCGCATGTCATAGAATGTTACATCGCGTCACTGGCTTGCGACTGAACAGATCACTCGCTGTGCCTGCAGATGCGGCAGACGCCTTCGACCCCGAGCTGCTGCTGGCCGCCGCCGCCGGCGCGGCTACCGCCGTGCGCGGCGGCGCCCGCGGCCGCATCGCCGTTCTGGAGTTCTTCAGCCGCCGCCTGGCGCCGCGGCTGGCGGCGCAGGCCGCTGCCGCTTACGCTGCCGGAAGCAGCAACGCCGCCGTCGGCAGCGCAGCACATACGGGTGCAACGGCGCCCGGCAGCAGGGCCCTGCGGGCGTGGCTGCGCCGCGTGGCGCCGCTCGCGGCCGACCGGCACCCGGAGACGCGCGCCGCGGCGGCCGCGGCGCTTGCGGCGGCGGAGCAGTGCTCAGCGGTGGCGGCGCCGGCGCCGGCTGCTGAGTCGGGTGTCCAGCTCAAGCAGCAGCCGACCGCGCCCTCTGCCCAGGTGAGGAGCAACAATGCCGTTGTCAGCTACCCACACTTGGCAGGACCACGCCCTTGAGCAGCTGCCACCCGTGCAGTTGTTTCCATGCGCAGTGGTTGAACGACTTGCTGCAGCCAATAGGCTTGAGATGCCCACAGCTGTGCTGTCTGCAGGCAGATCTGGTCCCGTCCCCTGCTGCCATGGCAGAGCTGCCTCTGTTGCACCCAGCGTCACCGGCCAGCGCACCCACAGATGTGCACGCGCACACCCCTGCGCAGGTCAGTGTCAACATGCATGCCAGAGTCGCATTGCAGGGGGAATCGGCCAATCAAATTTGCTGATTCACGCTCAGCCTGGTCAGCTGCGTCGTTTTTCAATATCCCTCCTTAGGCACCATGCCAATAGGATGGCACGACATCAAACCGCCCTGATGGCGCAGGCGCGCCGCCATACTGAGCTGATGCGACTGTCTGCGGAATTTGCGCCGCTCAGCCACCCGCTGCCCGCCTCGCCGGCGGCCTCACAGGCGTCAACTGCATCATCTCCCGGCTCCGCCGGCGGCGCTGCCGCCTTCGGAAAGGACCGCCACCAAGAGGCGCAGCCAGGGGCCCAGCCGGCGCTCGACATGCAGCCGCACGCCTCGGCGCCGCCAGCAGCTGTCGTCACATATCCAGTCTGCGAGGCGGACACCGGCGGCGGATCGGCGGCCAGCCCGCCGTGCCGGGTGCCGGGCACGCCGCCGCAGCGGCCGGCGCAGCTCGGCCGCGTGGCGCATGCCTTGGTGCAGAGCGACGACGGCGCCGCCGCAGGCGATCTATCCGGCGCTACGGCTGATTCCGGCAGCCTGTCTGCTTCCGGCAGCCCGCCTGCTGCGCCCGGCGGCTCAGAGCCGGCGGCGGCGGGTGGCGCTGCACACGGCAGCACGCAAGCGGCAGCGACAGCAGCAGCGCGTGGCAGTGTAGACCCTGCGGCGTTGCAGCCGCCGCCAGAAGCGGTGTCGGCGTTTGACACCGCGCTCGCGCGGCAGCTGGCGGCGCCTGCCGCCGCGCCGTGCCTCGCGCCGCCGCCACCGCCGCTCCTGGAGCACACGCTCCGCACTTCAAGCGGGCGAAATGCTGCAACCAGCGGCATGGCCCAAAGCAGCGGCGGCAGCATCAGCAACGCCGCCTTCACGGCGAGGCTGCCCAGCGAGCCCGTCGTCCGCAGCTTCCGCCAGGCTGGCTCAGCGCCTGTCAGCGCCGCACCCAGCAATGCGCGGGCGCTGCATCAGTCCAGCAGTAAATCTGCAGCGCTCCCCGGCGCCCCGGCACCGGCAGCGGCATTGTCACCTGCGCTGCCGGCCATACCGCGGCCGCAGCACCCTCCACAGCTGACAACTCTCGGCGGCAACAGCGAGCCCGCGGCGCCGCCGGCCGCCGACGATGCAGGCGCCGGCGCAAATGCGGCGGCGGCGACGAGGACCGTGCCGCAGGAGCGGCTGCAGGCTCTGGCGCAGCAGCCACTGAGTCCGCCGCCATGGATGCAGCCGGACGCTCTGACGCCCACCGGCAACACTGCTCAGGTGCGGTGAATTGTGCTGTATACATATATATTGTGTTCAAGGACCGAAAGGCATAGCGCAGCAGCCAGCTCTGCGATGGTTCGTGATGTCGTGTTGACGTCTGACGTCAATCTTGCAGGCCCTGAAGTCGGGACTGCTGGCCAGCCTCGCGGCGGCACCCAGCCCGCCAGACGCCCCGGGCAGCGGCGGCGGCGCTGTGCCCACGCCTGCCTGCGCGGCGCGGCCCCCGGCGGCCGCGGCGCCATCGCACAACCCTCGCGCGGAGGCTGCGCCGCAGGCGCAGCGGTCGGCGGATGCGCCCGGCGGCAGCACCTCGCAGCAGGCTTGGGCGAGCGACGGCGGCAGCGGAAGCCACGCGAGCGGCCGAAGCGGCAGCGACTCAGGCAGTGGCGGAAGCAGCGGAAGCAGCAGCAGTGCTTTCACCTCCGACGGCGGCCTGATGGTGCAGGGCCGCCACATGCAGCTGCAGCGGCCGCCTGCACGGGCTGCGGCGCTGCCGCCCGCGACGCCGGTGGCACAGCCGGCGGCCGCGCCCGCGCAGCGCCCCGCGCCGAGGACGGCCGGCGGCGGCGGGCCGGCGGCGTCAGGCGGCAGGCAGCCGGCAGCGCCGCTCGCGGGGCGGCCGAACTCTGCAGCGCCACCGCCGCAGCAGCGGCGGCCTGAGCGCATCTGCTTGCCGGAGCGGGTTGAGTCACTGCTGGCAGGCTGCTCCACAGATGCGGAACGTCGGGTGAGCGTGCTTGAACACCATCCCTGCCGCTGTATGCCGGTAGTTCTGCAGGCGGCGTAGCCTGTAGTGTGGGTTTACAGACTGCTTTCACATGCTTGACCACAGCTGACACTCGCCATGTTACATAGCTGTGGATGCGTGGGATACCAGGCTTCAATCTGGTGAAACGTTCCGCATCGTATGTAGACCGCATCGGTGGAGCTGGCGAGCATCGCGCAAATGGTGCCGTCCGTTGTGCTGGCGGCTGCGGCTCCACGTCTGCTGGCCTGCTGCAACGACCCCGCGGGTGGCGCCGCTGCACAGGTGACATCGTTTCCCAAGTATCTGTCGGTCACGAGTGCATCATGCAGCGGTGCTTTGCCGCCAAACAGCAGTCGGTGGCAGCCTGGCAACGACTCCTGTAGTAGGAGCTCCGGCTGCTTGTCGATGGAAGAGCAGCCAGCCAAGGAAAGAAAAAACACATGTGTGCGCATTATACGTGCCTCTTAAACTGCAGTGCACAGAGGGTCATTTCTCGTGTCACGTCTGAATAGAATTCCCATACCATACAGGCAGCGTGAATGGCCGGTGAAGAATCAGTACAGATGAATCTAGTGTCCCGGTCTCAGATGTACTGACAAACTGCCCTGACTTTGTCAAATGCAGGCCACGCTGGCGGGCGTCAAAGCCGCAATAGGAGCGCTGCCTGCCGCCAGCCTGGCGGCGGCCGCAGGGCCAGGCGGCCCGCTGCTGCCCGCGCTGTTTGCGTCCTTCAAGCACCCCGCGGCCGACGTGCGCAAGGCGACGGTGATGGCGCTCGTCGATCTCCGCCTGGTACGCTCAGACTTGGGGAGTCGAACAGACGCCAATGATGGGATGTGCGGATGAGACATGTCCAGGCTGCGTCCACGCCTGCGCAACGAAGGCTCGGTCATGCAACATCTGTGACGGGCCAAGCGCAGACTGCAAAAGACGATTGGCCGGGTCAAGGCAGCTGCCTCGGATGTGTGCTTGCCAGCTGCACTAAAGAGGTGATGGACTCGGCATGCGCCAGCTATTGAAGGCAGTGCCGCAGACGCTGCCCACGCCCTTGATCGTCTGACCTTGCAGAACATGCCGATTCGTCCTTCCCCTGTCTGTCAGACATTGGTTGATCGTGTATTGCAGAGGATGGGGGAGGCGGCACAGGCACTGCTGGCGCCGCTGGCGCCCAGCCAGGCCAAGCTGCTGGACATCTACGTCCGCCGAGCACAGGCGGCCTCCGCCGCCGCCGCCTCCGCCGCCGCGGCTGCGCCCGTACCATGACGATGCGGTCATGCTGGCAGTGCCCGCCGTGCGGCGGCGCAGCAGGCTGCCGCCGCGCACGTCTGAGTAGACTTGCCAGAGGGGATTGAAGCGCTGACATGCGAGATCGTGGTGGAGGGTGATCTGTCGTCTGCCGTCAATCGCATGCGGCAAAGTGGGGAGAGCAGCGATGGTCCGGCGGTCCAAGCGGGTCAAAGAGCACAATACATATTTGTGCAGCTCCTCAACTCCTTGTGTCCACAGCCATCTCGTTGACGAAGTTGGGTACCGGTGTAGGTAGTACCTGTGGACGTTCCACCGGCTGATGTTTTGCCCCCTCCCTCTGGCAGCAATTTTGCCGCCGCTCATTGATAGGTGTGCCTGACATGGCAGGAGAACCTGTCTCTTCACAAGAACAATGTGTTTGAGCGTGTCCAAAATCAGGTCGAACAGGCTGCATATATGGCAATTGCCCGTCCTTGAAACTTTACCGCCTCCTGACCACCCTAGCCCCGCCCCCCCACTACGTAGCTGAAAGTGCGTCACCCCCTGGAGCTCCTGTGGCTTTTGAGCAGCGAGTGCCCCTGGAAGCGCTGTCTGACTCCGCACAAAGACCTGTTAGTTCTCATATCTACAATCATTTATTCATTCGAGTAGCTGTACATATGTTTGTAGTTACGGGAGGGAATGGGAATGCTGTGTGTGCTCTCCGGCCGCCCCATTTGCAAGAGTTATGAGAAACTGGTCACAGTCACATAGATATATATGAGAACTGGATCAATGGTCGTCTGTACATGGTCAGCATTGATCCAGTTCTCATATACACAATTATATCTTCATCCGAGTAGCTGTATGTATGAAATTATAATTATGTATACGAGAACTGGATCAATGGTCGTCTGTACATGGTCAGCATTGATCCAGTTCTCATATACATAATTATATTTTCATCCGAGTAGCTGTACATATGAAACCCCCGCAGCGCATATTTAGAAAGCTAGAGAGCCGCGCCAGAGATGGCCCGAAACCTTGAGTGCAGAGCTCCCGTGTGTACGTGCAGAGCTCCCGTTTGGACTCTTGTGAGAGCACCGCGGCCGGCGCACATATGTGTCTAGACATAAATGAGAACTCGATCAATGTTGACTATCTATAGAGTCTGCCTTTTCTTTTCTCGACATTACATCCCAAGCCCATCGATGCATGGACACGAATAGGGGTAGCGTTTTGTGCTGTATGGCGACAGCGAAGGCTGGAAAGCGATACGTAGACCATTGGGACACAACATAGCCCAGGGCAAGAGCGGCCCGGAACGGTTCGCTGTCTGGCGATGTGCTGTGTTCTGAATACGACTAGGCGCCTTTTGCTTTTCTCGACATTACATCCCAGGCCCATCGATGCATGGACACGAATAGGGGTAGCGATTTATGCTGCATGGCGATAGCGAAGGCTGGAAGGCGATAAGCAGACCACTGGGGCACAACA
>JAABUL010003495.1_pt1 | contig 23237 bp, 14 predicted proteins | sample 5559151 | NCBI WGS metagenome assembly JAABUL01 (sample SAMN10711876, study PRJNA513368) | rock metagenome | isolation source: Antarctica rocks | place: Antarctica: Victoria Land, Pudding Butte sud | reverse complement strand
CAGCCATCAGAATCCCGAAACTGCAAAGGGTTCCTGCCTCACCCGTTCCGTGGCTGCAGTCCGGAACCCAACCGCCTGGTCATCGGCAAAGGGCCCGATAGGCTGCTGACACACGACCCGGCGAAAGCGATCGCTGGGTCGAGATAACGTGACAAACATCAATTACGGATGAAACTGTGATTCTGTGAACCGGTGCTCTACTCGTAGCTCATGCACATTGTTAAAAGGACAAAACGGGAAAAGAGATGAAGCCTGCTTGAGAGTCGGAAAAGAAACAACGTTGGGGTGGATTCATCTATTAAACATGGTTAGGCAAGCTGTATCATGCATCGCTGTTGCATGTGGAGCGATGTCGATCCAATTCATGTTCTGGTGAACGTGGGTTGGAGATAACAATGGAGACTCTATAGAATCATACACGTGATGGAAAGACACCATGTTCTCATAGACCAGCTAGGATGGATAGGTTAGGTAGAGGTCATGACAATCGCAAACAGACAACTTTCGCTGCCTAAGTCTGCCCTTGATTCAGCAGCTTGTTCCTTCGCCGAATTTCGCTCCACCGGCTGAGCTCGCCCAGCTCCAATATGCTGATCCTTCGTGTAGTACCGCTGGGGTTCCCTATGATGACCGGCTTCCACTCATCCTCCGGACCAGATAGGATATCCGTGCCGTATCTGTGGGTAGGGGTAATCTGCACCACTTTCCAGCGTGTCAGCACTGCGATGAGCAGCAGCGTAAGTACCAGCAGAATGCCTGCAACAACTGCGGTAGCCGTTTGATCACCTAAACGCCTCTCGATCGCTCCACCGGTCCCGGTAGCGGCAGCTGCAATCAAAAATGCAAAGGTTTGGGAAATTGCGAAGGCCGCTGTCACTCGAGGGAAACAGGAGAAGTTTGTCCTCTTCTTTCTAACCTCCTCAGGCAGAACATTTCGGGGTCGGCCAGTCATACCAGCCTGGAGGTCCGAAGTATCATACGTCTCCATGATGATCCCGTTACACTCAGCAATGGCGAGATTCGAAAGGAAACCGATGAGGCCAGCGAACACGGTGGGGACCATGAAGTGGATTTGTGGGCCACCAGAGGCTAAGGTATAGGCTAAGCCTGCGAAGGGCAGCACAATCATGAAGATCGCTCTTCTTACGAGGTGAGAGGTCCAAGACACTCGCTTCTCGAACGTCATGCTGTCTGTCCGTGGAGCCTTTTTCCTCGAGCGGCTGAAAAGAGACGCCTTCTGGAACGGAATCGCCAGCAGAGCACCGGTGGGGATCGCTGCCACGCAGAGCCCTACATACTGTGGATGAAAGTGGTAGTACTTGGACAGCAAAGCCCCTAGTAGCTACGGGAGTGTCAGCCAACGTCGCGCGTAAATACTAACATGACTTACCACTATCACCATCACTACTTGGCCGTAGATCCAACCCAAGTAAAGCGAAAGCACCACAAAACCTGGCTGTTTGAGCATGCGTATGCAAAGAACATGGCCAGCCCAAACTTCTTCCCACCACCAGATGGGTCCAGTGGACTGAAGATGCATCTTGACTTCTCCCCGGGCCACTCTTCTTGAGACATCAGTGCCAGTCCGAACCTCGGCCATCGATCGACGATAGGTAGATCTACGAACTTCTGGCACCAACACATTGAGCACTAGTACGGCAGCTATCAGGATGATGGTAATCCAGAAGCCCCAGGCGACACTCAAGCCATGAATAATGACGGCTCCTACCAGAAAGCCCACTCCAAGGGAACCAATATAGCACCAAGCCCATATTCCAAGCCAAACGCCCATACCTCCGCCATGGTGACGGACGTCGTTGATGTTAACGATCTCCTGATGCGGGTGGACACTTTGAAGTGATGCACCGAAAAGATCGAGCAGAGTCGCCTTGGAGTTAATGTTGGCAAAACCCATGATAAGTCCGGAGATAGCTCTCGGAAATAGAAGACCCACACGGTACGATGCTACATAGGGCGATCTTTGTGTGCCAACTGCTAAAGCCTGGGGGAATTGCAGAGGGAGGAGAATAGCAAGTGCTGCTAGTGTGTAAGGCTTTCGGCCATGCAGCAGAGGGAGAGGCCAAAACAAAGCAGTACTAATCGCTAAGCCAATGAAAAATAGAACATTGCCAAGGATGGTATAGTGATGTTCATCAACAATGGCGTACTGGATTGCCGGCACTTCGCCGGCATAAATGCCAATGATGAAACCCATCAGCGCAGTGCTTATGCAAGCCACAGTAGCAACGTAACGCTTTCTTGATGTGCTCCAGTCACGAGCAATAGGTGCACGGCGGTGAGACCGACCGAGACTGAACCCTCGTGGTTCCCGAATGCTGAAGTGATGCCGATTCGTTAAGCTACCGTTGTCCCCAGCGGAGGTTTGGTCCTGATGGCGAGTATCTTCTGGCTGATCGTTCCTATCTGGCAGTGGCATTATCGTGTCATGGCCAGTCGTCATTTGGCCAAGACCATGGCTAGATCTCGTTCGTGGCTCATCGCTTACCCAAACTTGAGGAGCTCCATGGTGTCGAAGTCCAGGGGCATCAAAAATCGTGATGTAGGGGTCATCCTCGGAATCCTCATCGGACGCCCTGATCTCCTGGATTCTCTGCGGGTGAGGCTCCTCTTTCCGTTCTGCTTGTGAGCGTAATCCAAGAGAACTCGTGCGAGGTTGTATTGCAGGCGCTTGGCGAGGGCTGACACGATGGCGGACAGTTTCCCCAGAGGTAATGCTTGGTGAATCTTTACGCGCTCGAACTAGGGATACTCGCTGCTCTTGCGTTGGGTTTTGCGAAACTATCGGCCTTTGGGGTAGATGAATGGTCTCACTCTTATTATCGCGCTTGGCAGGTTGGTAAGCCCAATCATGCGACGAGCAAATGTTCGAAGGATTGGGCGGGATTTTTGGTGGCAGCACGTCGTAAAGCATACTCTTACTTGGCCCAGATCCATCATGCAAAGGCTGCCCTCGTATCTCGTACGTTGTTTCTAGCACTTGTGGACGTGAGTTCTCTAGAAGACCATTCTTCACACCTGGTCTTTCCTCTTCAGGCTTTCTCTTATAGGAAGTCGAAACTCTCAGAGGGAGTCTTTGAGGGATCGTGGAGCTGTTGTCTTCCTCATCTTGGCCTCCAGAAGTTGTCGAGGAGCCATCATCAACTTCTAGTGTGTTCCTTGAGCTGTTGTCTGAGTCTTGGTCCAATGGGTGACCGTCATCACTATGATCCTTGCCAGCGGCCTGGTGAGCAATTGCCAAAGCTTCCCTTAACAGGGATTCCAGATCAACGATTACTCTTGTAAAGGACTCTGTATTATTTTGCTGTTGCAATGCGTCTGAAGCTTCGTCAGTGCTGGCAGTAGGCAATCGGCCTGTGGCAATTGATGCCGTTCGTTGTTGTTCCGCAGCTTCTAAGCCATGGCTCTGATGGTGGCCAGGCCTGGCAGTGAGATTTGAGGATCTTACGAGTGTGGTAGATCCTGATCCTTTCGCGAGTATCTGCCGCACCCAATGCTTTCTTGGCCCTCCGTTCACTAGATCAATCTTCTCTTGCTTTGTTGAAGAATGCATGGAGGGTGTTTTGGGTTCCGACCGAAGGCTTCTCTCCGAAAAAGTAGATATGGATCTACCAACGGATGAAAGCTTTTGACTCACATTAGATAAGAACTCGATACTCCGATGTTGTTGGATTTCGCTTTGACCAAAGTTTGCTTCTGGGTGCTTGTCTTCCAATGGTTGGATACTTTCAGTAGCCTTAGGAAGCAAACTCAAGTGCTTACCCACTGCACCGCTATCTATGTTCGCCGATGATATCTGATTACTATGTTCAGAGTAGGACCCATCATCCATCGAAAACGCAGATTGTATTGAAGGCTTTGCAGTCAACTGTTTGCCACTAAGTTTATTGGTGGTGACTTGTACGATTGGAGGAAGCTGAGAGACTATTTCGGAAATGTGAGGCCCGTTGAACGATGAGGTGCTTTTCGAGGAATGGAGGACTGCATTATCCCGAGCGTTTTCGGTGGTAGATTTAGCAGGGGAGTATCTTTGCGCTGGTCTTGCCACTTCTTGTACAGGGAATGACGCTTCTGAGCTGACGCCATGTGAATGCTCGTGATCCATACCAGTTGTTGGAACAGGCTCTACTGACTGAAGCTCGCGCTTCTGCTCAGCAGACGGCTCTGATACAAGTGTTTCTTGCGGCGGACTGGCAATATGAGAAGTACTATGAGCTGCTGCATGCTTCAAGGACTCTACTGCGCTCGAAGGCGTCTCATAACCATGCCCGAAGTAGGAAGACTCTCCCATAGAATGATGGTCCTCGGAGGCTGGTCGTTTATCGAGTGCTGGGGTACGTAGACCGATGCTGCCAGCAGGAGTTGGTCCCACTTCCGAACAATAACTTCCTGGGACATGCTGTGGGCTGGGCCTCAGATTCTTACTCACGCGATTCGGCCTCTTTGGGGGGATCGTCTTAAGATTGTATCGAGGTATATGGGAGCTAGGTGGTGGTTTTGACGACGACGAACTCGCTCGGCTTGGAGAATCAGATTTGGACACCGTGGGAGGTGTGAATGTGCTGCGAAAATCCCGACCAATCGCACCTCCAACTGTAAGCAGGTTCAAGCCTGACGTGATCGGTATTTCTCTTTGTGCCGACCCGGATCTGCTATCAATATCTATCTCCGGCTGACTGGGGTGTCGACGCGGTCCAACGTTATTAGAGTCCTCCATTTGACCAGCAGGCCCATCGAAGCTTCTGACAACCATATTTGGCTCCCGTATCCCTAAGTAAGCCAGTTTGGCGATGGCCTCAGCGGCTCGGAGCTTGTAGCGTTTAGTACTAACCTTGGGCGAGCCTAGAGTATGTTGGCTCTGGGTCCTGAGGAGAGAAAGTCAGGTCTAATGACGGGTGCAGTGTTTTTGGAGGTATGTGTCTGCTGCAAGAGACGTGCAAAGAACGAATACGGCTCAGGAGGTCATCGCTGACTCTTGAAGGACAGATTGAGTCCTCTGCCCCGATTGCGGAGGTGCTTTGTGCCCGCGAGCACACTCTCTTATAGGCTGAAGTACGGCAAGTAAAGAATGGAGGTCATGAGGTCAACGGTAACAATGTGGAAATAATGCTTGTAGGAACTGTAGTTGTAAAAGGAGAGTATGAAGTAAAAGAAATAGAAAGTAGTCATAGGAGAATGGCGGTAGCGTCATTGCTGGGTTCACAGAGCAACAAATGCTTCTTAGGAAGGAACGAGGGACCAGAGATTCTACGCATTTCACGCAATGGGCAAGCGTGATCAGCAACCACGAAGATTTCCCGATTGTTTTCCTAAGCATGACGAAAAAAGGAGCCAGGACTGCAAAAGGCTCGAACAAATAGGAGCGGAAGCTCGAAGAAAACCATTCTACGAGGGAGTCATTGTTGGATAGCGCTGTTTTCGATCTAAAGTGGGTAATCTCCCTTTTCCAAGACTGCTCTCCATAGCTTAGACCCCACGAATAGTGAGTCGAAGCTCACGAGATGGCAATGTCTATTCTTGTAGACGTGAAGGACGAGAGGCGAATGGGTTTGGAAGGGCTTAAGCTTGATTGGGAGTGCCGGAAAAAGGCCCGGCGGGATGACGCAGGCGGGGGTGGAGTCCGCCCCCCCGCCAGATTCTGAATGGCAGATTCAAAATCAATTGCTCAGATATCCATCTTTGACAATGGCCAATCTGCTAAAGAAGCCATTGAAACTCGCCCTCGTTCAACTGGCTACAGGTCCTCCCCCGCCTACACCTCACGTTATCCCAGCTAACACCCTCCCACAACAGGCGCCGACAAATCCGCCAACCTCACCCGCGCCCGCTCCAAAGTCCTCGAAGCTTCTCAACATGGCGCAAACCTCATCGTCCTCCCCGAATGCTTCAACTCCCCCTACGGAACCCAATTCTTTCCCTCCTACGCTGAAACCCTTCTTCCGTCTCCCCCCACCAAGGAGCAATCTCCCACATATCACGCCCTTTCCGCCATGGCCGCCGAAACAAGCACCTATCTACTCGGGGGCAGCATTCCCGAATACGTCCCCAAGACGAAAAAATACCACAACACATCCCTACTATTCGGACCCAAAGGCGAATTGATGGCCACCCACAGAAAAGTCCACCTCTTCGACATCGACATCCCCAACAAAATCACCTTCCGCGAATCTGACGTCCTCTCCCCAGGAAACCACCTCACCCTCGTCGCCCTTCCCCCCTACGGCCTCATCTCCCTCGCTATCTGCTACGACATCCGCTTCCCAGAACTCGCCACCATCGCCGCCCGCCGCGGCGCCTTCCTCCTCCTCTACCCCGGCGCCTTCAACCTAACCACCGGCACCCTGCACTGGTCCCTGCAGGCGCGCGCGCGCGCCATGGACAATCAAGTCTACGTGGGATTGTGCAGCCCGGCGAGGGATATGGAGGCGAGTTATAATGCGTGGGGGCACAGTATGGTTGTTGACCCGAACGCGCAGGTGCTGACGGAGGCGGGGGAGGGGGAGGAAATTGTGTATGCGGAGTTGAAGGGAGAAGTAATTGGGGAGACGAGGAAGGGGATTCCGCTGGAGGGGCAGAGGAGGTTTGATGTTTATCCGGATGTCAGTAAGGGGGATGTCAAGTTTGAGGAGTAGGTTTGACGGGCTTGCGAGTGTGTTTATCGTGATATTTAGTCGAGGCTCTTTTTTCTCCACGATCCGTTAGACCAGCCCTGTTCGTCCTATCGTTTCGCTTGAGGAATGGGCTCAAGAGGTGAACACGATGGTAGTAGCTGTGGCTGCGTCGAATTGTAAAGGGCAATCAACAAGCGAGGCAGCTTCGAGTAACCGATAGCCAGACCCTGGCTTGTAACGGAGGTGGATCAGTCACCAGCCTCCCCAGTACGATGATGTACTGTAGCCTCACTACATATGTCACATTGCAAGACACCGTTATAAAATTGAAAAGCCCTTGAATTTGCTAAAGTACACAATGCAACGATCCCCCGATTCCCTAGCAAACAGCAAATCACAATCCCCATATAAAAAAGGTAAAGAAATCACTAAAAGACCGCAACTTCCTCCGCATCAAGGGGGCAGGCAGAAGCCAAGCCAGCCACAATCCCCCTTGAGCGTCGCAAGTCAGCAAATCCCAACCATCCATGCATCTCCCACCCAAACCCTCTGGAGGCTGCGAGAAATCCGAAGATAACGATCCAAACCCAGAGTGCAAAAATGTTTGGTAACAAAGTCGAAAAATGCTCAATCCACCACAGTGGTCTTATCCGCCTATATTGAGTGTCTCATATCAGGATCCGGCAGATCGAGTCTGGATGACTGTCCAGTTCCGGATGGGGGCCATGAAACGATTAGGAGGGCGCACGGGCCTGTGGTGGGTTGACGAAATTGAAGAATCGAATGTATGCAATGCTGAGGGGGTAAAACGCCGAAACTCCTGAAAACCCTTATGCTCTGTGCATGTTTCGCTAAACCGCCGTATGCTATCAAGATGGAAGAGCCCGATATGCTGAATGCTTTTTGTACAACGCCTCCGAGGAGCAGTCTCGAGGGTAACATCGAGACCAGTCTCAAAAATGAAGGATTTGCGACATTAAAAACCTTCTTTGTGAACCCCTAAAAGTAAAGCCGAGAATCAAATACGAGATCGAGAGTTATGTCCGCCAACGATCCTGCTGTTGAACCATTGTACCCGTAGTATCTTCAAAATTCTCTAGTTGGATTTATTTTCTTCGAGCACGCTCGCCAATTTCTGTGCGTCATCATCCTTTCCGACTCGAATCATCCAGGTAGCAAGCTTTCCGTTGTCGGAGGCAACCGCCATCTTCACAGACTTGTTGTTGGTATACTCGTATTTCATAGCACTGAGTAGAGCTGCGTTGAGGACAATCCTACCGATTGTTTCTTGCCTCAATAGCATTCTTGCCTTGCCGCTTTCACGATGCTTCAACACACGGAACAAGCCAATACCCTTACTAGCCCACGTCTTCTTGTCAGAATCAAATGACAACGCCTTAGCCTTGACTTCGAAAAGAATGTTTTCGTCCTCTTCACCTGGCCCTCCAGAGGTGAGATCGATCTGCTCATCGCGCCCCAACGCGTCATCCTCTCCGTCAGCAGTAGAGTCATTAGCACTCTCGCCTGCAGTTGTGGCACCAGGAGACGTCGCGCGCGATGTTGTGGCAGATGCTGCTCCCAAAGGAGGCGCCAAAGTGCTCGTAGTAGTCTTGGGTGGACCACCAAAAGCGAATCCGAACCCAACACTGGGTGACTTTGCGGGAGTAGAGCTGAATATGTTGGAGGTGGGCTTAGCCGGAGTTTCATTGGCTGCATTCGCTGGCGGTGATCCAAACAGGCCTCCGAAGGATGGCTTCGACGGCGTTGGTGAAATTACTTTGACGCCAGGTGTATCGCTTGCACTGCCGAATTTGATTGGAGTGTCCGGTTTCCATGTGTGGTCACCTTGAGGAGAGTTACCTGGATCGGTAGCTAGAGTGGCAGGAGTGGATGACGATGGTTGGCCAAAGATGTTAGAAGTAGGCTTAGGCTGACTTGAAGACCCAAGGATGTTGAAAGGCGATTTGGACGAGGAAGATGAGCCGAAAATATTGGATCCGGAAACTGGCGAAGGCGCCTGATTAAAGAGACTACTTGTGGTCGGAAACAACGAGGGCTTCGATGAGTTTTCCGATGTAACTCCATCGGCTGGCGGGACCTCTCTGATCGCATCGCCACTCTCGTCTCTCGAGATTCGAGCAAACAAGCTTCGCCCAGAAGACTGAGCTTCGCTAGTCGGAACCTTCGGTGATTGCGACGGATGACCGTTAGCAGCACCGAATGGATTGCCGTTGGAAAAAGGTGTAGCCTCTTCACTCTTTTTTGGACTATTTTGCTGAGCTGAACTTTGTTCGCGCCCTTTCACACCGGCACGGCCATATTGGTCTTCGTCGTGATCGCTCCCACCTTCTGAGCCATCATCCTCATCATCCGCATCACCAGTCTTGCTGCCTTCTGCACCGGAGTCCACGTCGGAAAGATGACTAAATATGTTATGGCTATTAACGATGCCCTGCGTTGACGACTGTTGGGAGAAAATCGATGCACTAGAGTTCGTGGGTGTTTGAGTTGTGAAAAACGGTGGAACAACTCCTTCAGGCTGAGTGCTCTTCTCTTTCTGCTTCTCTGTATCGTCATCACTGAAAACAAACCCCTTGCCGGGTATAAAATTTGCCTTTTTAGGCTTGAGGGCTTCCTCTAGCTTCTGTTTCTTAGCCCGCTGCTCCTCGGCGTCTTTACGCTCCCATTCAGCTTCGTCATCTTCATCTGAATCAAAGTCTTCTGCTTTGCGTTTCTCCTTTTCCTTCTTAGCAGTCTCCTCTGCAGTCTTGCCAAACTGAGATAGGAAATTCGAAGGAGCGCCTGTTCCGAATGTTGGCGGCTTGACCACTGCCGACGGATTATCCTTTGTAGTGTTGGATTTGATCGAGAACGGATTCGTAACTGTAGAAGGTGAAGATGGTGTCATGGAAGCGAAAGGTGCCGTCGAAGAAGGTTCAGTAGAGCCAGACTTGGTGGAAAATGGATTTGCATTCGTCGAAGACGAAGGCTGTGCCATCGAGGGGAAGGCTTGCTTAGGAGGAGACTCAGTAGCCGGTTTCGAAGCAGGTAGCATAGAGGCTGTGGCAGCAGCCTTTGATGGAAAACTCGAGGTCGCAAAAAGACTTGAGTTGTTGCTTGTCGATGACGGTTTGAACTGTAATGATTTGCCCACTGTTACTGAAGGAGCTTTGGGATCAGATGCATTGGCGTTGTCGGAAACGTTGACTGTAGATTTAGAGCCGTCTGTAGCAAGCGTTTCTTTGCTGCCAAGAATGTTTTTGAAGATACTCGAAGTCTGAGAGTTCAACGAAGAAATGGGCAGTGATGGATATGAAATCTGTTCATCGCCACGGGCTCGCTTCGCGCTATCCATAGCTCCTTGCTCTGTGTTCTTTTCCGAATCATCGTCTGCTTTCCTCTTTGAACCCAAAGCCTGTCTGTTCCCTGTGTCAGAGAGTGCATCCCGGTTGAAAGGAGAGTCATTCGCGACTCGCGCCTGTGGCTTTAAAGTCTGTGAAAGCGGTGCCTCCAACTTGGCTCTCTTGCCTGGCGCCCCTTCAAGCTTCGTTTCGTTCGGAGAGATCCTCTTGTTTCCAGCAATTTGCTTCAAGGGTAAGCCTCCAGCATCTATAATAGCCTGCTTTCTCTCTTCATAGAAGCGAAAAACTGTTTCTGACTCTGTGTGGAATGTTGTACTCTTCATGATACGCTTTTGTAGCCCCATGTCAAGAGCCTTAAGGCGATAACCAGTGACCAGCTCCCGCTTTTGATCCGCAGTGAAATCTGCAGGTGCAGGCGGGGGCATACCGATAGTCCGGTCGCCAGTAAAAAGAGATAGATCTTTATCGCCCGAGGATTCAGTTACCGCGGTCGTTGACGATGAGGTACCTCTTTCGTTAACGCTAGAACCGTTGCCTTCTCGGTTCTGAGCGTTTGCGGAAGTCAATGCTTTGCTAGGTAATGGGGAGAAGGTAGACACTGGCTGGGAGGCTGGAGGTAGTTTAATACCACCAAAAAAATTGCCAGTAGCAGGCTTTCCGTCTTGTGAAGCAGGCATACTGATTATTGGTGGTGCGATTTGTGGATTGCTCCCTGCAAACAATGTAGGACCAGGGCGTGGACGTGGCGGTGACTTGATTAGAGAGGTAGAAGACCCAGAGTAGACAGGCTTAGCCTTTAGCATTTCGAAAGGATCTGAGGCAGAAATAGGATTCGTATTGTTCTGGGTCAAGCCTTGTCCGTCCCCTGAGGAGTGGCTTAATGTGCTCGAGGTCTTCGATAGCCTTTCAAAAAGACCGCCTCCTCGACCTTGAGTGATTTCGAATTTATTGGGAGTAGGCATCAGACTCGAGTTCTGTCCTTCTCCCGTAATGTTGGTGGATGTGCCTGGAGGCTTGGTTATCCTGTCAAACAGACTACCTCCTTGACCTCGAATAGACGCATTATCATTCTGGCCTGGCGCAGGCGAAGAGTTGAGGAAAGCAAATGGACCTGGTTGTGGATCGGGAGATTTGTGTGACGGGTTATCTGGAGACGTCGACATGCTGTCTTCAGTCTGCGTGACGAAAGCATTTGATTGTTGAGGCTGTGTTGAGTTTGGTCCGAATATATTGCCGGTCAGTTGCTCAAACTGCGTGGCGTTCTGTCCAAACGCACTGCTGGTTGATTGTTGAAAATACGTCGCTTGCTGATGCTGCGTCGCATTTTGCCCGAACATACTGTAAGTCGGTTGCTGGGGCTGTGTCGCGGACTGCCCAAACATATTGCTGGTCTGTTGCTGCTGTTGCTGCGTCGCATTTTGTCCGAAGAGGTTGCTAGCAGGTTGCTGAGTGTGTTGTGAATTTAGATTTCCGAAAATGTCTGAAGTGTGCTGAGCAGACTGTGGTGGATTCACAGGTGTGGCCGTGTTTCCGAACAATTTGCTAGTAGACTGTCCCTGGTGAGGATTCTGCTGTCCGAAAAGAATCGATGCAGGCTGTGCCTGGGTCGAAGTTGCATTCTGTCTAAATAAGTTGTTAGGCGATTGTTGTTGCTGAATGGTGGATTGCCCAAATAAATTTGTCGTAGGGTTCGCCGTTGGCAGTTGCTGCGTGGATTCTAGTGATTGCGTTGTCCAATTCCAGCTGATATGAGGATCATCCTTGACGACTTGCTCGCCTTCGGGCCATTTAAAAGGTGCATGAGAGGCGAACTGTGGTGGTTTTATACTCTCCTGGCGGTAGGCTTCCTTTTCAGGGTTTGTAAGGCGATCAAGGGTTTCTATGACTGACTTGGCACGAACTCTAGTATCGAATTCTTGAGTCTCATTCCAAGGATCTTTGGAAGCATCTTTGGGGACCTCTCTGGGAGTCTCATTTGAAGTTGGTGGAGGTATGTTAAACATGCTACCTTGATACCCACCAGACTGACCTGGGGAATTCTGCATGTTATTATTGGCAAATGGGTTGTTCACCGCCGTGCCTTGTCCAACAGAGAAGTTGAAACCTGTAGCTGATGGATTGAACGAGGGGAGAGCCGTACTACCAACACTTCCGGGCAGTTGTGAGCTCTGTAGAATGCCGGATATGTTTGTTTGATTAGAGCCCTGTGTTGTCCCACCTGCTTGTTGGCCGAAGCTGAATCCACCTGGTTGTTGCTGTGCGTTATTGGTGGTGTTGGGATTGGTATTGGCGAGGGACGATTGTGTTGATTGCTGCAAGCCTCGCGAGGGTGATGCGGATGGGCGTGCTGGAGTTCCTGGACGGCGTCCGCTACCACGACCTCGAAGGATCCTGCGCATATTGTTATCAACAGCCCGAAACCACGTCTCGCTGTAGTTAGATTCCAACATCATGAGGGATGCGCTCAATGTGATGCACTGTTGAATAGTGTATAGGAGGGGGAATGCAAGCATATGCTCGTGGACGAGATGGGGACGAGGTTGAAGCCCGAATGTTGATGCCCGCCAAAATAATAAACAAAACAACACCCCATCACACTTCACTCACCTCCTGTTTGCCAGCTGGGCTACCGTAGCCTTCTGAGTATGTCCTCCCATCTGCCCACCTCCATCTGAATCATCCAGAACCAGCCCATCCTTGGTGAGTTGTGTATCTGCGCTGCGCTTCGCCATCACGCCAACCTTTGAAGACGTAGAAGCTCTACGCTAAGGAATACAGAGAGAATGCTTCGACCTAAGTGCAAGGTAAGAAAGGTGTTCCTGTGTGCTTAGAAATATTAGCTTTACTCAAACGAGAATTGAAGAGTCGCGACTCCGCTTGCGGTGTTGTACATAACAAAACCTCAGTTACGCGAATTCATCAGCGCTCACTCTAGGCTTCTCGACACTTCCACCCCACCGTTTTGCGCAATCAAAAGAAATAATCAGGAAGACTCAACGGGACTCTCGTTCCGTGAAGCTTGAATCAAACTGCTGGCATCTGTCAACGGTCAAGGTAAATCTGGGTCATGGATCAGCGTTCAAGCGAGCTTTCAGGGATAATTTAAGCAACACATCATCAGTCAGCCAGAAACCCACCCCCTCCGCATTTTCTTCACGAATATCGCGGTTATGCTGCAATTGGACCCTTTCACGTACTATCGCGTATAGATAGATAGTAAGCCATGTAGCTCGAACTAAATGCCAACTTCAAGCCTCAAAATTCACATCTGCCACATTGTTTTGTTCTCTCTCTCTTGTTTCGTGATCGATATGCTGATTATGATGACTTTCAATTACATTTTATTCTCCCAAAAAGTATACCACCCCTCTAAATTCCATCATAAAGGTCGCATTCTTTACTGAGAGCGACACCCGGCTGTTCAAAAAGCAAGCTCACGAGGCACACATGTTCAAGCAAGAAGCAAAAAAGTGTTACCATTACAACTACCCAATCTATAACTTCGCTTTCGTCTGTGCCTTTTTCAGGATAGGCTCCATCTTTGTTGCCTTCATGACATCTCCTTTTATCTTCAGCTTCCCTGACATGAACAGCCGTTGTGCCTGTGTCTTCCCACTGACAAGCTTGCCGAAGTCCTCGTCCGATAGTGATAAGGTGACTATAGACCCGTCATTAGCCAGTTTCCTCAATAGCTCTTCGTATTCCGCAGCGAAGCCTAAGTGAAAATGTCCTTTCTCTTCCCACAGCCAGAGCAGTTGGGCTCTTGGAATGACTGACCATCTGCTTTCTTCCCCTCTGGAGCATCGCCCTTGGCCACCACGCCCTTATCCTTCAGATCAATGTACCAGCTGTCTGTTTGCCCCTCTTTGTTCTTCAAGATGAATGCGAATACGGCGTTGCCCTTCTTCACAGCACCCTTCCTTTCCGCATCGTCGGAGTTGAGGGAGCTGTTGATGGCGTCAAATGCTGGAGAAGAGGGGAACGCGTCTTTAGACTATTAGAGAGTACGCCTAACATGCAAATTGGGGAGGCGGTCTACCATTCTTGAGAGACATTGTAAATGCGGCGTGGAGCCTCACTGGACAGTCTCTGGGACGGACAGGAGAAAGACCTACGCTTGCGGAGTTGTACTGTAGTTTCAAGGAGATGATAAGCTTCGATAAAGAGGAAGACAATTTTAATGATACGCAAGAAGTGGTCGCACTGTCGCACAGAAGGTGCAGAAGTTCGCATGTTTATTACCACTGCAAAGGATGTGATTGACGCATATCATCTTCGTACCGAATTGCCGAGGCGTCGGCTAAACTTTCTCTCGATAACATCATGATTCAAGACCATGCAACAGGTCAATCACCTGCCCTGAAGATAGTATATGAATTTGATATCACTAAGAACGATATAGACCCAACGCCGGACACCTCAGACCCTTATAACCAGCTAAAGACGGAACTTCTCAAGAATTTCTTCATGTGTTCCGGAGTACCCCAGAACAGCTCCCGGCTCCTTGCTCCAGCTTTCTGCCATCCAGCATAAGGAGGCCGCGAGCTTCGAGTCCTAAAATTCTCATGTATGGCCTTCTTCAGTTGCCCTTCTTCCAAGCCAACAGGACTGAGCATAAGTGGGACATCCATGACCTCTTCCGATTTCTCCTTCCACTTATCGCTTCCACTGATACGGGTAAGTGGGGATAGCGCATCGTCCCAAGTGCCGCTTCGCAGATGGATGTCTTCGAAGTTGAAGTCTCGCAAGTTACGTCGATGAATATTGATGAAGCTCGAGATTTGGGGCGCATCGGTAACAATGTTCTCGACCTCCATGTCCCGTAATCGAGTGAACCGAAGAGGACGCAGTGCAAGGTGACATCTCTTGGGACATGCTAAGTTCGGACTATTTTCTTGTAGGCGGGATTCGTTTCCAAGTGAAAGCGGACACGGACCTTTGGTTCCATGCCAACGGAATTTGAATTGCCTGAGGGAAGTTGAGAATTGTTGAAGGTATGAATGTAGTAGCTTCAAATGATCTACTGGTGAATTGGGAGTAGGAGGTGTGCTGTCTATATGAATAGCAAGTTTTCGAACTTGCCTCCATCTTTTGGCAGAGTTCGGTAAGGCAGCGAAGCCCATGGAAGGGTTCAGGTAGAGTACTGCTCCAGGATGAACCGAGACTAGAGAAAGTGTGTCAAGCGCCTTGAGGTTGGTTCGCTCAACGGCAATGCGGAGGGAGATCAAGGCATAATCGACTGTACTTCGCCGATAGCGTTGGGCTGACTCTTGTCCAGGACACGAAATCTTCAAGTGCTTCATGTTTGGAACTGCTGAGAAGGCACGAATGAAAGAAGGCACATTAGCTGCTGCGTGGAACAGAGGAGGATATTGCTTGACAAGCATGTCGGTCATTTCCCAACTTCCATAGGTGGGTGCGCTCGTGCGCAAAGCGGAATCCCTTGGCGATGGGATATGTGGTTCGTATATGAATGTCTCCTCTTCACCTGTCTCTGGGTCCAGAAGAGGTGGTAGAAATGTCTCAGGGCCATGTGCTATGCTGAACGTTAAAGTCCTTACATGGTGTCCCACGCGATCTAAGGCTGCCATGCGTGCTGGCTTTGTGAAGATGCTCGCTCGAAATGTGACTGTAGTATCCTCGAAGAGTAAAGGTGCAGCTCGTATACTAAAGTCATGACACGCTAAGCGAAGGGAAGCTAGATCTTGTTTTGGCATACAAGAGAGCAATGCATTGCGAGTTCTGTCGGTCCACCAAAATCGTAGAAAGGCGGATCCCGGAGACATGGGCATCAAGCATATCGCTCAATGAGGATATCGACTTGAAAGGCTTGTTAGGCATTTTCATTCCGACCTTCAAGGAGGAATTGCATACAGTAACAACAGGACCTTTCCACCTGAAATCTGTCTGTTCAGGGGAGCTAGGTATATGCCAATCAATGCGCTAGATCAGTTAAAGATATAGACTGATATTCGAGATTAATGAGAAATGAAAATATAATTGAGGCCTTAGGAGTTTAAGTGGTGTTCCGATTATTGCCTTCGTAAAATCATGTATCTCAACAAGAAACCTCAGGAAGGTGAGGCATCCCTCCTGAACATAAGAAAATCCACTACGCCCATGGAATCCGCCAAACAGAGGAAAACATTGAACGCGACTATGAGTCACAGTCATTGAGAACGAAAAACATTGCAGATCGGAAGGCGAAAAGTGCAGGAAAGCAAGCGTCGCATTGGGGCATCACGACTCTTGCGCGGTCGTGATCCTCAGGCTTTCGTGACGGCCGCATTCGAGTGGCCTTAGCACGGGAGGAGGTTGGGAACAAGCGCATGTTGTGCTTCGCCGAGATGTTTCGGCCTTGGTGCAGCAAATCAGGAGTTGCTGTTGGAATCGCGCTAGATCAAGGCGGTCTGCATGGGCGCGTGCTCTTCACCATGTCTCTCGGCAGATCATCAACATGCACCTCGTTCGTACCGCGGTTGGCGGCACATTCATTCTAGAAGAGTCGATTGACTTGAAAAGAGTTCAGAAAGTGGGGATCGCGAGAGAAGAGAGCGTGGAGAGCGTGCGGAGCGTGGAGAGCAACAGAAGTCATCCGAAAGGGTTCAAAGCCCCACGCTAGAACGCGTCCCGATAGTCGCGCGGACCGCGACGTGTTTCTTCATCCCCCTGCCCTAAGGAGCGAAACCAACACAGATGCAGGTGGTGCATTCCTTCAAGTACCTTAGTGTATGTCACGTTATGTAACTGTTTGATTGGAGTCCTGGTTTCGTGTTTCCAATTGCGTTTGATAGACCTCCTGCCTCATGGGCCAATAAATAACCATATTGCCCAGCTGCCAGAGCCGGTAAACGATCCAACGATTATGGATGAGGCGTCTCTTGAAAAAATACCCCTAGCTATTCGCAATCAGCTTGGGAAAAGGCAGAGAATACACTAATGGTGAAAGATTGCTTAGCCCTTTTCGCCTTTGTTGACAGATGAATATCTATATGCAATTCCACTTCTCTTGGGTGAGGTGTTGGACTGTCGGGGTTTTTGACAATCATAGTATGTTAGTCGGTTGGTTTCTGCATGCACTTCGTCTGTTGGATTGATCGAGGTCGCTTGCTTGAATGATATAATATACAAAAGCCAAGCACAAACATAGAGAAAATAGTACAATAGCTCTAGTTAGACTTCCTATCCTCTGGATCATAAAACGCCCACCATCAAAGGTTAAAGCTACACACAACCTTCACTAAAGGCTCTCATCGTTGAGTATCGCTTTCACGCCACAAGTCGCCCTTTCAGATAGAAGACCTTCTTGCACCGTCATCACTACAAGTCTCCGCAGGTACAGCTACCGACCGTAACTTAGAGGCCACAACGGTCACATTTGCCAGTGTTCGGGTTGATGTTTTCGTACCCACAGATATGGCAGGCCATAGTATTAGGCGTATATGCTGTGGTTAGGAGGCCGAAGTGATTGTGAACAGAACGGTACTGTTCTCCTACTCTCGCATAGATGGTCCCGCGGTGGTTCATCTTGGCGACCTCGATGGTTCTAGGATGTAGTGGCTCGTGGACTTGGATGCTCCCAAAACTTTCATGATGGAATACCGTTTTATCCACCTGGCTGCAAGCGGGGTGTGTCGAGGCGGTTTGCATTTCGAAAACGAGTAAATTATTGGGTCTAGTGATCGATAGAGATAAGTCAGCAGTTTGTGGTAGAATAGAGCTTTTTCCTTGCGAGTCCGCTCTTATATGTTGGGTCACTCACATCGAAGAATGCTTCATTTGACAACGTTTGCAAACTCGCTCTGATCAATTGGAATTGGGTTCTTCGTGGGGATGAAAGGTGGGTCATGCGCAAGCCTTTCCTACCAATCCCCTTCACTCCGGGTTTTGACAACTCATCTTTTCACAACATTCACTAATTGTCTCCAACGTAGCAATTTGCTCATCTGCTGGCATACATGTTCAAGTATGTTCTGTCATCCCACGATCTCTACCAGAGCTTCTCATATTGAGTATATTAGAGCAACAGCCGCTGAAATGAGGCATGATGAGTCAATAGAGGGTACAGCGCATCATTTTTAGATCCAATATTCCGCTCTCTTTTATCGCTCGAATTTGAGATTAAAAAGCCCTTGGTGAAGGCACAATCAGGATATTGGCAAGAAGCGGAAAGATTTTTGTCGACGAAGGCTATTTATGAGCATTGGTTCTCGAGCCGGCGACCGAATCAAGTGGAAGTTTAGATCAACGCTTTTTGTTCTCTAGAATCCGCAAGCCTTCTTTCCTCTTGTTGTATGTGCTTTGAAGTTAACACCTAAGATGATAAATGTACTTTTGCATAGAAAATCTAGAAGACTTGTAGTCCATATGAAAGATGTCGAATGGATTGATCTGACGGGATTGTAAGACCGGCACATATCCTGTTGAGGGGTTTGCAACTCGAACCTGCCAGTCAGAATGTTGACAACGGCCCGGAAAAAAAGTAAGAAGACGTTCAGTGTTGTCTCTCAGTGATGCTTGATTGAGAGTTACAACAAGAGAATTCGAAGGGAATCCACGTGACACAAGTATTCAAGTAACCAGCATATCGAACTCTTGCGTAGCGGATTCATGGCCCTCTAAGAACTATTGCAAGTTATCGTTTGTTCGCCGGTAAAATGATATTTTCAGTTTCAACAATTCAAAATATCTAAATATACTTTAGGGTTGGTGAAGATTGAGTTGAACAAAGGATCGTACCAAGGCACATCCTGGGTTCTGGTACGATCGAGAGAAGCACTCTGCACACACACAGTACTCTACCCAATTTTTGACCTATTGCTGACTCAACCGCCATCCGTCTTTAATGTCTATAAGAGCATTAGCTTGCACTGTCGGCTCCTTCGTCCCTCCTGATTGCTGAAAGGCGTGTTTTCTACTCCGTACAACAGAAGGCTACTCGTATCTATGTTTTGTGCCGCAATTGGCGCTAGCCCCAACTAGGCTAGCGGGCAGTGTAATGGCACTCCAACTACATACTATGTATGTATGTTCCTGATTAGAAACTATTTTCCTAATTGGACGACTACTCCTCCTGCTCCTACTACAGCTCCTATTGCTTCAACAGAGGGCCATTCAGCTGAGCTCTTGCTCCAAAGCGGATTCCTGGTCTCGCGACCCGAACGAACAACGCACCTCCAATGCAGACTACTTGGAATCGACATGAATGACTTTCATTGTGGTGTGATTGCTCAAACTTTCAAACTCGAAGCTTGATGGCTCTTTGGGCACCAGCATCAATACAGCGGGTCAGCCTCGCCCAGCAGAGAGGAGGGCGTCGACATCAGAATTAGCGTCCATAGAGTTCCGGCTGTCACTTCTTTGAATAGCACGAATCGCCATCTCTCAAGATGCGGATCCCAATCCGAGAGCAGTTGGCCTTGCTTGTACTCCTGGCGTCTTTAGTATCCCTAGCTGCTATAGCGATTGCGACGGTAAGGCTATCTTGAGTCCACGAATTACTAGGTAATGAAGTTTGCTAATCGCTGAGGTCTCAGTGGGTAACCAACTACAATTTTGTTCTGAAGATAAGGTGAGATACATGTCCCACCCGTCGCCTGGAAGCCAAATAAACAGCGCTGATATTTCCGACTTTGTGTAGATCGTCTAGTCTTTGCCTTACAGCGTCTCTGTATGCAAACCAGCTGAACTCCAACCTTGTTCTCCTACAGTCAAGCGTTCAGGCCATCTCAACGCGGTTACTCATACAATCTGCCTTGCGAAGCTATGATCTTGGGAATAATACAGACGCCAATTGGATCACGCCGCGGGGTGATCTACAAAGCGCCCTCTCAGGGTTCGGAACGTCCGCCTTGCTATTTCAAGCTCGAATAGTGTCCAAAAATGGTACAGGTACTGGGGGATCATACGGCTTGGTGACCGTGACCGGATCAGATATCGTGGGGAAGATTCCTCTACCCTATCAGAACGCCAATGGAACTCCTGTGTATCTCGGTGATGACGGCACCGGTTATCCTCCGAATCTATATCCAGACTTAAACTTCACATCTGCGGCAATCAACAGCACTTTCAACACCTCAAGCGCCTCCTATGACGGAGCTGTGCTCAACCCGGATTCGACCCTTCTAATGGGCCCATGGCTTGTCAATGAATCTTTTGCCTTGGTCTCGCTCACTTTACCAATCGTTAACAACACTTCTGCCTTGGATATCCTAGGCTGGCTCACAGTAGTTACAAATGCTAATCTCATCTTCGAGGTTGGCAACTCCATAGATGGCTTGGGACAAACAGGTGAGATTCTGATCATGGGGCCTGCGACTTCAAATAATCGAATCCCGGCTAGTATATTGGACCAAAGTGACTCTCACGTCAATAAAACCTTGGCACAGTCACAGGATGTTCATTTCATCCTCCCACCACTACGCAACTCGTCTCGGACTACCCGTCATGCTTCCCACTTATACGGTCAGCCGAATACCCCTTTTCCGATGCAAGACTACCCTGCCGTTCTTGATGCATACACCGCCTTCAATAACGATATGAACAACGGAGGAAGCCTCATCAACACTAAGAACGAGGACAATAATCAGGTTTCGGCCGGCTATGCCTTGATCAGGTCCCCTATGGTTGATTGGGTCTTAGTAGTTGAGCAGTCTTACGGAGAGGTGATTGCACCCATCCATCATTTACGAAATGTTTTGCTGGCCGCTGTCTTTGGCACAGTCGGGGGTATCCTTTTGTTCTTGCTGCCCATTGCCCACGTCTCCGTTCGACCTATAAGGAGGCTGCGTGCGGCTACGAAGAAGACAGTCGAGCCATATAGATATCCTTCTGATGACGGAAGCATTCATTCCTACGTCTCGCACGATGAAGACGCTAATGCATCCGGAGACGAGATGGCTACAGCAAGAAAAGAAGGCTTTGTTGAACGGGTTTTAGGGTGGCGAGGCGGGCGTGGCGAAAACAGAAATGAGCAGCGACGAGACCAACGACGCCGACATACTTTCAGAATTCCTGGCAAGGTTCAAGATCGGAAGCACTTTGTTCAAGACGAATTGACTGATCTAATGACGGTCTTCAACGAAATGTCAGAGGAATTGATGATGCAATACGAGCGCCTCGAAGAAAGAGTAAAGGAGCGGACGCACCAACTTGAAATCAGTAAGAAAGCGGCCGAGGCTGCTAATGAAAGCAAGACTCTTTTCATCGCGAACATCTCTCACGAGCTTAAGACACCATTGAATGGTATTCTCGGCATGTGTGCTGTTTGTATGCAAGAAGAAGACCAGAGCAAAATCAAGCGATCACTAGGGATCATATACAAGTCGGGCGACCTTTTGTTGCATCTTCTTACCGATCTTTTGACGTTTTCCAAGAACCAGATAGGCCAACAACTTACTTTGGAGGAGAAAGAATTCCGTTTGGCCGACATCAGTTCTCAAGTGCTATCGATCTTTGAAAAACAAGCGAAAGAAGGGGCTATTACTTTGACAGTGGCATTCCAGGGCCCTTCTGAAACCAGCGAGAATCCTTCCGGTGCTCCACTACAAGTTGGCTATGGACCGTACGGAACAGGACGCGTAAGAGACATGATGCTATGGGGCGATCAACACAGGATACTACAAGTCATTATCAATCTTGTGAGTAACAGCCTTAAATTTACCAAGAAAGGTGGATCTGTGATTGTCCGGATAAGATGCGTGGGAGAAGTAGAGGAAAGGCCTAGCAGCCGCAAGAACTCGGTACGATCGAAGTTATCCAAACAGCATTCTGCGAAGTCTACAAAGCTGCGAGGTCGTCTCGTATCTGGTTCCAGTTCCTCGAACTCCCCTGCGCCAAAGGACCATGAAAGGTCAACGTATCCAGAGACGGCACTTCATATCAATAGCAGCGAGCCGAAATCAATTCCAGTGATTCCAGTACGCGATCGATCTTCGTCACCTCCACCACTAAATGCCAGGACTCTAATCTTTGAGTTCGAGGTTGAAGATACTGGTCCTGGTATCCCGGAAAGCCAGCAGCAGCGGGTTTTCGAGCCTTTTGTCCAAGGAGATCTTGGCCTAAGTAAGAAATATGGCGGAACAGGACTTGGACTAAGTATCTGTTCGCAGCTAGCAGGCCTAATGAAAGGGAATATTGTCCTCAAGAGTGAAGTAGGCAAGGGAAGCAAATTCACCATGCGGATTCCAATGATGTTTACGAAAGAACGGGCAGACAGCACTACCAGCTCGAACCTTAATCTAAACTCACGACGAAACAGCATCAACGTTGGCTCAATCAAAGATGAATCGCGCACTCCTGTGGGAAACCGATCCTCTTCCGACCTCTCCATCCACTCTACGGATGACAGTGGTCCTGGTTTGAACGCCTTTGATACTCCCGCAAAACCCCGTCTAGTTGGACTAAGCCAACCCTTCTTCGCTGCATCTTCCCCCCTAGAGTTGCCCGAAAAACAACTAGCAGCAATGGAGCAAGCTGCCGTTCAAGCCTACCGAAGTGGCGACAAAGTACGCGTTCTGGTAGCCGAAGACAATAAGGTGAACCAAGAGGTCGTGCTTCGCATGCTCAAGCTCGAAGACATTTACGGTACGCATTGTCCCTATCCTCCAAATTACCGGATTTAAATGCGGCTAACAAACAACCTACAGACGTCACCGTCGCCAAAGACGGCCAAGAAGCCTTCGAACTTGTCAAGGAGAGCATGCAGCAATCTAACCTATTCAACCTCATCTTCATGGATGTCCAAATGCCCAATCTCGACGGTCTACAATCCACGCGCTTAATTCGCGAAGTGGGATACAGTTGCCCCATTGTGGCGCTCACGGCATTTGCGGAGGAAAGTAATGTGAAGGAGTGCATGGATTCAGGCATGGATTTCTTCTTGCCGAAACCAATAAGGAGGCCAGCGCTGAAGCAAGTACTGAAGAGGTATTGTGCGACCATTCCGGAGGCGGCCGAGGAGCATGATGCTGCGGCGATAGGTGCGTCACGGCATGGGCCGGCGGATGAGGATATGATCTCGCCTGTGTTATGATCTCTTGCTTCAGCTCCTTGCATGATTTCTGCATAAAAATCCCTTGTCACGTTCGCCATTGCGTTTCCTACATACATACTCCTGGCGCCTGGCGACGAAAGTGATCTGGAGTTATTCGATGTTTTGGGTGGGTTCATGGGTACGGAGTTGACCATTTGTTCCTCTATCGCGGCTTCGGGACTAGTCCTCTCACGACGGTGTAATGGTTCGTTT
>JAABUL010003493.1_pt1 | contig 23243 bp, 28 predicted proteins | sample 5559151 | NCBI WGS metagenome assembly JAABUL01 (sample SAMN10711876, study PRJNA513368) | rock metagenome | isolation source: Antarctica rocks | place: Antarctica: Victoria Land, Pudding Butte sud | reverse complement strand
TCCCTGCACAAGGTAGGCTTGCAGCAGAAGCTCACTCAAAATGGACAGACGCATTCTTGTCGGTGGAGCTCTGGCAGCTGGCTTCGTGATCAGTGTTCAGCAGTTACTGGACATACCTGGTAAGTCCACAAACGCATCGACAGCACAACCGGTATAGAATCTGTCTTGACGGTCTCGCGCGTCGCAGCTTATTACGAGGTGACAACGGTGCCGCAACGCAAAAATCTCCCTGTGTTTACACAAAAGCGTCCAACTCGCAAAGAGCTCGACTTGATGAAGACAGCTGAAGACTGCAGGATACAAAAAATGACGAAAGCTTTCTGGCTTCCTCAACATCTAACAGGCTTTCCAAGCGAAACATGGCCAGAGCCGTTACGTCTCTTTGAGCACAGGTTGTCAAATAGAGAGAGATCTTATGGCTTTGCGACCACACCTGCCGAAACAGTATTCAACTTGAGGAAGTATTATCCTGATGACAAGGTGTTGAGGGATTTTGCAAACTTTGTAGAGGCTGCTCTAGCAGACGATCCGGCGACCACCTTCAAATCTGAGTACAAACACGTTCTGATACCAAGGTCAACTGACGGGTCATTCCAGGTCTTCTGATGGTTCAAGGGTTACTGTTCCTTGCTGTATGCACAGGGCTTCACACACAGCATCATGACCAGGCCATTTGGTGTTAAGGCTACATAGGTTCGTACCCACAAAGGTCTGTCATAGCTTGAACCTCAAAAGTTTTGCTCGTATAGCCACACATGATTCTACTCTGCATTGGTCTGCCATGCATACTGCAGCTTGTTTGTGTGACATGCGCTGCAAGCATGAACTCATGGTTTGCAGCCCGTCCCGGAGTCTTAAGGCCTTCTTAAATGAATGGATGGGCCACGAGAGATGCTGCCATGGCTAGACACGATGTCCTTGTCAATTAGGAGTAACCAGTACAGCTTGCAAGAGTGTAGTGTGCTTGTAGTGTGCTCAATTGATGAACATGCACACTTTGAATGTCAAGATGCATCACTCATATGAGCTTTGTCGAGTCCGGAACATGTTCCGGATGCACATCAGACAGACAGTTGATACACTGATTTAGCCACTCAGCATGACCTCTGATCACAATGAGAGTGTCAACAACTAAATCTGATCTGGACTGCCGGAGTTCATTTGGAAAGTGACATGACACAGGCATTGGCGCCAGCCGGCTTGAACTTGTCCTTCATGAACATTGTTCATTGAACAGTAATTATAGGCTTATTATAACAAGCCAAATGAACGTCATCATCTGTCATGTTGTTCAACATTTAAATCTGAATACATTCAATCTTACCAGCACAGGTTTGCTTTGAGAGGGAACAGGACTTGTGCGTATATCGCTCAGCGATATACGCACAAGTCAAATCCAAAACTCGGCCGCATAGCTGCTAATGCTGAAGATGAGCGATCAGGTCATCCGAAGCCTAGGCCTGATGGAAATCTGCTGAAGATGGCAGCGGAATATCAGGTGAGCTGCATTGGTCATTGGCAGGAATAGGCTAAAGCTGATACAAAGCCTCCGCATTGGTTATTAGCTTTGTGACGTCATGTGACAGGGTACACAGCTCTAGCTAGCTCGGTCTGGTCTCACTCAATTTCCAGTCTCAGCTGATACAGCATGTAAAGCAAATATGTAGAGCAGGTCAACATCGGCATGCTTAAGGGCAAAGCATAACTTGGCAGTTCTGATGGCTGATGATTTGGAAATGTGTAATGGGCTCTGCGTTACGGCAGTCCTCAAGCGTTACGGCCTGGAGAACGAAAGGAGGTGACTTTGACCATCGACGGATCTGATGGGTGTTTGGGCCGCTTGTTTGGCGGCACCAACTGCGATTACTGTGAAATGCTGTAGCATTTCATGACTTCTGTCAGGGTTGTGCGACAGTCAGTTTCTGCTTTAGATCTGGCTCGTCATATGCATGCTGGCATACTAGCTAGCTTAGCCGCTGCGTGAAGTCTACATCATCCCATTGTTGGTTAACTCTTCATCTTACTTTTGACGTCTTTCTGTGAGGTCTAACTTCTGGCTTGAGAGGCGGCACAGAGGTGCCGGAGACAGAACGCTGTCTATTACACAGTTGTACACACGTAGTCCGTCAAGGCTGCGGTGGCGTGCCATGTTCTTGGACCAAAGCAGAAGGTTTTCCCGAAAAAAATCTTTTCGATACAAAGCCGCAGCCGTTCTGACAGCGGTGTTGACCTGTTTCATAGTGCCTCTGCTGTACCTTGTCTCACGACCTGGTTACTCTGAAAAGCACAAAGCTGGGCTGACCCGAAGCGATCTTCTTGTGGCAATGACTGGAACCACACAGCGGTAAGCGCACCTCATATCCACCTGCCCTCTGCCCAGCCTGGGCGTTTGTCTGTGTTTTTAGCTGCATACATGCACATTGCAATGACATCAGCTGTGTGGATGCTCCTCAATCAGAATGCGATGGCAACTGCAGAATGCTACTGCCTGAAGCCACTAGAGCATGGCGAGAGGGAGTGCCTACGGTCATCGTCATGGAGACTGGCTATGACCTCACAAACACATCAACAGCGTTTCAGCAAGGCACCACATCACATCTGGAGCAATTTGCAGATTACCCTGATCTGACTGACAGAAGCTTCAAGATGGGGGACATGAGGTATGAAGTCCAGGCCACGTCCTGTGACTGCCTCTCTTTTGCACATGCAGGAGTTGTCATATAGGTCGTGCTAGCTAGCTTGGGCAGGCACAGGCAGTGACTCATCAATAATGCATGCGGCATGCCAAGTGCATGATTTGTGAAATTTTACGTGCTGTGTTGCTGTCATTCTGTGCTGGCATGTACCAATCATGCTCTGCACCTGTCAGTGAAGCTGTCGTTAGATGTGTACCGTCTGACAGGTCTCAGGACTGTACCTCATGTATATACAGGTAAAAGCTTGCGACTTACATGCTGTTTGTGTTGGTCTGTTCTATGTTCAGGGCGTGCATGGCGCCTTTCATTGCCAACAACACAGCAGGCATAGATAGCTACAAGTGGATCCTGTTTGGGGATGACGATACAGTGTTTTATGTGGACAATGCCCTGAGAATGCTGGAAACCCTGGATCATACCATGCCATACATTCTGTCGGACCACATTTGGTTTCCAACTGACCTCAAAAGTATGTGACACCCGTTGCTGCCTTTGTGTCCATATGCTGTTCCAAATGCAGTCTGTTTCCCACTGCAGCTCGTGGAACATGGCATGCCAAACATCCTTGCACATGCATTACACAAACACCAGTTTCTTTACTTGCTCATGCAATTCGAAGTGACACACTCAGATACCAGACAGGACATTGTGCCTGAACATCAGCATGCAATGCCTTTTGCCATTTGCACAAGTGACTTCTTTCACTCATCCATCATTCATCTGACATGTGTCTTCTCCTAGGCTCAGATACACACGCTCCTGATCAGCTCCCTGTATGAAGTCCTGCTCGGACTTCATGTGAGTGAGCTTTGCAAGGCCAGCCATCACACTTGATGCCATGACTTACTCCCCGTCCATCACCTGGAATGCGCCGTGAAGCTATACAGATTTTGATTTTAAAAAACATGTATGTGGGCTTGAATGCAGACTTTGACATGAGCCAGTATCAGCATCCAAACAGAATAGCCCCCAGATGCTTGCCCTGCAACTACACAGACCCTGCAGAGGGGCCCCCCTCCAATAAAACCTATGTCGGTTTCAGAGCTCCTAGGGTAAGATTCCAAGCCATACTTCATGCGCTGGTATGGTGAGTGACACCTGAGCATGTGCGTTACAGTGAAACCTATGCGGTCTTTTGAGCTCCTAGGGCAAGAGCTTACCCCATACTTGCTGTGATGGTGTTGTGCACCAGTGTTGAGCAAGTGTGTTTTATCAGACTCTGTCCAGCATCTCCAAGTTCTGACTGGCTGTGATAATAAGCCACATCAATAACAGTCAAGAGATGGACCCTTACTATGTCATTGCTTAGAGCCCCAAGCACAGGCATTGTTTGCCGTGAAGCACTGAATGCTGATTGCAGACAATCGCCTGTGTCACAGGGTGGTCTGTATGCATATGTTGCAGTGTGATAGCAAAAGAAGGGTCATGACAGTTCAGTCGCATGATGTGTCATCATGACACCCACTTGCTGCTTGCTTACGGCTGCTTGCTTTCATGCAGGCATGTCCCTGCAAGCCTGAGGATGTGTGTACATCTGACAACCTGGGTCTGTTTGCTGATGGCAACTGCAATCCGGCACGCTTCCATTGGTTTTGGCCCCATGGTGGTAAGATGTCCTTTCCCTCCATATTGTTCAGATTGCATTGCACTTCATGATCAACAAAGATTGTGAGTTCTCTTGTGTTCTCATTGGCAGAAGCTGGGGCGTCTTCAGGATCTTCACTGTCCCCTCAGGAGTGGTGTACATTCAATGTATTCACCCTTTTTCCCAAATTTCTAAAGTGATTTGTTTCATATTTTTTCATGGAAATCATGTCAATCATTGCTTGGTTCGTGGCACATAAGGCTGAATGCTTTGGTGGCTGTTGTGTTCTTAGTAATGCATCCACCATATAGTAAGCTGCATGTCTCCTACACTGATTGTTGTGCGAGCATTGGTGTGCTGTGCCTCGACTGACTGCAACACCAGTGGAAATAGCATTGGGGGTCTCAGCCCATGCCCTGTTTTTGCCACAACTCCAAGCTTGTTCAGTTGCTTGTGCCTGCCTATCAACATGCATGTGTTCAACGGCTTATTCCTCCCCAGCTTTGCCCTCGCCGCTGCTGTCGCTGCAAGCCAATTTGCTCTGCCTGACATTTAGCCACAAGCCGTCTCAGAATGAAAGAGTCAGTGCCAGGCCTGAAGCGGTCTGGTGTTTTGGTCACAAGGTCAGTTCTGAACAGGCAGACAGAGGCTCAGCAGCAGCCCTGAAACAGTCTGTATACTGGAAGATCAGCACAACTGCAAGATCAGCCAGGTGCAAGGATTAGGTCAGCATTAGTCCACTGCTGCAGGGGCTGGAATGATCTTCAGTCAGGGGCTGATGCGCATGCGCAGCTATGAGGACATTGAGTTGGCTGTCCGAAGTATGGGATGGGCCCACCAAGGCGCAGGAGGTCAGCCCTTCCAACTCCTGCAACTCCACTGTCTGATGCTCATCTTGCACGCTTTGATTGTTGTTTTGCTTTTCATATTTAATACAGTTTTTTGCAAAATTATCAAAAAAGAAACTTTTTCTTGGTTTTCATACTGAAATGATACCAAGTGTATGGCTTTTGCCTTGTGAGTCTTGCATGGGAGAACCGGGGAAGTATGTTGCCGCATGTGCATACTGACAAGTGCAATGCCTGAGTACATGGCGTCAGCAGTGCAAGCTTCAAGGCCACTGTCCATCTATCTATACATGCATTGACTGCTCAAACATTGTCCAGCGATTCTCACTGCAGCATGTCAGGCATGAAAGGAGGTGCATCACGAGTTACTAAAGTCATGCACAGTGTACTGAAAGTGCTGGTGGTCATGCATGTGTCGTGATGGAGTGGTGGTGCCCAAGGCAGCTGTTCTTGAGAATGTTGCTATCTTGCATTCACAGTGCTGGCATGACACTTTGTGCTGAAGTTCCCTTCAAGCTTTGCACTGATATTGAATTGTCTCATACCCTACATTTGTCAACCCAGCCAATCAAACATCTTTGTTTCATACATTCGCTTATGTGCTTTGTTTGAGCTGTAAAAGTTTGCTTCTCATGTGGCAGATATGGCCATTGCGCATATCTTTTGGGATGAGTTTGGCATCATGGCTACGGATCCTGGCTACGGCTACTTCAGACCCACTATAAACTTATTTGACCCTGGCTGGCGGCTCACCCCTGATGGCCATGACATGGGCACCCATGCAGCAGGAGTCATGGACAGGTGACTCCCCTCCCCTCCCCTCCCCTCCCCTCCCCTCCCCTCCCATGGGTGATGCTTTCTAGAAGCATTGACCAGCCCTTTCATCGCAGCTGATGCTGCACAGCTGACCGTCTGCTTCGTAATTGGCATTCATTTCAGCTCTTTCATTGCAGCTTATGCAGCAACATGAGCAAGCTGACAGTCTTGCTTGTTCAGCTATGTTGAGTTTGTGAGCTCGCATTTGTGCATGTGAATAGGGCCATTATGGTGACATGCACACATGCTTTGATGCCGATGCTGAACGTTGGCTGGATCATGCAGGTTTGAGATGGCGTTGCAAGGCTGGTGCAATGAAGAGTGTGAAGATCAGCTGCAGCATCTGATAAGCGTCCACTTGGGTGCAAGGGAATCTGCTTGGCATCATGCAGATGTCAGAAAAGCACTCAAGCATCATCCCAGCCAAGCAGCTGCTGATGATGAAGACTTGGGTCACATGCATGTTGGCCTCTTCTTGCACACTAGGTTGGCCTTGCTGTTCAGGCAGTACTCAGGTGCTAGAAGACTATCGAGAGTGCCCTGGATGAGTCATGTATATGATACTTCAGATCCACCCATATGAATAGTCATGCTCTGTTAGGCCTGGCATATACACAGAAATTCAACATGCAACATAGAAGTACGCAGGAGATCTACGTGTTAGTGTATAATGCACTGTATGTTGCTGATTCTACGCAATCATGCTCATGGCCATCAAATTCAGCATATACAGCATACACAAGCGTAAATGAGTGTAGACAACGTGTCTACAGCATATATGACAGATGTTGCAATATATCGTCAATCATTGCTCTGATCAGCTTGCTTTGATCATTTTTTCAAGTCAAACGTTTCTACAAGTCAACATCATGCAACAGCATAGTCAGTGCAACCAAACAAAAGACCGAGCTGACAAAATGAGGGACGAAAAAGACATCACTAACGGTAATGAATGTTCACACACTGCCACTTGGAAGCATAGTTTCCACGGTGCGGCAATTTTTGAAGTTGGGTGCGGCGGTGCGCGAACCGAGGCCTTGGTGCGGTACTAGCGCCATTAGTCAACCATAACAAGCACTCAGGCTGCTCTGTAACACATGTAAAGTCGTAACAAGCACCGCAAATGTCGGCACTTGAACACACAGCGGTCGCGGCATCAACTTGCCAACGAACGTGCTGTATACATGCTTTTTGCGGCTGTGTAAGCCAGTTCAATGCCATTTATTGCCGGACGCCGCACCCACACTGAGGACTTGCCAAATACCAGGTGCGGGGGTGCGCGTATCCGGTGCGGCAGGTGCGGGTGCGGGTGCGGAAGCATACAGTCAGCCAAAGCAGTGCCAAATTGTGCCTCATCAGCACTTTTGAAATCTTTGTTAGCTACCATGGTTGCGCTACTGACAGCAATGAGCATCTCAGCCCTGAGCAATGCAAGGCTGCTCCTGTAATTGCGGTACAGTTTGCCCCAGTGAGACCATTTTCTTTCAGGTGCAGCACTTGTGGCATGCAGACTCAAAACACAGCTAGCACCATGACATTACTTCGTGGAGACTCACAGCCCTGCATCAAGCATCACAGCTGCTTTCAGCGCTGTTTTTCGAAGATTGAGTCAGCTTCCCTCCTAGCTTCTACGCTTTCCGTATACGCCCGATTTCAGCATAGAAAACAGCATGTTCATCCATGATCGGACATGGCAGCAGACCTTCCTAGGAAACAACTGTTGCAACTAGTGCAAACTAGTGTGCAACAGAATGCACAACCATGCGAAATGCGCGAGCAAGACCGCTGCTGGTGCGCACGATCCGCCGCAGGAGCCGCCTCCGTTGTTCGGGTGCTCAATTATTTCAAATAGTATTATTTCAAAAGTTTTGCCTGATGATGATTAAGATAGAAATAAGGGACAAATGAAGCACAGTGTGGACGTCTGATGATCAGACTCTGATCAGCGTGTCCAAATCTGGGAAGTCGATTAGCAATCCGGCCTTAACTCGGACGCTAATCGGATTTTCATTTTTCAGTTAAATCCGACAATTAAGCTTCGCTTCGTTTGAAATCTAGATTCACTCTGTGAAGATTCCAATGAAGCAGCAATTTTGCGGTGTGCGCCATAACAGTCGGGCATTTCCAAAAGAGCATTTGCGATGCCGAAGCGGTCATCACTTGCTGCGGAAGTCTCACCAGCTTGAACAGTTTGTTTGGTGAAGTCAAGGGGCTTCGCCCACCTGGCCGCCCTAGGTCTAGTTTCAATGATGTTGCATTACGTGATTGTCAAAACTGTCGTATTAGTAGCCTTATAGGGATGCACAAGACAGGCTGCTCTGGAGAGACAAGACTTGTCCTGCACGTACCTAGCTCATCATGAGCTGGAAAGCGTTTTAATTATTATTATTATTATTATTTAGGTCATGGAACAGAGTGTCCTTTGAACACTGGTTCGTAAACTTTTGATGCATGCCCTTTGTGTACATTAACCCCGGACACATCTGCATACATGCACACACGATTGCCCAACCAGCATCATGTTTGGACACTTACTCATTCATCCCTTCCTTCATTCACTCAATCCTGCCTTGTTCGCCCCTCGGGTCAGGCACATACACTTTGAAGTACATTCAGTCTTCAGTACCTCTCTGCATGAGGTCCTGTTTCAGCATGTTTGAACGCGGTGCCTCAGGTTGACTTCATCCTGCACAGGGGCGGCCACTGTCAGCAGTCCTTCACCACCAAGAGTCACCAGCTCCCCTGCACCAGTCATCAGCCACGCCACCTCAAATGCTAGTGTGGTGCCAGCAGTGATCTCCACAGCCTTACTGTCCGACTATGCCACTGTAGATGCCTTCACAGCTGCTGAGCGTGCCCGGGTAATGCTTTGGGCCATGATGCATGATGACACACTTGCTGATGATGTGGTCACATGCCTTGCACATGTGTACACCAGCTGGTTCTTGTGAGTACTGATGCCCTGCATTTGTACGCTGAGCACATTCAAACTCACACCAGTGACAAGAGTCATGCCAGGCAAGCCAACAGTGCTGCTTGTCAATCTGTATTTTGCTGTTTCCTTATGCACACACGACACACACCCTACTAGGGTATGTCAATAGGATATGACAACTCCCGGAGTTGTCGCTGGAGTCCACTCACAGACCACTGCAGTTCATTGCAACACTGGAGAGCAACATCCTTGCAGCCATCCAGCAGCTGGTGAATGTGACGATCACCAAGGTGGTATCAGGATCAATTAGTGTGTCCAGTTCAATAGCTTTCACCACCGCTGATGCTGCAGCTGCTCTAGAAGGTCAAAGTGCTCAGGCTGCAGTGCTGCAGTCCAATGATGTTTCATCAATTTTTGGTGACAGCTTTGGCACTGTCACAGTCACTGGTGTGTCTAAGGGAAGCACAACAAGCCCATATGCTAACATGCATGTTAGCCTCCACCTGCTTTCCTTATGCACTTTTAACAACTCTGTGTAGTCACGCAATGACCACCATAGACATGAGTGTGCTTCGTGCAAACCAGGCTTTACAATGAGGCAGCTGTAAGTGGATCTATTTGCGTCTTACATAGGTTGCTGATTGCACCATTACTCAGGAACTTCCTTGAAATGACCTTGTTGATGCTGAGCATTGACTAAGGCTGAGCTCGGTAGCAGGAGACCAGGGCTGCTGCTTGACCTGGCCCTGTCACATGTGATCAATTGCTGACCCATGCTGTGTCTACTGCAGCTGTCAAGAGTGGAGCTGCCCCATTTGGCATCACTTTGTGGGCAGTAAGCGCCTCGATGTTTGGCTGCAGCATTGGCATTGAGCATGATGTGACTGACTCCCATTGAAGACATCAACGCATGGGCCATGTTGTGATGTTTGATTGGCCTTCCGGCATGAAAACGTGTGACAAGACGTTTTGCTGAAAGCTGTTGCATCAGGTTGATCAACAGCCTATCTTGACAATATATTGCAAGGATGTATAGATTGATCTGATGTGGCTGCATTTCGAAGACTTCTGCAAGGGTGCCAAGGGTGTTGTACTGTTGCTGAAGTTGCTATTGTCATTCACGCTGCTGCAAAAAATATAGCTAAGTCGAGAAAGCAAATGTGCTGAAGTTTCTGATGCAAAAGCGAAGAGTGTTCATTTTGGAGAAGGTCTCATGTGACAATGTAATTAATATAGACAACCTGGTCATGTCTGAAGCTAGGATGTTACAAAGACAGCTCAATGTGAATGCAGCATGGTGTAGCAGCTGGGGCAGCAGCGCGTGCGCTCTGAGGTATCTTGCATCAAAAAATCGTTTGCAAACCAACCCAACATCACATTTGTGTTAGCGCCGTTGGACCTGGGGACGGACCTGTAGACATCATTCCCTGAAATAGTCTCAGGCAATGACAGCTGAAAAGACTGAGCGTCTTGCGTGCACAACGCCCCTGCCGTACATGCTTTGAGTTCTTGAAAACCGGCAGTTCCTGGCCAGGTACAGTAGGTGCCATAATGAAGGCAGAACAAGCAAGTTTGTCGGCCTCGCAGCAGTTGATCGCAAGATGCGTGGTCGCGTTTCACTTCGGCATGTGGAGCTGGGGCATGTGGATCGCGTTGGTGATTGCATGCTTCTTTCACAAGATATCCGCAGCCTTGATGACCTTGTAAGCCTGCCTTGTGTGTGAACTTTCAGCTCTGCCTGCCTTGTGCAGCAAACCCAAATTTCAGCAACTTGGTATCACGCAGGTACCTTGCGTACATCTTCTTGTACCACGGCAACAGAGCCTTGTCGACACATGTTTACCCGACACACTTCAGGAGGTATGGCATGAGCAGAGTGTGATCAGTGGTCTTCAGAACGCTGCTGTACAAGGAACAGTCTGTCGCACATGCACTGAACCTTGCAGCTGTCTACCAGTTGGTCAGGATGGAGGAAAGCAGCAGAATACTTTCCTGCTAAGTTGCACAAGTCAGCAGACCTGGATCCCACTGGTAATTACCTGTTTGCGTGCCACCCACACGGCATAACAAGCTGGAGGTAAGCTGCAATGCAGTGCACAAGAATCAAGCAAGAACCTTGGACTAAGGCAGATGGTATGATGTGTTGGTTGTCATACCTGCCATGCAGCAAAGAACTGCAGCACACAACCTGACACATGCATGTCACCCTGATTGAACAATGGTAATGGAATGCTACTGCAGTTGCTCATAACTGCATTGACTGGATCATTTAAACTCAGTAGCATGCTTGCCAACAAGGCAGAACAAATGTACTTCTTTGCAGCTCATGGCTGGCATTTGCTACTGAAGGCACTGGTTTTGCAAAGCAGTTTCCAGGGCTGACCATGCATGTGCTGACGCTGACGACCAACCTGAGGATGCCGTTCATGAGAGAGTACTTGCTGATGCATGGGCTGTCAGACGTCAGCAGACAGACATGTACCAAGATCCTCAAGAGGTGGCGTCTGCCTCTCACTGCTTGCACACATCGCTGCATCCATATTTGCATGATCCTAATGTGCTGCTATGCAGCCTTGCTACAGTCATGCTGATGCATTGACAAAGCAGTACTACACGCCCTTGATCATGCATTCATGGCAGCATTATTGAGGAGCGGCATTGCTCAGCATACCCAGCAGCAGCATGCTCATGCTTTTTTCTGTTCTTACTTTTTGAGTTGTGAGAACCTCCCATAGAAACAAATTGCGTGGTCGGAGGCTGCCACAAGATTACAAACTCAGTGGGGGAGTCAAGCGGGAAGCAAATGCACCTGCTTGCAGGCGGTCCCTTATTTCATCACTCACTCTGCTGGCTGCCTGCTCGCTTTGCCACTTGCTGACTCTCTCACTCACTAACTCACTCACCACCCACTTTATGCTGACTTACCATGTTCTGTATCTGCAGTGGCAAAGGCCAGTCCATCATGTTGGCTATTGGTGGGGCCACAGAGAGCTTGTATGCTGGCCCTGGAACAATGGACCTGGTGTTACGCCGGCGTAAGGGCTTCGTAAGAGTAGCGTTACAGACGGGCGCGTCCCTGGTCCCAGTCATCAATTTTGGGGAGAACGAAGTGTACAGTACCATCAGGGGGGACCCCAACTCTGGGCTCAGAAACTTTCAAATGTGAGAGCTGCTGCTGCTGCTGCTGCCCTGCTTTGCCTCAGGTTGATTAATGCTGAGCATCGCACACTGTACATCACTTCCTATACATCTCTTACTGTACATCACTTGCTGTGCATCACTTACGGTATGCGCACTCTGCCTCAGGTCGCAGTGCACTGCATGACTAACCGACTTTGGTACAGTCAAAATCATGACACCATAATAGGTGTTCATAACTTTGCTGTGGGGCTCTGATAGATGAAAGGGCAATGCCAGCTCTGCCCTGTGTGCCACACAGCCTGCCTGCAGACACGCTGCATTGATTGCCCCTGGTACGAGTCCATAGTAGCGAGTTCCACAATTACTTCAGCATCACTAGGCCGGATCAAGTTTACTCTCATGTAATCAAGCACGGCTGAAGCAACCAACAACATGGATTGGCGTCAACGTGGAGAAACTGAATGTCTGTATGATTGGCATGCAGATGGATGGAGCGCAAGGTGGGCATCACCATTCCCATCTTCTGGGGACAAGGCGTTGCGATTCCGTTTGGCTTCCTGCCCAAGCGCTGTCCCATCAACACAGTAGTTGGAGCTCCCATATCAGTGTCCAGGTAAATGCACGTGCGCTGGTCCTCATGCAACTCTTAGCAGTTGGATGTCATGTGCTGCTGTTGTGTCTGTGTAGTGTGTTGGCCTCTGATTTGCAGCAATTGGCTTTCATCACAAACAAGCTGGAAATGTTGGACTGAAAAAAAGTTGTACACGTCATCATCATGAAATTGCTGTACACCTGCCATGCAGGTACGAAGGCGACATCAGAAGTTCAGAGGGGCTGCAGCAAGTAGATCATTATCACAGGAAATACATTGCAGCTCTGACTGAGCTATGGCAGGCAAACAAGCCAAAGTATGCCAAGCAGGGCACAGCTGACCTCAATTTAGTTGAGTGAACCTGCCTGTAACTTTGCTCATGCAAGGCATAGGCACCCCAAGCACCAGACAGTTGTGACTATAAAGCAAGTGGTACACAACTGCACTTGATCACTCGATGTGCAAGCTACTGCAAGGAGAGACACACCTGTTGGCAAGCGCTGCTGGCAACTCCAGGCAAATCACATCTTGCAGTTGTTCAAGTTATAGTTGCTGAGCAGGCATTAGAAAACAGCAAACGTGTCAGCAATGAAAGCAAAAGCTGATTGTTGTTTAAACGTGCACTTTTTCCTGAGCGGTGAGATTGACGCAAGCTGTGACATAATCTGTATGTGCCTGCACAGACTTCATGCTGGGCAGCGCCCTGCCCTGAGAGTCAAAACGAAACTTTTGGCTTCGTATGCAGGGCATCGTACAGTGTCTCAGCATTATGACAACCTTCAAAGCATCAGGACCAAAGTGGCAACATTGCTTGGAATGTTCATATGTGGCAAGAAAGGTCATGCAAACGTACTGTGCCTGCATAGCCTGCAGACACCAACCGTCTTTCAGTGATGAGCGTCAAGCTCTTTTTAGACATGCTGCGCATGCTGAAGTGTTGCGCTCAAGGCAACACAACAGAGTACACCCTGAACTAGCAGGCAAGCATACGCTTCTTCCTCTGTGCTTGTTCCCACGCTGTTACTGCAGCACAATGTGCGGTACCTGTCTGTTCTGTGTATCTTTATGTGACTCTGTGCATTGCAGCTCATTCTTTGTTGTACCAGTGCAGAGTCCAGCTGGCAAAGAACGCAGCGCAGCTCTGGCCAGTCATGCCTGTGTTGCGCTGGCCCCCATCTGCCATTGTCCCTGCATGGACCAGATATCAGTGGCCTAAAGTCAAATCTGCAGCGGGAGTGGGATCATACCAGAAATTGTCATCTTGGCGGCATAGTGGTGAAACCATTTTCTACTGCAAAGGTTTGGTGGAGATGCGACAAGTGCCCAGATGGCAAACCGCATCAGTGGGAAACTGAGGTCAGATGCAGATCAGAAGGCTGTGATTGTCCTTTTTGTTCCAGTCATGCTGTCTGTACTCACAACTCACTAGCAAGCTTGGCGCCGCATATAGCCAAGGATTGGGATTATGCTGGAAATGATCTGACTCCAAGCCATCACACATGGAAGAGTGAGAAGGTTGTCAGTTGGAAATGCCATGTGTGCAGTCATCGGTGGGATGTAGGCATTGCTGGCCGCGTCAATGAGAGCACTGTGTGCCCTGAATGCTATAATGCAAGGCGTGGTTTCAAGAGAGATGGTACAAGATGGTACAAGAACCAGCCATCCATCATTGGCTGCGACAAGCCACCCTATGATGCTGCAGTATGACTATGCGCTCAATGCACTTGCTGGACTGGATCCTGCTAAGATCAAATGTGGCAGTCATAAGCAGGTGCACTGGATTTGCCACAATTGTCCCAAGGGGCAAGTACATAGGTGGACAGTGAGCCCCAATCAGCGCTTTCACCATCACAAGGGGAGAGGTTGTCCGTATTGCAGAGAGGTTGTCCATATTGCAGCAACAAGAAGGCTTGCAAGTGCAATTCGCTGCAAAGCAGATGTCCACAGATTGCTGCTGAGTGGGACTACAGCAGAAATGCTGAGACACCAGATGATTATCTTGCTGGCTCTCGGGCTATTGTTTGGTGGACACAGCCACAACGCCCAAGTTGGCAACAAGCCATTGGTCCACGTACATTTCACAGATTGAGGGAAGCTCGTCAGTCTGCCGTACCGCCAGTCAAGCATATGTCATGAAACACGATTGGGATGTCCAGAGTTTGCAGGACTTATTCAGAATCCTGAAAACTTCCTTGAGTTCATCAGTCGTTTCTGCAAGGCGTACTTGAATATATACTTAGGACAATTATGGTGCCCCATGAGATTATCACTTTGCTAGCCGTCCTTTTGGGGATGCCTGCTGTACTCTTAAGGTATGCATTGGGATTTTCTGCATGATTGTGCTACACTGCTGCGCCAGACTTTGTAAAACCTAGCGAAGCGCTAGCTGTCGACGTCGCTATGGATTGACCTGTGTGACATGACAAGTTTTGCTTCTGCCTGAAAGTTGTGGAGGCCTGATACATGAGAGGGTGTTCAGTAAGGATGGCCTGCAGCTGGTGAGTGCATCAGCGAGCCCTTGCTAGATATACATGTCCAGCTTTGGCTTATAAGCCAAGGCTTAATTAAGCGGAGATGGACAAATGTATGCAGTGACACATATTTTACTGGTTGAGCTGGTGTCTCTAGTCTCTGCAAGCTCAGTGACCAAACAGGCCAAATAAGCCCCCACTGTGATGCTCTTCTTTTGCTTCATCATGGCCATGCTTCTGCAATGCGGCCAGTGCATCAACCATATGTGCATTGCTGTCATGGCCATCATGGGAAGACTTCTTTGCAGCCTCTGCCATGGCTTTGATAATGGCTGGATCTGCGCCTGCACCACATTTGGCATTTGTTTGGTGTCAATGCACTGATGTAGCATGCGCTGAGACGAGATCAAAACAGATACAGTATACACTGTGCTTGTGATGACTAATGCTATTGCGGCGACCAACAGCAACGGTGGTTGAACGGCTGACAACTGCTTGTGCTCATGCATGTGACCTCAGGCAGGCAGACAGACAAGAAAGCCAAACATCATGCACTGTGCATAGGCTCAATGTGACCAATAACATTGGTCACGACAGCAATCAGGCATTGCACCAAGCCTGTAGGATCACGCAAGATGTCTAGCATTGATTAGCAATGACAGCAAGAGCTTAATCAACAAATGTATGCAGAGCCATGCAGTCCTTGCCCCTATGCAAATTTGAAGGTTCTACAAATGTACTACGACTCACATTTACTTATAATTTTAGATTTGACGTAGACGAAGAGTAAGAAAAAGAAGTCATAGAAGGCTAGCATACCTGATTTGCTGAGGGATGCCAGAGCCTTTGAGATCTGGTCATCGCCACCTGTGCTGCGCTTCTGATCCTGCTTGCCGCTCTCAGCAGGGCTGCTGTCCCCTCCTCCACCAAAGATGCCCTTCACTGCATTCACTGCCAGACCGCCAGCGCCCACTGCAAGCATGGCCTGTGCACAAGCACCCTGTCAGAAGCTGCGCATAGGGTTCAGGGTCAAGAATTGAACAAGCTGATGAAGACTAGGAAAGCTGTGCATATGCAGCTGATGATGAAGAAGCTGCTTGTATGCAGCCAGTGATGAAGAAGCTTTCTTTAATAAGCTGAGGAAGATTGCGCATGCAGCCTGGTCGATTGTGCAACTTCTGTCAGTAAGGGCAGGGACATGATGTATGACCACAGCTGATTCAAGAGGCCACTGCCGCATCTGCTGTCAGTAGGCACCAATGTGCAAACACTATACAGCTTTGGAGTTGCGTGTGTCACTGAATTGGGACCTTGCGTTGCTGTCTGACATGTTGCATTTCAAGACCTGCTCCTGAATGCAAGTCTCTTGACTGAATGCATCCCAAATGGTTGAAAGATGCAGAGCAGCTGCCTTCATAGCAGGCCTTGTCCCCTCAGCCTGAGGCCCTCATGTTCAGCAGAGGACACAGTGGGGGAAGCAACACTGGCTGCTAAGCAGTGATTGCATTTGTGCAGTCCCCACGTTGGCAAAGACAGCGGTGCAATCACAGAAATTGTCATGATGATTACAGTTCAGTCACCCTCATGGCATGGCCTCCATTAGCCTGATCCAGTTTGACGAGAGCCCACAGGGCATTGGCAGCTTCTTGAGGGTTGAATTTAGAGGCCAGCTCCTTGACCCTCTGAGCCAATTTGCTGATGGTGCCGCCATCCAATTTGCCACCCAATTTGGCAAAACCCCACAGGGCGTCTGTCAAAGACCTGGGGTCAAAATTGCCTACCTGGCCTGCTATTGCTTTTCCCAGGGATGCAACAACACCTGCAATCATCCACTAAGCTGGTCAGTTGCAGCCTTTGTCTAAATAAAGCTGACTGGACACCTGTGCAGTCAAACGTGGACCAGTTAAACATTGGCTAGAATGTGGCTAGGCTTGCATGCCATGCAGTTAGAGGCGCACAATTCCAAATCTTCCCCAGTCTGCAGGTATGTGGCTACAAAGGCATGTGCACTGACTGTGCTACGTTGCTTACAACAATGGGAAGATGATTTTGCTGCCTACTTGCAGGGCAGGTTGACTGCAACCTGCCCTGCAAGCTTTTTCTGCTTAGCAATAAGACCTCAGGCTGCTGTACGGTCACAGGAAATGCAGCACAACTTTACTCCAGTTTCATGTGTGTCGCTGCATGCTGTGCACTGCTCTGCAGCTTTGTACTGTCCCATATGCATCATGGCTGCTGCAGAAGAAAGCCCCTGACTTAACCATGAGCATTTTTGCAGCTGTGGACTGGCAGGCAGTGCTCAAGCATGCAGAGCACCATTTTCGACTTCATCTTTGAGCTGATCTTTGAGTTGAAATCGTTGAGTTTTGATAACAAACGCAATACCCACCTGAGTCGACTTTGCCTCCTATGGTGCCCAAAGCCCACAGAACAGCAGCAATCTGTGCTGGCTTGAAAGAGCCAGCCTTGGCAGAGATCAAGCCAAACACAGTGGCCAGAATTTTGGGGTCTAGTTTAGTGCCTGTTTTGGCAACAGACCAAAGCAAATTTGCAATCTCTTGGGGTCCGAATGAAGACCCTTTTTTCTCTAGGCTGGTGTTCAGGGAGCTGACTAAAGAGCTGTCTGGCTTGGTGCCCTTCTGTGCCAAGTCATAGAACTGACTGACCAAGGACTCTGGGTCATCATGTTTTGTGGCGTGGGAGCTCTGACCCCAAGCGTGCACTGCAGCAAACAGTTGCCACAGAGTGAAAAAGTTTCTAGATTGTATGAGTGAGGAAATGGCTTATGGAATGTGCGTGCACAGCATGTCAAGAAGAGCATCAGCAGTTTCAGGTTTGCAGGTTTCTAGCTGCCAAGCACGGGCTGCCTAGGACGTTGGCGCTGAAGAAAACAACTGTGTGTGTAGAGACGACCTACCTGCTGTTGAATGCCGGAGTTGTGTATCAGATCCTTTCCAGGCCGCACTGACGCGCTGCAAGCACGTGCAGGCCAAAGTCTGATCAACACCCGATCGCGAGCTTCCCTTGCTGTTTGACAGCCTTGTCTCGAACAAAAGAGCAAGCCGCAAGAGAGGGCTACCTGTGCATTGCAATTCCCGCCAGACTTGCGCATCTGCTTAAATGGTGACCGAGTTCCGCCTGCAGCGGAGCAGGTGAAGGGTTTCACGGCAATTCTAAACGGCTGCGCGAGCGTCCGCTGTGTCATGCTTTGTTGCATGATGAAGCTGCTATACTTCTACAAGAGTCAACGACGAAATGCTATGTTGTTCGCGCTGCTCACGTATTCTGCAGACCCACGAGCTTCGGATTGGGTACGGGAACTTAGACCTGCTGAGGCATCTGGCTGGATCCATGACTAAACCAGTGAGCACGCCCATGCGCTGGCAGCAGTTGAGCTGAAGCCAGCCGGCCAGATTTATCACCTCAGGAGTCACAAATGTGCCATACGCAAGGACAGCGCTGTGTGCTACAAGGTACCAAGACAAGATGAAGATAGCTTATGTCACAGGTCATTATTGACAATACTGTCATGACATGACTGCACACATCCTTCAGAGATTTAGGTGTTGGACGTCTCATACTGTCTCTACAACAGTTGTGACTAACACATATGCAATTGCAATTGCAAGTGACCCTACATTGGATGCATGAAACATAGTGATGCGTATGGTGCACATTAGGAGCCTGCCGACATAGTGCAGCATCAAGTATGCGTATGTTTCACATGTTGGGTGAGGGGAATACACAACTGACTGTTTTGGCAAAATGAAGCCAACTGCCTGTTGTGGTCGAGGACCTGTGCATGGAAAGTACAGTATGTTGTCCAACATGAAGCACAGTTTCCTACACCTCACAGCATACAACAGTAATGATGGTTGTACCACTCCCTAATGGTACACCAGGGTAACAGACAAGACCCAGCCCATTCTGCTTGCAACGCAGCTGGCATGCTCTATATGGAGATTACACATGTGAATCCAGGAAGTCTTGTCTCTCTGACGCTGCTGTACCCAGCTCTTCCTGTCTGATCTCTTCACCTACAGACATCACATGACATTATAAAAAACACCAGTCAGCCCACATCATGTGCAGACACAGAAACACTGTGCTTGCCCTTCAAAGATGCAAACAAGCTGATCATGTCAACATGACACACAGCTCTGGCATTAGAATCCACATCAGTAAAGCCTGCAATGTTGGCAGCCATGCTGCAGCACATACCATCCTGACTGTATTCTGCGCTGCCAGGCAAGGTTCGCAATCTGACTGCCAGGGATGCTAAACCAGAGTCAGAAGATGAGGCAGCCCAAACGGAATGATCTGATTGCGGTGATGCAGACACTGTTTCCGTGAAGCCTGTCATGCAGCAAGCAATGGCTGGTTGGCATGCTTGCATAGAGCTACCATTACCAGCTGATGAACTTGTAGTTGCTTCACAATGGTGCATGATCTGGACACAATGCATGGCACAATCACGGAATGACAAACAACAATTGCTGATGGGAGTTTTGCACCTTTGCAGCAAGCGCTGTGAGCCACGTAAAGATGGCAGTTGAGAATGAACCAAGAACAGGCAAAAGGAAAAGGGCATGATAGATACCTTTGCTGATGACAAAGGCTTCTCCAGCTCGTTGGGAGGCAATGCCAGGGTAGTGTTGCCTGTAGCTTACAAAAGCACAGAGCACGCCCAGAAAGAATCCAACCGTGACATCCTCCCAATGATGCCAGTAATCCTGCAGTATAGACATTGTATGTGTAAATTGGCCAAAGTTGGTGTGGTGCTGTAAAGCAGGCAAATCATCTCCATCAAGTCGTGCAGCTGCACATAGTTGGCCTAGCTGTTGCTGCTTTGACTGTCAAGTCAGATGTTGTCAAGCTTGATCATGTTTGTTTCCCTTTGGGCCTCATGTTACATCCTACAGGCCGATGATTTGGCATGATTTGGTACAATTTGGTATGATTTGGCATGATTTGGTGCAATTTGGTATGCTTGTGTGCCAGGTCTTGTTCCCTTGCAGCTGTTGCTGATGGTCAAGCTCAGCACTTAACAATGCTGTTTGTGGAGCACTCCTGATCACTGATTGTGCTCCAAACAGGCAGCATGATTCAGGAATGCTGCTAAGCAGACAGCATGCACTAGGCTGTCGAAAACAAATGGTGTGCATGCACCTCAACATTTTGACCTGGAACACCAGTCCTGGATAGTACCATCAGTGATCTGAAACACCAGTGAAAACCCATGACAGAGTATTACCAGTGAACTGAAACATCAGTCCCAGAAAGGAGTGCAGTTGACAAAGCCCCTGTCTGGAGTACGTCCTGCACCTGGCTAAGCAGTGCACCAGCTGCAACAGCATTTCACGGGCATACAGCTTTACCTGTCAAAATGCAGCTTTGCGTGTAACTACTCAGCTCTATTTGTGATTGTCCAGCTTTACCTGTGACTATCCCAACTCATACAGCAAGGCCACTAGGCATGATACTCACAGCAGCCATTTAGGAGTATGTCTAACACTCACCAATGGGCTACTACTAATGAAACCAAAAAAAGAAAAAAAAAACTATACAACCAAATACATGTAAAATAACTTATTTCGTTTTTACACCCTCGTTTTTTGGTTTTGATTGGCTGTAAGAAGGGAGGCAAAGGCATGCTGGCTTACTTGCAATCTTATGATACTCATCCAGACAACCAGGCCAGTGGGCATGACACTGGACACAGCCGTCCAGGACTCTGCCTGACATCTCACCAGCTACAAGAAGGAAGAGGAAGAGGGTAGGCAAAGGCCCTCCAGCTTACCTGCAATCTTGTGATGCCGATCCAGACAGCCAGGCCCGTGGGCATGACACTGACAATGGCCTTCCAGGGGTGGCCGTGACCATCAAAGCAGCGCAGCTTGCCTGCCAGCCAGAGGGACAGATAGGCCAAACCGCTGGTACTCCAGGAGGTATGTCCTGCACAGTTTGTATGAGGTGGCTGCAGAAAAGAAAAGAAAAGAAAAGGAAAGAAAAGGAAAGGAAAGGAAAGGAAAGGAAAGGAAAGGAAAGGAAAGGAAAGGAAAAGGAAAGGAAAGGAAAGAAAAGACTACACCTTTCGGCGTCAACTTAATGAGAAGCCAAGTGTTATACCGGGCTGCCCATAGGTGGCTGCATTTGTGTTCGAGAGGAAGCACATCAAACAGGATGTAAACGAGTTGTGAGTAACTGATGTGGATAAAAAGTATGATGGCTAGAAACATTGAGGCAGTTCTCTGAAGAGAAGTTTCAGATGGGCCAAAGCTTTCTTGTAGAATTGTGAAGGATTGATCACAGCCGACCGCTTTCCGAGTAGGTTGCACATCAAGATGACCGCCTACAGTCCAAAGCAGGTTTCTGCTTCTTCAGATGCTCTTACTAAGAAACACTGCTTCTTGAGAGGAGCAATTCAAGACGCATCATTCAAGGCATGCTGGTGGTGCTGATGCTCTGCAAAAGCTTGTGCATCGCCGCAGCTGGCACAATGTCCAGCCCAGATAAACACATGCACAGGGTATACAAGGCTTTGGAGACATTGATGCTGTCTGAGCAGTCCACGCTGATGCCATTGAGCTGGCATGGTTTAACAGCTGTTGCAATTGTGCATGCATCAGGAAGTGTTTCCATAGCATGAAATGCTTGACATGCTTGTCGAAAACAAACAATTAGACACGCTAAATCAGTCCTATCACTGGCTTGACATCAAAAAGTGCTGCTGACCTGAAGGGAAGCTCTTTCGGCCCTCTGCAGGGTCCACAGAGTTGCTGGAGCATTGGGGTACCCCAACCGAGCTGTACTGGTGGCTCTGACCCCCCGGCCAACACCTCTCTGCAAAGTTGGGGCGGGGCCTACCCACCTGCATACAAGCTAGATGTCATGCACTGTAGACAGAGTGTGCTGTGCTATAGAAAGGTGCACAACAGAAAAGTTCAAGACACTGTGGGGGACGCAGTGGGGAACACAAGAGGGGCACAGGCAACACGAAGTTCTGCTTATCAGGCCTGTATACAAGCATGTCACAAGAAGAAGATGAAGTGTTCGGATTGACTTGCCAGCTCTGTGAGCAACTTGCACTGTACAGATGATGCTTGTGTAATTCAACTGCAGTCACGCCATAGAGATCACGTGCTGGAGTCAAGATTGCATACGGCAGCAAACTTGGCACAAAGCTTGACGGACCGCAAACGCAACAGAACATGAGCAATATGCAACAAGGCATTCAAGCCAGGGCATGGCAGATCAACACCTACCGTGATCTTGATCATATTGGTGATCAGAGCGCATGCAAACACGCTAGCCATGAGGCCCAGAATGAGATTGTGCATCTCCCATCTGCTTGGTCGCCAGATGATATACCATGCAATGAAGATGCTAGCAGGGCCACATGTTGATAGCACAGGCACAGCCCAAGCTGGTACTGTGTTCTTTGTGTGTAGTGGGTAGCTATACCTCCATGTTTCCTACATCACCAGGATGTGAGTGACTTGACTTGTGACAGCGTGATGCTTTGCACTGACAATATGTGATTCCTGCTGTTGGCAGCAGCTCATCTATCATGTCTTACATCACAACCAGCGTCAAGCTGAAACTGATACTTACAGTCATGCAGCATGGCAGGTACTGCAGAACAACTGAGTTGCTTTCTCTGTGCTCGCTAGATCCTATGCAAAGCAACCCTCCTGACACCCTGCTGCGTGCGCCGCAAAGGCAGTTGCATCTCACCTGATCAGTCTCATTGTATATGGATTTCTCAAAGGGTTTCAGCTCTTCAGTTATGACCAGCACCACCATAAGCAAAAGGATTGCAAGCCAGTCCCATGCATACTTCCTGTAGTATTCCAGAGTAGAAATTTGCTTCTGTTACAAAATGGGCTGCTATGAAGGCATACACGGGGAAGCGTTTGCATAAGCATTGAGTTTAGCACAAGGAAACAGCGGGACTTACTTTGCAAGAGTGGCTAATGAAGGGTTGAAATCAAGCAAGTTAGGTTTGCTGACTCTTCTGTGAACTGGAGACCCGGATATGCGAAGACTTAGGGCCTCGTCGTTCAACATGGCTCTACTCGCTGTGCATGCAGTATAGGTCAGCATGCTACGTGTCATGCGTCTTGCTTATCGGTATCATAGGTAATTAGCCTGCCAAC
>JAABUL010003488.1_pt1 | contig 23264 bp, 27 predicted proteins | sample 5559151 | NCBI WGS metagenome assembly JAABUL01 (sample SAMN10711876, study PRJNA513368) | rock metagenome | isolation source: Antarctica rocks | place: Antarctica: Victoria Land, Pudding Butte sud | reverse complement strand
AAAGAAGTAGAGGATTGGACACTCGGACGGTCGCGCCTAGTTTGGCTGCCAGAATTGGAATTCACCTGGCTTCCCTGGGTCGATTCGCCTCGCAAGAAATCAACCAAACGTAGAGGAAATCCTTTCATTATGCAATGCCGGATATCGAGTGACAGCAGTGGCTAGACTAGGTATTGGGACACCTCCTGCTAGCATGTCTGTATCCGCATCGAGGTCGAAGTCAACCGAGGCTGCACGGCCCGCTTGTAAAGCATCTATGGTGTGTTGTATTGTATGGCTCACGCTGCACATACTGTGTTATGCGAATGAGAAGAAGACTCAATTTCTCAACATGTATCCCGTTGGGCCGTAGTTGTCACAACAGGCGCCCTTTGAACGTTGAGCGGCCTTCGAGACTGCAGAAACGCCACGCTTGTCAAGCCTATAAGGAAGTCGAATCAAGCTTGGATCTCAAGCCAAATATCGTTGAACTTGTTGCTGTAAGCGGCGAGCTTCGCATCCATTCTGGCCAAAGGCCAGAATGGTATCGTTGAAGGACATGGCGGCGCAAATGATAGGACCGGTAATTGGCCGTACTGAGTTCAGCACCTCGCAGATATTCGAGATGTTTGTCTCCCTCTCGAATAATTACGCTGTTTCTTTTCTCCTGCCATTTCCTCCATAGTATCTTCGCTGGCGCGCGGCGCGCGTTGGCCTAAGGTTTCCCTCGATGCCACGACTCACATCGTAGGGGCGATCAGGCCCAGTTGACGATGTCTGGCATCTGAGTGACTATAAGGAAGGAGACCAGTACCGGATCATGCTCAGGTTGATTATAAGACTTATCGTTCGAGGGATTGCGCGCTGGGTTGAGTAAAGGAAAAAATCAAGGCTTGCCAAGAAGCTTGGCAGCACTAGATCGGGAGTTTCTATACCAGCGCCGTTCCCAAAATATATTACTGTAGCGTAAACCATGACTTATCCTCTAAGCCACACCTATTTTTGGTGGTGATTAGAGGGAGATATATTATCATCGCTATGGTGTCGCTACCGATATCACTGTCGCCCCGCTATCATCCTAGGGTAGATCGGATATACACTAGGGGACCTCGCTACTCTCTAGGCCTCTCACTAGAATTACTATGGGGCGGGCGGAGAGCTGGGAAACCCTCGCTATTAATGTCGCTGTTACCCCGGAATAAGGCGGGAGTAGACTGGAGGACCTCCTTACTCTCTAAGACGCTTACTAGAATTACTATAGGGCGGGCGGAGAGCTAGGAAGCCCTTAGTGGGCCTACCTTTATACGTCTGATCTACCGGGTATGTGTCCTGAATCTACACGTCCTATCTGTCAGGCACGTCTTATTTGGGTAAGTCTTATCTGCTAGGCACGTCTTGTCTGGCTACGTCTTGACTGCGTACGTCTTGTCTGCTGGGCACGTCTTGTCAAGTAGGTATGTCTTGTCAGGTAGGCACGTCTTGTCAGGTAGGCACGTCTTGTCAGCTGGGCACGTCTTGTCAGGTAGGTACGTCTTGTCAGGTAGGCACGTATTGTCTGCTGGGCATGTCTTGTCAGGTAGGCACGTCTTGTCTGCTGGGTATTGGTGACGGAAGCGTACCTAGGCCTGGGAGAGCGATGATGAGGTGGGGATATTATCTCCGCCTGATTGTACTACGCATATAGGGAGAGGAGCGGAGAAGAGAAGCGATGATAACTAGGTATTCCCTAGTAGCAGCGCTGTTGATAGTAATGATAATAGCGGGGTATGCGGAGGTTTGCTTAAAGTTAAGTAGGGACGCGTTTATTTACTATGGGAGCTTACTAATAAGGTGGCTTAAGTGGGGCTTATCCTAAGTCCGAGCTCAGGCCTGCGTATTAAAATACTAGGGCGTCGCAGGTATAGAACATCCCACTAGATCAGATGCCATTCTGGTCGAACGTTATTGCCTTGAAGGACTATAAGAGGATATACAGATTTTGGAGACCACAAGTAGGATGTACATGGTTCACTCGGGGATATGGTGACATGGTGGAGGATTCAATCAAAAATTCACAGGTATCAATGATATAGTGCAGAACCAAAGATGCGACGCTAACTGTGACACAATTCCACTTATTCCGCCAGACCAGTATTTACTCCTATGACTCCATGAAACGACGAAATCAGATTACGAAATCTGCACCGGCGCAGGCCCAGCCAGAGTAGCCGACGTCAACGAATTGACATCCTGAGCGGTGTTCTGCGCCGTCAGCGCCGCAAACGCAAGTCCTGCCATTCCAGACGGAATAGTCGAAGTCACCTTGCCATTTGATACAGTGGCAGCCTGATAATTGACAACGTTCGCCTGGTTGACCCAACCGATATAGAGCGTCTTTGCCAGATCGGACTGTTTGACTTGCGTAGTATCGAACATGAAAGTGATCGATCCACTGCTTCCAGTCGTCTTGGTTTTCACCTGAGCTGAAAGAGGCGGAATGACAGGGAAGCTTGGCTGAGCTGTGCAGGAGCCCTTGACGATGAAAGCGCTAGCGAGGTTGAGTGCATAGGCCGCGGAGATGCGGGTGTCGAAGGGGGCAGGGTTAGGGATATCACTGACGCTGGTGGCGCGGAAAAAAGCGTCGTGGCGGGCTTCGATGGCGAGGATGGAAGCTGGGCCCGGGACGAGCGTAGGATCTGTCAGGGCCAGGCCAGAAACCACGTTGATGACTGCGCCGATGCCGGCGGAGGTAATGATGTTGGCGAGAGCGAAGAACTCGGCAGCATTGTTGACGGGGAAGTCGTATTTGCAGGGTGTGAAGGTGGGCTTGTTGAAGTGCTTGAGGATGTTCTCCGCCGTCTGGACATGAATGACTTCCTGAGCCTGGACTTTCGAGACGATGTCGATGGCGAGATCAAGGTCTCCTTCCTTGTTCCACAGATTTGTCAGATTCCGCAGACCCTCTTCAAAAAAGGCCGATTCCAAGTTCTCGAGGAAGTTCACACCCTGAAAGTCCGCAACTGCTGAGTCTGAGATGTTGGCTGTGGGTGCGCCATTTGGGGGAGCGCCGCCTGCAACATCGGCCACGCTTGGCTGTCCACGAGGAAGAGCGAGCGCGTCTGATGATGCTGCAAGGAGGGTGATGGCTGCGATTGCAATTGTGGAATGCATTGCGATGGATTTGTTTCGATGCACTGGGTGAGAATGAAAAGCTTGATGCGATTCTATGGAAGAAGAAGACTGTCGTAGGTACTAAATAAACGCTATGCAGAGGAGAGAGTAAAGAGACAGGGAAATCGCGAAGGAAGACGCAAGGAAATTGATAAAGAGATTGATGCTCTTGATGCTCGTGGTTGCTAATGATGGAGAAAGCCATCTTCTCCAGGCAAGAAGCCTTTCTTATACCTATTCCTGAGGCCGGCCTCATGGCAGCAAACAAACATCTGAATAGCCTACATGCGCCAAGATGCCATAATCCCCAGTTTGAATGATGGGTGAGATACCGAAATACTTGGGGCGTAGCTGTGAGACGTTGGCGGATAAAATAATGATAGGTCGTAAGATTCCGTAATTAGCTGTGCTGCGGTCTAGCGCGCTATTTTTGGCCCAACGGCCCGCCCCTAATTCCGGAGCCTCACAGCCTTCAGCGAGCCGAAATACTTCCGTGGACTTTCCGACTTTCGCCCGATGTTCAGGCAATCCATCATCTCTTACAAACTAAGATCAGTTCATTGATTGTTGTATGTGACGAATTTGGCATCAGGAAAGGATACCCCATGTCGGTGCCAAATCCGAGATCTAGAGCCACAGCCCAAAGATATCTGCCAACCTGAGACAGCGCATGAGCGCAAGATCGGTCAAACAACGGTGCGGACATTGTCAAGGGTGCAGTGTCACATAAGATTGCTGAATATCATATCTGTATCATAAAGGCACACGCAGCAGTGGTATCACTCGAGCACATCTATGCAAGCCAATGAAAGGCCTCTACGCATTCCCATTGACTGTTCCGTTGGTCGTCCCAGCCTCTGGCGATTTCGCATGTCCGTTGACAACTGTCTTTTCCCTTCCCAAATCCAGGACGTCCCCTGTGACGTCCCTGTCTGCTCCTTTCACTGCGCCATTCCCGTACCCTTCATTCATCGTATTTCCAGGTTTCAGCAGGCGTCTTCTTTTGCCGAACATCCTGCGTCCTTTTCGCCCCTCATCAGTACTACCTGCAACAGCTACGCTCTCTCGCTCTTTTCTATCCTCTTGCTTGGTTTCGAGCGCCTTCTTCGCATGACTGAGGTTCTCGTAAGCTCCATTCTTGCCCATCTTCCTCTGATCTTTGAGCACAGCTATACGACCTTTCAGTCCTTCGTCGTTGTGTGCATCGTCCTCCTTCTGAATATCTGAAATGATTCGCCACGCCGCTTCAATCTTCGTCAATTCGTGCTCTCTCGCCATTGCACCAAGCTCACGGGCATTCTCGCCGCCTTGGATCATACGAGCTTTGCGGATGAAGGCTGTTGGTTGCCTGCCCTTGATGAGCTCTTTGTGTACACCTTTGAGTGTATAGCCGAATGGGCCAATAATGGCCGCAAGGTCTTTCAACACGAAGCCGCCAAGCCCTTTGCCGATACCCTGGACAAGACCTAGCGCACCGTTCTTTCGAGCGCCATGATAGGGTTGCATAACAAGACCAGTGACGCCATCATATACGCCAAAGGCAAATTCACATCCCGCCGCACGAAGACCCGATTGAATTCCTGAGATACGCGGAGGCGTACGGACTGTGGAATCACCATACAGACGAGGTGCATTGTGAAACCCCTGCGCGATAGCCAAGGAGAGGTCCATCGGCACTATAAATGACGATTAGTAGAGTAAAAGTAGGAGAGACTGGATGCCATTACATTTGGCCACAGCTTCGCCGGCTTTGGCAAAGCCAGCTCCAGCGTCTTCAGCGAGATCTTGTGCAAGATGGTCACTGGACGCCTCGGATACAACAGATAATCCATCTTCATCGTCCGTGTCTTGGGGAGAGCCAGATCCTGACTTCAACATTCCGTCAATTTGTGGATCCCGGTTGTTCCTAGTCTCAGATTCTGCGCCTGCTGGAACGGTTTCCCGCTCTGGAAGATGCTTTCCAGCACCATGCTCGCTTCCGTGCAGTCCTTCGCCCCTGTTTTCATCTTTCTGCTTGTGTTGTGCAACGCCATTCGGCTGTGGTATATGTTCCATCTGCATACTCTTCCGCGTCACATGAGAATTTCTTCTTTCTTTCTGCTTTTGTACACGCTTTTCTCTCTTCCTGATCCTTTTTGCCCATCTAACAGGCACGCCGCCAACACCTCGGACGATGCCGCCAGCAGAATTGATAAGGGCAGCGCCACCTCCAGTAATAGGCTCACCAGGCCCTTCGAAGTCATTCCACTCATAATGCCGCAGGAGCCTAAGATTCTGCCATTTGATCTTCTTCTTCTCAATCAAGAGCTCAGCTGCGAGTGCAGAGAGCTTCAGGCTCGAATCCTTCAGTACCCATACTGCAACATGGTTTGGAAGGATCGAGCATCGCATAGAATGGTCTCCTTTCATGGGTAGATGGCGATGAAATGACTCGACCGCGTTCTTAGCACCGTCTCCTTCATCCGCGATGTCTGCTGCGATCTTCTCTGCGCCTGCCTTCGCTTCTGGCGACAAACACTGCACGATGCCCTCTGCAAGTGCACCCACAGTGAGTCGCTTGTAAGGGACTGCTTCGTGAGCACCTGCACCGGCTCTCGCAACCATAGCACCCCAGAATGGCTGATCTCCAAAGAAGGGCACGATCATTGTAGGCTTGCCACACTTCAAGCCTATCGCTGTGGTCCCAGCGCCTCCATGATGGACGACCGCGCTAACTCGAGGAAAGAGCCAGTCATGCGGCGTATTTTCTAGCATGTAGATATCGTCAGGTGTATTACCTTTGTCGCCTAATCCTCCCCATCCTTTACTCACTAGAGCGCGAACACCAGCCTTTTTGACGGCTTCAAAGATAAGGGATGTGAATTGGTCTGGATCGTCGACTACAATGCTGCCGAACCCGATGTAGACTGGAGGCTCCCCAGTGTCTAGGAACTTGGCTAAAGATTCTGACGGCTTGAACGAGGAAGCCAGATCCAGGAAAACGAAGCCCGCAATGTCGATTTCAGGTCCCCAATCCGGGGGCTTCGGGATCAAGCCGGGTGACCACATGTATGTATATGGTACCTTCAAACGGAAGAGCTGCCCAGGCGCCCACAGCGTTGAAACAGGCTCCAGGCCCAGAGTCTTAACTCGAAAACGATTGACCAGGTCACCGAGGCCTTGCCAGGTCCTGTAGGACTGTCAGCAAAACCTCGTCAAATGGACAATTCAGTGGCTCACATCATTTCGACTAGCGGGTATGAAATGAAATTGGTATAATTAGTATCGACATTACTCTTCTTGATATTCGCTAATGGATGGGGGAATGCTTGGGTAGGACTATAAGGGAACGTAAACATCATATGCAAAGGTACCCCTAGACGTTCAGCGCAATGAACATGAGCAAAGCATGGCGGGTTGGCAATGATAGCATCGGCAACGAAGGGATGTTTATCGCCCATCATTCTCCTGTTGGATTCCTCTGTCTCTTCGTCTGTGGCATTGATGCACGCACGCCAGAAGCCTTGAAACATTTCGAACATGGCGTCGCGCCTGCGACCTACTTCGCCAGCTCTGACAGTGTTTACCGAAGGCATGAGGCTTGGGTTTTTCACCATGTACGCCATCAGCTCGGCTGGGTCGCCGCCAACAGAGAAGAATTCAAGACCTGAATCTTGCTCGACGAATTTCTTGAAGGCTGGGTGCGTGGCAATCCGTACGCGGTGTCCGAAATTTTCTTTTAGCAATTTTCCCACCTTGAGGAAGGGTTGTATGTCTCCTCGGCTTCCAATTACCATGATGACAATATTTAGCTTGGGTCTCGACGTTTGTTCGTCTAGCGAGGGTCGTGCAGACAAGGCGGACAGTCTAGCTACTAGATTCGGTCGTTCATTGCTGTCCTCGTCGCGTAGAGGTGATAATGGTTGATCCGGCAGTGCTTCTTCGCCCTTGTCATCTTTCTTCTTCAAGCGATGCTGCAAAGTAGCACCAAGTGCATGAGCCAGATATCCATGATTGGAGGTCTCATTGACGCTGATGTTGAGTCGGCCATCTCGTTTTGACACTCTCCCTCTGGTCTGGTAGCTATCGTTGCCGACCGAGAAGCTACCGAACTGTCCTGCACTTGACCCTCGCTTTCCGTTCACCTCAGGCAAGCTTCCACCGTGACCCCTATGACTGGTTGACCGACCGCTGATGTTCGAGGGTCTCGATGCTAGCTTCGACCTTGACTCATCATCGGAAGACGATGAAGATTCATCTGAACCATAGCCCCGAGCTGCATGGTTCAATAGTGTAGGCGTGTGTCCTGTCAGACCCCTCCTCATACGCAACGAAGATCCTCTCTGTGCAGGGACAGGTCGATCCGTAAGAAATCTCCTCTTTGCCCGCGGTCTAGACGTTGGGGGTATATCTGGAATCTCAGGCGTTGCTGGAGTCCATGCTTCTGTTGGTGGCCCGTTCTCAGGAATGGGGTTCTTGCTGGGTACGGAGGCATGGTGAGGACCGATCGAACGAGGTGGGGAGGTTTCGGCGCCGCTGTCGGGAAAAGGGAATTCGAGAGGTGGTGGTATTGGAAGTATGTTTACATGTGGGCCTTCGTTATCGGAGGGATCTGTACTCGACGAGCGTTGTTTCATCGTTGACGGTCAAATCCACTTTCGTAGCTGTAAGATATCAATGAAGTCAATGAAATACATCCAGTCAGTGTAGTCAGTAGTCAAGTATTGTAGCCACGCGTGGGGTTCGCAGAGTGCACAAAGGGGGAAGGGGCGGGTTGATTGTGGAATGGGCGAATGCGCAGATTGGCAGGGGGTGAAGCCTGAATGGCGTTGGGCATCAGGTAGTACAGAACGTTGAGAGACGAGAAGTTGCTGCATTGAGTTGCCACAAGGCTTGCGAGGCTTGTTAAATGTTACCTATGAATTACTAAATTACCACGACTCTCCCAAAACATTCATTAATAAGGAGCCGAAGATTCCTCGGAAGCTGCACCAAGCCATTTCCATGTTTGTCCAAATGCCAAGATTAAGTGATGTAAAAGGAGCATGGAAAACAAATCCGACTTCGGCAAGCCCAATGGCTGTCCTAGCCTACCCGCTCTACCCGTAGGCTTGGCAACGCAAGGTACAACCGGACACTAGGCTAGCCCTCCTCGGAGTCTCGTCCGAATTCTTTACAACCCGCCTGTACCGGTCAGATTTAGAGTTGAGCGCGTCTCTGATTCATATCCTACCGCCAGCTGCAAGATTGCTAGAAATATATAGCATTGCATTCAAAGCCGAGAATGCAGTCTACCCAAAATCTGCTGGGAGTGCTGAACCGGTTAGGAAGGCGAAGCTTTACTGCATATCTGAGATAAAGCTCTAACGAGTGCTACCTATGTCCGCGCCAGGGCTACTACGATACCGTCGGCGCTCTTATGACTTCCCTTCCACAAGAGGTTGAGCAGAGTGTTAATACAGCCGTTCGCAGACAATGCTATCAGCATTCACACTGCAGTTGGGGGTGATCGTAAGCCAACTAGGGACGGCCATGAAGTGTGTACAGCTGGGTTCGCAGGAAAGGGGGGGAATGGCTTACGACACGCGTGCAGCTGGGCTTCCTTCTGGGTTCTAGGCGCGAGCACGACAATGATGGACACATACAAGACTTGAATTTGAAGAGGATTTATGGGGCCAATCTGTCGATCGAGTTTGCATCAGATCAAAAGGTTGCGCACGAGAACTTGGTGCAAGTTGACGACATACAACTCATAGCTCTTGACACAGGAATCATAGGCAGGCTTTGTCTTTTGGGAGTTGGTCGGTTTGTTGGCTAGCAAAGTCACGGAAGCGGTGATAGCTGCAGTCGTATTCAATGCCAAGATTCTATTCTCTACTTGTCTATAGGACCATCTGTCACGACATTCGTTGCCCGTTCTATCATACCCAAGATCGAGTTCTCTCCATTGTTTATCCCTTCTAGCTAGGAGTGAGCTCTGGTTCGCCAGTCTCAGCGGCAGCCCTTTCATCGGCAGTCAAGGCGCTCTTGGCGCTCCTGATCCTCACAAATCCGATCATGATGACTAGTGCTAAGACAGAACAAGCGAGCTGGTACCAGAAGACCGACTGGTAACTCCGCTTCAATCCCAGATGTGCAGTCCCGGTCTGGGTAACATCCGCAAAAGCAAGTAAAAAGGCGATGCCTAAGTAGAGGAGGCTGTTAATCAAAGCCCCTGCTAGCCCTTGCTGACTCTGCAATAAGCTGGTTGTAATGAAGATATTAGCAACGTTGAATGTGACATCGATTCCGACAGTGGCACCGATCATGGCGGGAAAGACGAACGCCCAGTAATTGGCACCCTCAGGAGCCAGGGCAAAAAGTAACGAAGTCAGCACCCAAGCTAATCCACCGATCAACATCAACAGCGTGCCTGGAATCAGATGTAGAAGGTATCCTCCAGTGACCGAAATGATAGCGCCACCAGTACACATTGGTACGAACCACGCTGCAGTCTGCAGTGGGGTAGCGCTCATAATGTTCTGTATGTAAAGCGTAGCGTAGAGTAGGAAGACGCCAAGTACTCCATCGGAGAAGAAGAGCGCAATGAATAATGCGGACAGATAGGGTACTTGAAACAAATCGAACGGGATGAGAGGCGTCTCAGCCACCCAGCCTTCCACGTAAAATGCAATGCAAAGTAGGAAAGAGCCCACAATAAGTAAGGTGTAGATGTATGGTGTCTTCCATCCCTGTGGGGCGTGAGAAGCGTCGGTAATGGCGAAGATGACGAGGATCAGGCCCGAGACGATCAGTGCAGATCCAAGCCAGTCCATCTTCACCCCCATAGCCTTTCTCTCTTTGACGTCTGACGGTATAGTGAAAATCGCAGGTATGATAGTCGTCATTATGAGGATTGTCCCAATCCAAAAGTACCACCCAAAGCTGAGGAAACTCCCCGTCAAGCCCCCAGCAAAGACGCCCGTAAAGAAGCCTAACGGAGCTGCACCCCCATAGATGCTAAAGACGAGGTTCTTCCGGGGCCCAGGTCTGTAGGTGCTGCCTATCAGCATCAAACCGGACGGTAAGAATGCTGCAGGCCCTAGTCCCTGCAATGCGCGGCAAAAGACCAACATCAGGTTGGTCTGCGAAAAGCCAGCTATCAACGACCACATAGTAAACCAGGCTAGGCCGGAGAGGTAGACTGGGTACCCACCATACATGTCGGAAAGCCGACCAAAGGGTAAAAAAAAGGCTGCCGAGACAAGCGCAAAGGCACTGGCGGGCCACACCTCGGAGGCTTGGGGGATAGAGAGCTTTTTGATTAAAGTGGGCAGGATCACATTAAAGCCGGACACAAAGAATTCCTGCTGCATATTAACACCTAAAGAAACAGTGATGCCAAGAGATTAGGGACACACAGCCATGAATTGAGACGCTATGATGGAGTAGCAGAAAGCGAGTTCCTCTCCGAAGGACTTGAATTTTGTAGGCCGTTCCCGTCCCAGTCGCTCAATGCGGGCGCTTTCGGACTCCAGGACTTCTTCGCCATGGGTTTCCTCCTGATTAGTAGGATTTGCTGGTACTGGGCAAAGATCTTTAGTCCCGTGTATGGCTGCATCCTGGACTATGAATATGCAATCAGCAACGGCTTCTTCCTTGGCCTGTACAATTTCCAGTGGATCCTGGATCCTATCGTGGTTGAGCTCCGTCTTGCCATTGGCTTCTATCATAGCTGCATATCATGAGGTTCTTCGATGTCTCCCGTTCCCAGATGACCGAGAATACGAGGTCCACTTGTGGAGCCTTCTGGAATTGCAGCAATTTAGGCGGAGGCGGGTTGGAGTGGCGTACGACTTTTCGAGAGCACGCCATGAAGGGTAAGAGTAAGTAGGAGATGATGTTGTCAGAGAAAGCCGTTGGTTTGTTGTCAACGAGATCGTCATGCCGGGTCGTCATTCTGGATTCCCCTCCTGATGTGACAAATCGATCACGCTACTTTCGGTAGCCCGAAAGCCTACTGTTGTAGTAGCCCATTCAGCGTGAGATTGATCATGTTGGACAATTCTGAGCCTGAAGACCTCAAAGAAGCATTTCGACATTGTAGTCCCGTCCCTGGGATTGTGTATGGCAGAGCCTGCCTCGCAAGATTCCGCCCATTCGGGAATTTGCAGCGAGAAATGTTCCCGAGACCATACGCGCACTCTTCGTCCACCGCGTCCACTAATAGGGTGTTCATACAATGCAACAACGGCTTCAGGCCGTGATTGATAGCGATGGAGTCTATATTACGGAGTAATGGAGGAACTTCATGTGACTTTTGGTGGGGTCCACTGAGGCTTGGCATGGACGGATACCCGTGCCTGCCAAGCCTGCTAGCGTGGGGGTGATACAATGATGTTGTCGCTGAGTATTCCTACCTGATGCCGCACACAGATCACGCCAACTCCCCGAAGCTCAAACGCGCTGAGCCACGTATAAAGCATGCAGAGCTCGCCGAGATAGCATCAAACATACTCTTCGGCACCGGATGGTCAGTTTCAGCTTCACAGTCCGTTGCCAGTGAACTTGTGATTGCAATACTTGAAGAGCTGGAAACAATGGACAGGATTCTTTCTAGATCAAGATCAATGTTGGTAGTTGAAGGCTTTCTAGCGAGGAACAAGCCACTCATTAAGAGGAGGTATGATAATTCATGGCATTCGTTACAACGAGGGTTGCGGAACCCGGGTTCCTGTATCTAAGAGGTCTTGGGCATCAAACTGCGGTTGGTCGTCTCGCAAATCATGACACGGTCCTTACAGTACGCATCTATGATTATGATGTCGAGGCGACAACGTGGAATACGTGCTTCTTTCGATGGAGCTACAGGGAAGGACGAGACGGGCAGGGATTGGGACCTGCAGATCGAACGGGCTGAGAAAAGGGCCTTGGTTAGGCGTCGTAGCACCTGGGTGTGCTCAGTGGTGTGGAGGCACGCGACCGTGCATGTTTGATTCGTGTGCTGTCCCTCCTAAAACGCCATACCACGCTGAACAGTCTTCTCAGCCGCTCCTCGTTTAAACTCACATAGAATTAATAGCCGATCCTCCTCCTTCTAGACCATTTCGAGTTTCTGACTGCATCAACGACCCTTGCGTAGCTGCTCGATGTGTCTCCAACAAGTCTGCTCTAGTGTGTTTGATGTATGACCCTAACGTTTGGTTTGTGAGGAGCAGAATCTATTGGTAGCCTGGGAAGAATCGAGCTGTTGAGTCATGATTTGTTAGTCTCCAATAGAAGAGTTCACCGCCTTATGGTCCAAACTTACTTCTGGTCCAGCCCTATAAGGCTGACTAATAGCTACTATAGGAGCATGCTTTAGATACTAATATAGTCGCTACAGCCAGCATTATCTATACGGGATATATATAAAACTTATAGGAAGTAGGTAGCTAATTAATATACTATCTATACTACTTATACCTAATATTATACTCTATATAAATATAGTTATAATTAATAGATTAGCGTATTAATTAGTTAATTAAAAGTATATAGATTATAATAGTACCTAATTTAAAATCTAACTTAATTAGATAGAAGGTACGTCGCTTTTATCTAATTTATTATATATTATATTATAAGGATGAAATATATTATTATACTAGGTATTCCTTACTAAGGTTAAATAGCTAATATAGATAATAAAAATTTAATTAAGTAATAATATTAATACTTAGGAGATTATATATTAATTATATTAGATACACTTATACTAATAGTTTAACTTATAAGTATACCTAATTTAATTTTTTATTCATAATAATCCTAGTAATATTACGGATAATAATAATAATATTATTATATAATATCCCGATTTTTACTACCTATTCTAGCGTGTAGGAGGGCTATTATATAGGTTATAACTATTAGATATATATTATTTTATATTAGAATACTAGATATAGCGTTATTTATTAAGGCTAATTTAATAAATCTTAACTAAGGTTTTAAGGATATCCTAATAAGTAAAGGTTAATAGTAATATAATATAATAGTAATATTATATAAATTATAAAACTAAAAATACTTATCATTATAGAAATATTATAATATCTTCCTTATAAGGTCTTAGAAGTTTATAAGGTTAGATTAATTAATATTAATAATAAAGGTAACTTATAAATCTAATTAAATCTTAGTATTTTTAATATAATTTAATTCTAATTAGCTCCTAATAGAAATAAATTTTATTCTCTATTTTATAAACTTCTTCTTATTAGCCTAAGATAATAATAAGGTAGGTTATAAACTATATAAATAGTTTAGAGGTAGTATAATAATAGTACTTAATAGGTAGATATTTAATTTATATATAAGCTATCTATATTACTATTATTAATAACTAAAATTTAAATTTATAAAGAACGTACTAAGGAAGCTAATATAAATATTAAAGATATTATATCTAAATATATACCTAATAGGCTTTTTAAGTATATATTACTTACTCTAATTAGCTAATTAATTTAATTATATAATCTTCTTAACTCTTTTAGCTCTAGGCCTATGATTTTTAATCTAATTCTATTATAATTATCCTAATTAATAGCCTAGTAATTAACTTCAAAGGTCTCTTTACTACTAGATAAGCTATTATATAGGATAGTTTACTTAGTATTACTAGGGGTACTAGTCCTATATTAGGGGATTATTGACTTAATATTACTATTATAGAGGTCGTTAGAGGTAGTCTATTAAGATAAATATTACTAGCCTAAGTAGTATAGGAAGCTTCTTCTTTTAGGGTATAAGATATAGCTTTAAGGTGAAGATATCTAGGCCTAGTTATAATAAGGAGGTAATTATAGTCTTTAATTCTTTATTAGCCTAATTTACCCTCCTTTTATTAAGGACTACTTTATTTATAAACCTTATAACATTATAATTACCCTTAGCGTAATTAAACTTTTACATTTATTACTTATTTAGTTCTAAAAGTTCTAAATTAGTAATACTATAGATTATAGATTCTATTATTACTTAGATTATAGCTTTACTTACTTTTTAAAAAGCTTAAGTAAGTACTAGCCTTTAAGTAGGAATAATATCCTATATAAACTTCTATAAGATCTACTAGATTTATACGGCGTTAACTAGAGTTAACGCGACTTAGTAGCTACTATTAGGACTAGTATAGCTAATTATAGCTTTAGGTAGTATAATAGGACGGAGTTTAATATTATATTATTATAATTATTATAGTTATTAAGTAGGAGGGAAGTATTAGAATATTAATTTAAGATTAAATAGTAAGAGTCCTATTAGAGTTTATACCCTTTTAATATTAATTAGGATAATTACTTCTTACTAAGCTTTTTAATAGTATTTTAAGAAATTAACTTTATTAATATAATAACTACCTCTAAGGCGTAATATTAATTAGATATTAGATTTATATACTATTACTAATAAAGTAAAGATCCTAATATCTAGTAGTTATAATAGATATATAATATATAATATATAATAGTAAATATAGGAGGATAATCTTCTAGTTAATATAATACTAGATTATTATAATTATAATATAAGAAGTATAATTATTTATTAAAAGTATTTAATATTTACCTTTTTAATAGGTCTAAGTCTTAATATTAAAGTATCTTCAAATTTATATAAGCCTAATAGTATTATTAATTTAACTATTCTTACTTATTATAATCTTACTTTCTTAAAGAACTTCTTTTTAAGCCTTTTAAAGTTATATACTTTTAAAAATAATTTATAAGTATAAATATCTTCTATCTATTAAGATATACTTAATAAGGGAAACCTACTTATAATTTTTATATTAAGTTATAAAGGCCTTCTTCTTTTTATATTTAGGAATTATTATTCTAAATTTAGTAATAACTCCTTAAAGAAATCCTTTCTTATTTATATTATAAATATCCCTCTTATTAACTTTATACTCTATCTTAAGTTATAGGTAAAGATTCAACTAGCCTAATAAAATTATAGGATCTTAGGCTAGAGAACACTCCTTATTTAATAATAGGATATAAGTTATCTTAAGTTAAGGATATTACTTTAAGAACTTTTATAATTAATTAATCCTAATATAATTGTTAATCTCCTTAATATAAAGAAGCTCCTTTATTATAAAGCTTACTTATCTAATTCTTATAAGCTAACCCTAGGCTTAAAGATAGAGAACCTAGGTTAAAAGTATTATTTCTTCTTTAAATATAAGCCGCTTCTCGCCCTTATAAGCTATTAAATATAATTATATACTATTAATTTAATTAACTAGGATTTATTTTAGTATATTATATATTAAGGTTACTTTAATAATTAATAGATTTTTATTCTTTAGGCCCCCCGCGTCTAGCTATATATTATAGGCTAGTATAATTCTCGCCTCCCTAGATAACTCGATTTCCTTAGAGGATGGAAGAGAGGATTAAGGGGGTATATCCGTTATACTAATAGAGGTTAAGTGTAATAATAGATAAGAAGAAGTCAAGTTATAGCGGGAGTAATAGTAATTTTACTAGTAGCCCTATAGGGCTGGACCAGAAGTAAGTTTAGATCATAAGGCGGTGAACTCTTCTACCGGAAGCAACAGTTTAATCTCGTGAAGATGCAGGTAAGCGTTGGTCAATATAATTATGTAACTTGATAGAATGACACCCGAAGCACCTGCCCGGCTTTGGGGTATCGACTAGCAATTGGGCTTAATCTCTTTATAGCAAACAAGCGAGATGCGGCTTGTGGAGGTTGCATATCTGGTTCTTGCCGTGTGAATTCGTGGCAAATGACTGCCCTGCGTTCGCGAGGTGTTTCTTGCAACCCGCGCAAATCAAACAACTTGGTGCAGTCGCCGAAGAGATTTCTGGTCATACATAGTTCTACGTAGGGCTTGTGATTCCCGGCGGCTTAGGCTCGACCGATCATTACAGTACACACGAATACCAATATCGAGCTGAACAAGGCGAGCGCCCTTCAGCCTGACAGGCCTGACGCCTGACCAGTGACGGGCCCGGAGGGCTGAGTATTAAGCTACCGAGGAGCAACGGTCAGGCCCGTCGTCCATCAGCGTTGGCGCCCGCTCTTGAATAACCCTGGATGACTGGATCTGCCAATCTGGAGGTGGGGTCGATCTGGGGCTGAGCTCCTTCGCGCGAGTGGCGCTCATGATTCGTCCGAGTTCCCGAAGGTAAACATGTTTCTCGACATATAGTCTGAGGCTGCCTACTTTCATCTCTCGACTACAACTCGACTCAGAGTGGCCCTTGGTTAACGACACTTTCCTTGATCATATCCCTATTCCTTCACCATCACCGCAACCAAGGGCTGCTTTTCAGCGAGCTGCTCGAGATCATCGCTGTGCAGGGCAGCCATTCGCCATCATGGCTTCCCACGCACCTCGAGCGTTGCTTGAGTTATTTACAGTGACAGCACTGCTATCTTGCTTGAGCAACGTCGCTGCTTCCCCCGATGCTTCCCCCAAGGTCTTCGGCATGGACTTCCACAAACGAGTACATCAAAACACTCCATTGAGAAACCTACAAAAACGGCAAAAAACGGTGTCCATAGATATCAACAACGCCAACATTGCGTAAGCAGTGATTGCACGCAAAGGCTCCGGACGAGGCTGACCGCTGCTGTTCAGATACCTCATTAACATGACCGTTGGCACCCCACCTCAATCGTTGAGTCTCCTATTGGACACCGGTAGCAGTGACATCTGGATACCCTCCGTCGACTCCGATGCTTGTACACAGTCGCCAGATATCTGCACCGCCTTGGGCTCCTTCAACTATAACAAGTCCTCCACCTTTGTCGATGTCCAGCAGAACGGATTCCAAATCTCGTATGAGGACAACAGTGCAGTCACTGGAGACTATATGAACGACACTCTGACGATTGGAAAGACATCAATTCAGAACATGACGATGGGTCTTGCATTCCAAGCTAGCCGGCCTTTGGGCATCATGGGAATAGGCTACGTCGCCGATGAATCCATTGCATCTACCGACCCTAACCTCGAATACCCAAACATCATCGCCCAGTTGAAGGACCATGGTTATATCAACACTTTGGCGTACAGCCTGTGGCTGAATGATCTACGTTAGTTAACTCCTATTAGACATGAAGGCCACCTGCTGACGCCTACAAGATTCCTTGACAGGTTCCATCCTATTCGGCGGCATTGACACTGCCAAATATCACGGCAAGCTTATCGTGCTTCCTGTGCAAAAGTCAGTCAACGATACATATATCGACTTTACTGTGGCGCTCTCATCCGTGTCTTTGACCGACGCCGCCGGCAAGGTTGCATTCTCACAGACCAACCTGGCTCTACCTGTGATTCTTGACTCCGGGACAACGGAGACGTATCTCCCAGACAGTGTGATTGAGCCAATCATTAGCGGAGCTGGCGCGATCAACGACCCCAACTTCGGTCTAATCGTCCCTTGCTCCCTTAGCTCGTCCCCAGCGAACTTTAGCTTCGGATTTGGCGGTACTGGTGGGCCATCCATCGATGTTCCTTTTGGAGAGTTTGTGACTCCAATATTCTTGCCAGATGGTAGTCAGCCTATCTTTAGGAAGTCAAAACAACCTATCTGCAGCTTCGGTTTGATGTCCTCTGGGACGGGTCCCATCCTTTTTGGAGATACCTTCTTGCGGTCAGCCTACGTCGTTTATGACTTGATCAACAATCAAATCGGAATGGCGCAGACAAATTTCAATGCATCTTCATCCAATGTGGTGGAGATCTCCGGCACCGACATTCCGAGCGCTGCTGCTACTGCAACTGGCATTGCCGTCACTCAGACATATTCGGGTCACCCCCAGGAAACCAATGCTGCAACAAAGGCTGGAGGAGCGCAAGCCACTGGCACACAAGGATCACCCACTTTCAACCTTGGTGCTGGAGCTACTAGCGGTAGTGGTAAACAGGGAGCTGCTGTTACCTTGGGAGCTCCTAGGATCGAGGCCGTCACCATAGTCACGGGTATGGTGTGTCTCATCTCGTTGGTCTTTGGAAGCTCTATGGTCCTCATGATATGAGCGATGACTTCATCGGCCCCACCCTTTACGAATTGATTGCATATTCACAGCGTTAGGTTTTGGTATATATGAGTCTTCACGCCGAATTAACGTATATTTGTCCTACGCTCTGCATTCCTCGTCGCTTTTCGGCATATTGTAAGCAAGCAACCTATGGCTTTGATTCGAGGTTTTCCCTCCAGAAGAAACCTTGATCTCTTCCCAAGTGTTTTGCGGGCCTTACGCATTTCCTCTCATCAAAACCAACAGCGTCGCTGTCGCCATTCTTGATGTCAAAACTTGCACATATAGCAATCTTCTGGAAGGAGCGGTCACTATGTGCTGCACATAGACTCCAGCTAGCTCCTTCCACTTGCCAGACTTGACAGACTCATAGATTCTTGATCCCTCGCCTCTTCGTCTTCTTCCTAGTTCTAACTCCAAAATAATCCTACGGCATCTCCATTCTCTACCTCGAAAACCCGTCTTTCCTCGAGCCACTTTCTTTTGGTACTTCGCAAGGATGAAATTGATCTCCATCTTGGCAGCGTCTTTATCACTGAGCGTCACCGTAGCATTGGAAAGTAGCAAGGGCGCCTCTAACGCTACAACCGGGGATGGCTTCGTTCTCAATTTTGCTTTGACTCTCGAGTATTTGCAACGGGCGTTTTACGCAGGGGGTCTTGCCAGCTTCAATCAGACTGATTTTGTGACCGCTGGCTTCAATGATCCCTTCTACGACAACTTGCAACAAATCTACTCGGACGAACAAAGCCATGCTGTCTTGCTACAGAACGTTCTCCTTGCTGCAGGTATCCAAGCTACGACTTCCCTACAATACGACTTTCCCTACGTTGATATATCATCATTCGTCGCCCTCGCTAGAGTTATCGGAGGTGTCAGTGTCTCGGCGTAAGGGCTTCTGGTGGTATCATTTTTGGTGCATTGCTGATTCTCATAGCTATCTCGGCTCTTTAACTTCCACTGACGACAAAGACTATCTGACAGCTCTCAGCTCCATCCTCGCCAACGAAGCTCGGCACACTTCGTACCTTCGTGCTAGTCTGGCTGAGGCACCTTTTCCGAGTCCATACGATACACCGCTAGATTTTGTAAGATCAATACTAAGCTGAATCTGTTTTCTCGTTCGCTGAAACATGATGGCCATAGAATGAAACACACTCAATCGCCGTTTCGTTCATCAAAGACTTCGACAAGGCCCCTGTCAAGCTTCCAGTCATTCCCTTCGCCAACCTGACGCTAGCGTGCACTCCGTATTACTATGAGTGAGCAATGCAAACATGGTAGACGATGCCTGAAGCTGATTTATTCTCAGAGCTGGTCGATCATCCATCACATTTCCAAATGCATTTCTGAGTGCACAACAATTCGGTATCACCAAGGACACGACTGTTTATGCTGTGTTTCTCTCCGGCTTGATGAAGGTCTGCTAGTAGTAACTCTAAAGTCCGTGCTCTGGGGCTGACACGTCTCAGTTGCCTGTCCAAGTGCAACTGACAGCTGGAAGCAATGATTATCAAGTCAGCCGTATCCCAGTCGGTGTTCAAGGTCAGAGCTATGTTGTGCTATCGACTTCAAACGTGCTCTTCTCAGATCAAAACATTATTGCTGGACCAGCCATACTTGAGGTATGCCATGGACAGCGGCGACATCATAATCCTCTATAAATTCGTGTTGACAATGTTCTAGGTTTATCCCAAAGGCTTGATCCCTTCGACGGCGCATCCGGCTTGCATAGTACCTAGCTTAGGGCTGTGAGGTTGGAAGGATCACGTTTCCTCGGCGTAAGAGTGCAGCGGTGGGCGAGGATGATGAAATAGATGTCGAAGTAGCCGGAACTATACTGCAAGAGATGTAGATATACATGACCCTAAAGCGAACAACTTACCGTACATCGTCAATCTACTAATCAGGCTAAAGCAAAAGTACGTTAGTAAGCGCCAAGAAATTGGTGATCGATCTCTAGATCCCTCAAGACCCTGTTCGTATTCCTCCAGTCCCCTTCACATCACATCCTCTAGGATGATAGCCTCCGCTATTCAACCCATGGGCTGGCTAGGGTCCGCTGATTGTGTATGAGGGATATACATGGAAAGAATTGAAGGGAAATCATGAGAAGCATGGGAAAAAGCTGGTCGATACCGTCTGATGCAGTGTATACAAGTCTTGCTTTGTCAATTACCGAACACTGACACCGTCATCTTCATTGTGCAGAGGAAGGGTACAATACAGCCGCTGACAGTCAGCACTTGAGTTGGAGAATGTGAACATGGAGCATAGGTGGTGTCGATACTTCTTTGGGTGGCAGGAGATGAGACGAATGGCGTGCTCTGGACTATCGTTGTTTGGGCCATGATGTGCTTAGACGTCGATGATGCCTGTGTGGCAAAGCGCGAGGATGGGAATGTTCTGCCCGAATGAACCTAAGAAACTGGCCCATGCCCTATCCACTACGTTATTTAAGGGCTACTGAGCTGATGTGGGCGGTGGGATTCTTGGCAATACGCCCGACAATGGCTCCCTGAAAGAGGTTCGAGACTCGTTGAAAATGATCGGAACGGACCTACTCGAAGTATTCAAGAGAATGGCCGACTATAGCAACCCCGATAGAGAAGCAATTTCGGGCAGCGGAGATACATCACAACGCTGTGGGTGGAGCAGTAAGATGCGGTTGGACCACCGGAAGGTTAGGGTCCCGCCTTACTTTGAACAAAGGATGAAGCGGAAGGGTGGCATGAGGAATCGAAAGAGGACGAGGCCAAGCGAACGGAGGGACTCATGCCCTGGTTGGAGAAGTTGGGGCCAAACAAATGCCTACACACCCCAGATATCGCAGATGCTATATGCATTGCAGACATCCATTGATGTTCGGCCCTGACTTTATTCTCCTAAGTGGTGCTGAACCCTCCCTTCCCACCACGCTTCGTTGCTTCAAGGGCTAGCTCCTCCAGTACTTCAACCCCAGCAATCCAAGTGCGTTCGCTGCTCTCAGTCACCGCTACTTGCTGCGATATAGCTCTGATCTCAGGGGCAACACTTCCAATCCCTTCGACCTCATTCACGGATGACCTCAGCATATCTCTTAGAATCAAAGGGAGCTGCTCAGCCCCACAAATTTTGCCAACACAATTGACTGACTGCATGTACCGGGCTTTATTCTTTCCAGGACTGCTTGTTCGGTACATAGAGGCTTGGTAAGCTGGTGTACAAGTCAGGATACTTCTACAATTTCTGATGGATACCAACGTACTGTTTCCATCCTCGATCTTTGTCGCTTTCTGGGTCCAGTCGCTCATCCATGAAAGCTTGTACCATGGACCGGGTCCGTAAATGACGACGCTAGCCTGGGAATCCACCGGCCAGGATAGCGAAGGTATGCCAGATGGTGATATTACAAGATTGATTGGTACGACGTCGACCTGGTACAACTCTTCACGCATGTTACCTGCAATACCTTCAGTTTGCTTGATGGTCAAAGCAGAATGTGGAGCTTACGTTGAACATGATTGTGTCGGTCATTATCGTTCATCTTCACGTATATCTCTTCTTCACTTGTCTTCCACTCATAATTTGCGTACAGAAGTCTCGGAACAATACTTTTCATCACGACTGGCTGATGTTGATTCTGAAGGATCCTGGGAGGCTGTCTTGACTCTGGGAGATAGTAGAATCTACCTCTGCGGGAACGGGCAGCTGCATCGTTTAGAGCAAGTACAGTAAAAGCTTCTTTGTCCTGAGTTGGGTGGGGAACTCTGTCTGTTGACGCCTTGATTCGGTCCTGCATTTCTGTCATAATTGGCCTATTGAAGAATAGCCTCAGTAGTGACCTGGTTGGATGGTGGCTGGTGTTTCCGTTTATGCAGGCGTACGCTGAAGCGCATGGGTCGCTCTTTAAATCAGTGAGTGCTTGGTGTTGTACAGGCGTGTTTACGCACGTAGCAAAGAGGGGAAGGGGCGCATGACTGTTAAGATATCACTTCAACGTCTAGCAACGACCATGATTGGTGATGACTTAGCAAAGATCTTGGCGATGGTAGTAGATGGACAAATTGAATGCTACAATGGGTGCTGATATAGGGGTAGAAGCCACGCTAGCGTCGTTGCGTCAGACCTTATCAAGTGAAGTAGACTGGGACCTCACTTTCCAGGCCGTAGATGCGAACTCACTGCCACGTCACTCATTAGCAAAGACAGGCATCAAAATCATCTGGACTGTCGAGATGGAGCGGCGAGATGGAAAGAATCCGTTCGATGCTGCAACGTACACTTCGCCAGCAACGATAAAGTCGATGGTTGAATTGAGAGCATTCTGCGCTGCCTTTTTCGAAGAGCACGTACGAGACCATTCGCCGACAAGTGATCAGAAGCTGCTCAATGAATTCATCAGTCTGATATGTCACTCCAATTTACTCTTCGCACGGGCGCGAGCAGTCATTCCAGAGCTTCAACTTCAGTCTTCCAAGAACAACACAGTGCACGAAAACCCCAACGTCCACCGAGTGTTGCAGTTGACCAAAGACCTTCGTGGCTCGCCCGACTCCATTTGGGATCATCTCATTGAAGAGTCTGCCTGGACGAGATTGGCAAAGGACGGGCACGAACAGTACAAACAAGAGACTCAACGCAACGCAAAAGACATGAAAGAGAACCGAGCTGACAATTCTGACTCTCCCTTGTGTTCGGGTATGTAACCAATCCTCTTCGGATTTGAAAGTCTCGTCGCTGAAACTCAGCCTTGCCAGCTACTCCAGCTTCAATGGTGACGACTGGATTCCCAGAACATAAGGAGCAAACCGCTGGACCGGTTTCTCCCTTGCGCTTGAGTATGCCACCTGGTGATATCTGGCACTCATGTTGCTCATAGCTGATCTCCCTTTTTTCTAGGCATTCCTACTTCCATAGAACCCATGGAAGCCAAGAATGCAACAAGTGAGTTAATTGTGCAAGCGTCTGATCCAGCAGATAACTGATCACATATCCCCTTAGACATCACGGCCGCACCTAAAGCCATGCAGGTGCCTGACAGTAACAGGCTTCATGATCTCCCAGGTAAGTGCGCAGATATCGTACAGCTCACACGACCGAGGAGCTAATACTCAGCGTTGTTAGTCAAA
>JAABUL010003487.1_pt1 | contig 23266 bp, 30 predicted proteins | sample 5559151 | NCBI WGS metagenome assembly JAABUL01 (sample SAMN10711876, study PRJNA513368) | rock metagenome | isolation source: Antarctica rocks | place: Antarctica: Victoria Land, Pudding Butte sud | reverse complement strand
GGAGTGATGTCGCGGGCGATCTCATCACTACCGGGTGTATCGCTTGGTGGCTGTACCGATCTCGAACGGGATGGAGCGGGACTGACCGGATCTTGACGAAACTGCTCGTGTACGCCTTCATACCTGTCCTCATACTTCGCTCAAGTGTTTCTTAGGATGACAGCGGAGACTCAGCTCCCTCCGACTATCATGTCTGTCTTACCTCGCCATCTTCCGCTAATGTACGATCTGACCGTTGAGACAGGGCCGCGACTTTCCTCGCTGTATTCGCCGCTCAAAACCCCGCGCCAGTCACAGCCTTCTTCGCGTGAGTCCTGATGCTCCACTCCCCCTCTCGGTAGTAAAATTAAGCTTACGGGCTGAGAATAGATGCAACAACAAAGTGTACACCATCTGCCTTTTGGTGGTGCTCAACACGAAGCTTGCGCTCCGGCGGGAGCTGATGAGCAGTGACAATGACCGGGCCAAGAACAGCAAGGCTCGTCTTCGCTACATTGCTTCCGTCCAGTATGCTGATGATAGGCCCTCTTTTTCAGACCAAGAGCACCCTTTCACCACTGGGTTCGAAGGATACGGCGACAATCGAGATGGAGCCTCGTGGGCAATGCTTCGATTCCGAGAGGCAGATCGAGGACGGAAAAACGGCGAATATCCTCCCGGGCCGATGACGGTAGGTGGGGTGAGACCTGTCTGGATGAGAATCGGGATTCTCGTGTATATAGTGTACGAGGGATATGGACTGTACATACTTGTATCGTGGACTAGGGATGCGACTTGTACATACTTGTGATGCTATGGTGTGACTAGTGATATAGTCTTGGTTCCGACTAGGATGCTGATCCATCACGTCGACAGGTCTAGAAAAATCCTCGCCTGCCTGCCCGATCCCCCCATCTCCGGATGCAGAGGAAAAAGTGGAAAGGGTCAAGGCACTGCGCGATCGGTGACACCAGACGAGGTCTAGCCAGATTGTATATCGTCAGGGGCTTGTGTTTGTGTCCCATCTCCTGTTGGGCTTGCGTCTAGTTCAATGAGTATTGATCGACCATGGATAGTACATACTTTTGATGCTATGATGTGACTAGTGATACAGTCTATGTCTCGCCTCGAAGATGCTAACCCGCACGACCCCCATCTATATTTTCTTCTCTGTCCGATCCCTGACCTCAATATGCCGCTCCACATCCCTCGCAATCTCCTCATTCCGCTCCATCTCGCTCACTCCCGGCCTCCGCTCCGTCTCCCTCTCCGCCCGTCTCTTTAACAGCTCCCCCGGTCCCGAAACAGCTTGCACCCCTCCGGACTGTCCACCATCACTATTCGCCAGAGCCCGATCCTTCGCCTCGTCCTCTTTCCGTTGCGCGATCTCAGCCTGCCTCAATCGTGTCGCGAAATCCGAGACTCGCATCCGATCTTCTACCGCCCGAGGATACGCAGGGTCATCTGTTACCGGTGGCGGTGGTGGGGCATTGGGATCGGTCGGACGGGGCGGGACCGGGTGAGAGCCGGTGGTCGGGTGGTCTTTGGGCAAGTCACCTAGGATTATGAGCGGGTTGGGTTTGGGGGTCGGACGAGGAGGCTGGCCATACCGAGTAAGATCATCGTTTTGGTCATATATTGATCTTGCTGTTCTCGGGTGAATGCTACGCCGCCATAGTATACGAATGTACCGATCGTGAAGACTTGTGAGCTGTGTGAGGTACCCAGGCGTCAGGTGCAATGATCTGGGCGTGTCAATTTTCGAGACACTCACCCAACTCGCCATCGGAGCCAGTAATTGAACCGTTGAGAATTACCGAGTCTCATTTGGTAAGCAGCCATGAATAGCGAGCCGAGGGTCGCTGCGATGCCTAGGAAGCATGACACACTTCAATGGGATCCTACGAAAGTGAGGGTGGTGACTCACCTACGCCGACCAGAGGAGCATTCTTCAACTTCCTCCACACGAGCTGCTTCAAGCTCAACGGCTGAAAATCTTGAGGTAACCAATCTTCATCCTCGATCTGGACCTGTTGCGGCGGGGGTGGGGATGGAACGGACATCCTGCGTAGACTCTCGGCGGTAGGGAGTCCGCAAAATCTCTCTTCTCAGTCTTGACTTTCCGGGATCTGAAATCTCGAGCGAGCTGATGGGATTAGACTTATCAGCCAGGAACCGATTAAACCCACATGACCTGACTTTCTCATTTCTATGCTATACAGCAAGCGATGATTAAGTCTTGACCCACTTTCCATACTCCATATACAGCAAGCGATGATCAACTCTTGAGCTTCTTATGCTCTTGGCGTATCATGCTCGACCTCCGGATCGGAACACGACAAATCACTCCAGCCGACACGGGCCTCACCAGTCAACCGGGTAGCACACCTCGATCCCCCTCAACCTCTTCCGCCAGCAGTTCTGTCACAATTGGTGACCGAAGTACCGCCCCAACATCCAGGACGGCCGAATCAATCTCGCCGAAACCCATTGTCCCCTCCGTCGTACCGCAGCTTCAACCCCAACCTCAAGATCCGCCATCAGACCCTAGCGACCTGAGCAGGCGTGCCGACGATGTCATCGCTCGACTCACCTCCTCCGCTTCCGCCTCATCCTCGAATCAATCTCTTCCCGCATATGAGGTTCAGCGCCGAGCGAACGATGTCATCTCCCGTATCGAGACGGAAGCGCGAGCGCGAGAGGTCATCGACCGATTCGAGAAACAGACGCACCCCCCAGCCATGATGGCAGGCGGGATGCCGATGGCCCGGCCATACCTGGGGATCATGCCGGGGATGATGATGCCCCAGATGATGATGGGTCCTGGGGGGATGCTGATACCCGTCGGACCAGCACCGGGTTTGCGGATGCCCTTTCCGCCTCCAGGACAGGCTTTTAGACCACCACCCCCGGGCCAGCCCATGCCCGGCTCAAGACCGCCTGTTCGTCCTCCGACTTCGTCCGCTTTCGTTCCCAGACCGGCTGTGGCCCCAGAAACGACGTCTCTACCGAGGGTCGATACTCCCGCAAGACCTCCTCCCAGAGCGATGCCACCCATGCCCCCAACCCTACGACCTTCCGTACCGTCTCCGAATCACACTTTCGGCTCGACACCGCTTCTGACCCCTGGTGCGTCTCCACACTCCGCAAATGCGATGTCTGGACCGTCAAAGACCCATAATTTCGGTCCAAATCGAATGACTACACCGACTACGCCCATACCGCCCATACCGCCCATACCCAGAGACTCCACTCCGTCCACTTCCACGTCATCGACAACGCCCAGCCGGTCTTTCGAGCAAGTAGAGTCAAGCAAGCGCAAGCAGTCCCCTCACCCAACAACGGAGTCATGGCGACCCGACCCCTCTTCATCCCACCGAAGATCCACCTCACCCAGCTCTCAACCCCCTCGCTCACCCACACCCCATCCCAACCCTCACAACCAAGTCTACCTCGGTTCCCTACCCCCTTCCACAACCCTCCCATCCCTACGAGCCGCCTTCTCCGCCCTCTCACCCATCGAGTCGATCGAGCTCCGCACGCCATACGCTATGATCGAGTTTGAGGATGAGGGAGCGGCGGAACGGGCCGTCGAGGTCTATGATGAAGGGTGGTTTGGAGGGGTCATGATTCGCGTCGAGAGGGCTATTGGGAAGAAGGGAGAGCAGAGGCCGGTGCCGAATCTGAAGCGGCCGAGTTCGGATGTTGGGCCGATGGATAGGGCGTCGAAACGAGCAAGATAGCGCTCCGTCCTTTTGGTCGGATTCAGGGAGCCAGGCGCGCCCTCATGCAAAATACAGATGTAAACCACTTGTAGGCATGTGCAACACATAGCAGATCTACCTCTTGGCGATTACCCAAACCCAAAACACTCGTCATGCTATGCATTGCATCTTGCCCGATCCTATAGGAACAGACAACGATCCTTCAACGCCCTCGCACCCATCGCCTCCCACTCATCCCTCCGGATCCACATGTCAGATAGTGAATCGAGATTACGCATCACGCTCGCGCCTTTCCAGCAGACAAAGCGGGGATTAAGATTACGTGGAGGTGGGACGATCTGGACTTCGGGGATGAGAATACCGCGCGCGCGGAGGAGTGGCGGTAAGCTGCTCCTTGGTCAGTACAAGGGTTCAGCAATACAGGGATAACCTGCCGTTCGGCAAGGAAGGCGCCAAGTCCCTTTAGAGCCGAACTGCCGCCAATGAGGAGGATCGAGGAAGCCGCAGCCTTGACCTTGTTCTCATTCCCGCACATGGAGATGGAAGCGGCGATCGCTCCATCAAGCGGGACCTTGGAAGCCTCGTATACGATGTCGTACGTCGGGCTAGGCGAAGCGGATTCATTGGGGACAATCGGAAGTGGTGCGGTCGCGAAAGCTGGAGTGGCTGCCTCGGTGGGCATAAGAGGCTTCGTATCGGCCGGGAGAGCGGGCTCGACTTGCGACGGCACGGGCGTTTGCTCGGATTCAGGCTGGGATGCAGGACCTTCGGCAATGGCAGTAGGCTCCGCGGGCCTTCCGTTTTGCCCTTTCTCGTCCTCCGTCGCTGTTGGCTCTAACGGCTGTACGACCGGTGCAGGTACAGATGCGGCGGGTAAAAGATGCGCGGTACAGGCCCTCATCGCCCCAGTCTGAAAGCGTCAGATTTCGATACTTAGGTATAGCTTGAGAAACCCTCACAGGCTCATCGTAAGCGGTCGTGAGCATGTCATCGACATCCTCGGACGTGTTCCAGAAGGCGAATTTGTCATTGCCTCGCTTTTCTTCGAAGTCGATCTGAGAACACGATGAAGGCTGTCCTACACCAAACATGCAAAGACTCACCATCCTTGTGTCGAAGAAGCACTGCGAGCGGGAATATGATCAGCTCTATTTGGTGCTTGAGATCGGACCAGGCTGGCTTACCAGTGCCGCCAGGATATTCTCGTCGTATGTCCTCAGCACAGACTTTTGGGTCAGTCCCTCTGGCTTGACGACGTGAAAATCCCAAGGTGTATTCGCAACCATATGCTGATCCCATATCGTCAGCTGCGTCGGCAGAAGGGGACCAGAATGTACCTCTTCCAGGGTGCACATCTTGATCTTTAAGTTGTCCATCATTAACCATTCTTGGCTCCTTGCAAGGTCCAGATCGCGGTAAGGAAAGGCTGAGCGCTGAAGCATTGCTGTCAAGGCAGCGGTAATGTCGTCGCCTCCGTAGTTCAGGTTGATCCTACGCTCATTATTTGTACAAGCTGCAAGCAATGGGGATGCCCAAACCGAGTGTCCGCATTCGGCAGACCTTCATCGACACATGTCACGGAGGTCTGCTGAGCTCCGATGTCCACGACACAAGCGCTAGACAGGCCTGCGCTAAAAATGGCGGTGTAGGCTTCCTTTTAACGAGACTCAGCACAGATGTACCGAACCCATCAGATGCTGACCTGTTGCACTGCGATCTCCTTGAAGCCCATGACCTTGAGTATGAGATTGGTCATTGCCTCCACGTAAATTCGGTCGCCATGATCCGGCACTATGAGGATGACGGAGTATTTCTGAGGCGATTGTGAGCCAAGCCTCGCCCTTCAAACCGATTTTACTTACCGAGTAGTCACGAGGATAGATGCTGAGCTCATTCCGTAGTGTTTCCTCGAGGATGATTGCGATGTCATCCATCAGAAGTTGGCTTGATCGCCATTCCCGCAGATTCAAGCCGCGATGCAGGATGGGATACCTTACCTTGAAGTTGGAGGACTCGGGTATTCGCAATGCCTGAAGCTCAGTCAGCCGGCTCGTTCGAATTGAAGGATCACTAACCTCGTCGCCAATGACATATTTCCGACCTTCCACGTCTGCCCAGTCTATCCGGTAGTGATCGTTATGCTCGGGCACCGGTTCCGGCTTGACTTTCTGGTTTGCAGCGGCGACTCTGGCACTGTCTTTCCAGTCGGTGACAAGCTTATTCTGTCGCAGTCGGTTTCGAAGGTATTCGCGAAGGTTCCCAATAGCGGTATCGACCTGAGAAGCGTCAGCTCCCTCATGCGAACGATTTAAGGGACTTACAGGGTCCACCCAATCCGTCTCCCCTTCATCTACGTTCATTTCCGCGTCGCCCTCATCCACCCCTTTCCGGCGCTTCACGTGTCGATCCTCGAGCATCTCCTGAGCTACTCTCTTGGCTCGACTTCCGGGGACGGGCGGGACGTACCCTCTGTTCAGGTCGGTGGTTGGTCGAGCGATGCAATTCGGTACCTCGTGAGGGTAGAAGTCGGACGCTCGGCCGATGCGGAGATTGCGACAGCCCGGATGAATGATGAGGGTATGTGAAAGGGGTTGCTGTATGAATCAATCAAGTCAGCACGTCATATCGCAGTAGCTCTTGCAGCTGAAGCGGAAGCGTCAATGACCTCAGGAACGCCGTTACCCTCCTGGAGTAGCCTCTGCTTCTCCGCTTCCGCCTCCTGCTTCTCCCGCTTAGCTTTCGCCTGGCTGACCTGCCGAGCGACCTCGACGTTCGAGTCTCGCTGTACATAGTCGCCAGCCGGATTCTTGATGTTGTAGCTACAGCCGATAGATCTTTAGTGAGAAAGAGGGGGATACGTAAATGTGGTCACTTACACTCCGGGAACGAATCCTGTGGTATACGATATCAAGGGGCCAATCTTCTGTAACCGCTGTCAGTCTCGCCCAGATACCGGGGCTCGGGTCTACCTTTGGTTTCTTGTTGTAATTCCGCCTTGCAGCTGTTTGAGCTGTCGTTGAGGAGGGTCCGGCGACTGGTGGACCTTCCACGGCTTGTAACAAGGCTTGATTCACCGAAATCTCAGCGCCATGAGTCGAGGGGAGCATTGGAGCCCTTGCTGCACGAGCTCTTGCTGGACAGAGACAACCATCTGGCCTAGCAGAAAATCAAAGTCAGGGTTGGACTGAGGATAGGCACGATCAATGACACGTCAGGTCAACAAAAGTTTGGAAAGTGTTCCTCCTCTCCTGTTTCATACCAACTCCCTATCCCGAAGCAGCCCGGGAGGAAACTGGTTTCGACACGTTGTCCCTGTAGAACCAAAATGGGTCGAAGAGCAAAGAACAAGCAAGCCGCACCGTTTCCCCTGGCCGGATCCGACCACGATAGACGCAACAAAAGCAAGAAGAAGGCCGTTTCCACTCCCATTGTGCGAGACCAGTATAAAGCCGTAAAAGGCGTTGGTGCAAAATCGTTCAAGGACCGACAAAAGCGGGTCGAGCGGAAGGGACGGAAGGTGGATGAGGTCGATGAGGAGGATAGCGAGCTTGATGAGGCGTTGCAACCCGGGTGAGTCTCGTTAGGAAGCTGAAGGAATATAGTGCTGACAGTCCGGATGAAGGTTATTATCGGAAGATGAGGAGGAGACCGTGAAGGCCAAGTCGATGGGGAAGAAGGGGAAGGCGGTCTTGTGAGTTGCCAGAGCATCGGTTGAGTATCTGCTCACGATTATCTTTCCGGCTCTTCCTCTAGACCAGACAGCGACGCTCAAGTGAGATTTTTTACCTTAAGGACGGGGCGCGCTGAAAATGACCCCTCCAGCGAGCAACAGCAAGAGAGCTCATTCTCTCAGATTCAGAAGAAGAAGACGGAGATGTTAGTAGAGTCTGCTCTGCACTCGGAACTTGGGACTTCGCGCGCTGAGCTGGAAACGATCAGGTCCTGGCAGATAGCGGTGAACGGCTGCCCCCTGGCCAGCATACCTTCGACCTTGATGACGCCCCGCCCGATGAGGATATGGGTGGTGATGGAGATGAGTGTGACGTCGACGAGGAGGAGCTGGAAGAGGACGAGGAGGAAGCCGACTCTGCCTTCGTCTCATCAAACGAAGATCACGACGCTGAGATGGCTGACGGCGACTACGACCTCCCCCCACCACATCTTCGACCCAATCCCATCCCTACGTCAGACGACGAAGATGGTGCTATCACGACCAATCTGGAGGAGGACCTGGACAACGAGGGATACACATTGCCTGTAGTCGACAGGGGAGGGGAAGCGGAAGAGTTCGAGAGGGGAACGAGTCTGCGAGAGGTGGAGGGTCGGATGAGATGGTTAGTTGGGGTTTGTATGGGGAAGGAAGAGAAGTCGTCAAAGGGTGTTCCCGGCAGGTAAGTTGCATTCCCGTGGCTATTTCAGCAGAGCTGATGACTCTGCAGATCCCGCTCAGATCACCTGTTACAGCTACAACATGACATTGCGACATACTTCGGCTACAACACCTTCCTGGTCGATAAGCTGATGAAGCTTTTTCCCGCCGATGAGGTGCGCCTTTGGATGTCCGCTCAGTCAAGCTACCAAGCTGACAATATCGCAGGCTCTAGCCTTCTTCGAAGCAAATGAGTCCCCTCGGCCAGTCACTATCCGAGCTAATACCCTGCGGACGCGGCGGCGAGATCTTGCTCAAGCTCTCATCAACCGTGGCGTCAACCTTGAGCCCATCGCAAAGTGGAGCAAAGTCGGCCTTCAGGTTTTTGAGAGCAATGTCCCTATCGGTGAGCTCGCTACGAACTCAAACGGACGAGGCTGATGTGCTCAAGGTGCCACTCCCGAGTACTTGGCGGGGCATTACATGCTTCAGTCTGCATCCTCCTTCCTTCCCGTGATAGCCCTTGCACCACAACCCGATGAACGCATTCTCGACATGGCTTCGGCTCCCGGTGGCAAGGCCACCTATATCTCGGCCCTCCTGCAAAATACGGGTACTGTCTTTGCGAACGACTCGAACAAGCAACGAACAAAGTCACTGACCGCCAACATCCATCGAATGGGATGCAAGAACGTCGTGGTGTGCAACTATGATGCGAGGGAGTTCCCGCGGGTGATGGGCGGATTCGATCGGGTTTTGCTGGATGCGCCATGTTCGGGCACAGGCGTTATCAGTAAGGATGCGAGTGTCAAGGTCAACAAGGTGCGCTTGGTTCCTCTACTAGATATTTCTACTGACTGAAACATCCAGACCGAGCGCGACTTCCACCTTCTCTCGCAACTGCAGAAGCAGCTTATCCTATGTGCACTCGACTCATGCTCGCCGACGTCCTCAACAGGAGGATACGTCGTCTACTCCACCTGCTCCGTTTCGGTTGACGAGGATGAAGCTGTTGTCGAATACGCTCTACGAAAACGGCCGAATTGCAGACTCGTACCGACCAGTCTTGAGTTCGGGGTTGAAGGATTCCGAAGCTTTGAGGGGAAGAATTTCCACTCGTCTATGAATCTCACACGAAGGGTGTGTTCTTCCGTCCGGGTCATCACTACTGATCAGTGGCTTAGTTCTACCCGCATAAGCACAACATGGACGGCTTCTTTGTGGCCAAATTCAAGGTTGACAGGCGGGGCAAGCAAGCTCAGGTGAACGGGGTGGCGGAAGAGGTTCCACCGCAGAAGATGATCAACGAGGCTGGAGACGTCGTGGAGGAGGGTATCGGAAAAGCGGCGTTTGACGAATCAGCGGATCAGGCGTATATCGAGGGTGGGCACCGCTCTGTCTTACCTGAAACTGATTTGCTGATGAGGTACAGAGAGCAAGCGGAAGCACCTATTCAAGACCAAGGGGATCAAGTTGAATACGAAGGTCGATGGGGCGAAGGAGGTGAAGGCTGTCAAAAATGGACAGATGAAGGTGCCGAAGGGAAAGAAGTTGACGGAAAAGCGGAGGGTGAAGTAAGGATCCCTTCACATCATCTTCGGCTTCGGAAGGCAGCATTCATATTGCATGCATCGTCACGGTTCACGATCCCAATTCACGTTCCGCTGAGCTCCACTCAGACTTTCACCTGTAAATCCTGACTAGATAAGAATAATCAGATAAGCTTCCGATCGCAAGTCTCCCACGACGATATCGTCCTGCCTGATCAAGGACCGACGCGGAGAACTTGATGTTTCCAGCAGTGACAGACAATCTTTGAGAAGCCGCGCTCTCGCTATGCCACTCATCAGTGTCTTCGTCACCTCCTCCGACACACATTCCGAGAGACGACTCGAGTCCTCCTTGACCATCCAGCAGCTGAAGGTCCGCTGCCCTCCCCTCTTCATAACAGCGAAGGCTTATTCCCAAGCTGATCTGAAGCTCCTCGCAGAACAAGCTCACTCCCATCACCGGTACTCAGCCTCAATATCAGCTCTTGCGCCTGTTGCGCTCGACAGACGCTACTGAGAGCTTGGCGACTCTGAGTGATGAGGGTAGGACGTTGTCGGACTATGGTGTTGAAGAATGGAATTGTATCAGAGTGAGCTGACTGACAGCCAAAGGCATCTCTGCTGCCGACGCAGAACGAAGACGTACTGATCAGCTCCTCTGTGCTGTAGGTGGAAAGTACAGATCCGACAGCACGGCCGGGCGAGTTTACCGACACAACAGCTGGGGACAAGTTCGAGCTCACACCCGAGGAATACGAAGCTCGGAATGGTGAACCTTCCCCTCTAGAGTTGACCGGACCGGACTGATCACTCGAAGATACCGTTTTAGCCCACCTCAGAGTCAACAAGCTCGGCCGTTTCGCGCCAACATCCACAAACCTCACCTCCCCTGCGCCACCACCATCCACCGTCCCCTCACGTATCCTTCACGGTGCCCGGTGCGAGGTGATCAGCGGAGAAGGCGGGACGCCGAAGCGGGGGACGGTGCGATATGTTGGCGAAGCGGCTATCGGGAGAGGTGGGGTGTGGGTGGGAGTGGAGTCAGATGAGCCGGTTGGCAAAGGGGATGGGTCGTGAGTCCGCTTGTTCCTGCTCTCCGAAGGAGTCGCTGCTCTGACGACACGCGAACTGACGGGGGAATCCTAGGGTGGACGGGAAGCGGTATTTCTCGTGTAGCGCATTGCATGCCGTTTTCGTTCGGCCGGAGAAGGTCACGGTTGGCAACTTCCCCGAAGAGGATCTGCTGGCGGATGACGATGACGAGATATGACATGACATGACTGCATGAGTATCGAAAATCTCGTCATACTGAGTGTCCTGAACGTATTCGACGTATTTCGCTCTACTCTCCCTTTGCATCCTGCTCTTCCTTCAATCACCTGCATGCTCCCCCACCTCGCTCTATCTTCCTCCTAATCTCTATCCTCCTCTTCTCACCACTTCCCCCGGTTCTCAGTCTGATTCCATGAGCCGAGGCCCTTCTCTGAGTTTGATCTACTCACCGTCAATCGCAGCCACTCGCCTCATCGTACTCATCGTCCTTCCCGTCCTCCTCGACCCCACCAACAATCCCCTCCATCGACTCGCCTCTAGAAGAGACAGCCTCGTCGGTGTCCTCAAACTTCACCTTCAGCATTGCGTGGGGTTTTTGCGCCCCCCTCGGTCTCGCCTTGATCGGTAGTTTCTCCTCTTCCTCCACGACGGTCTCAGTATCGTGGTCGTCCGTCTCGCCTTCGTCGGCGCCAGGAGTGACCCCCAGCTCCGATTGAGTCGGCGAAGGGGAAGGTGAGGAAGTCCAAAGCGCACGACCTGTCTTGAGTCCCGGTAGGATCCTCTGATTCTGGTGAGTGATGAACGGGTGAACAAGAAAAGGCGTGGCTGACGTTATGGTAGAAATCATATAGTTCACTCCCCGTCCATCCTTCGGCTGTCTTCCCCTTTGAGACCTTCACCATATCCTTGCCTTCGGTACCCAGCTTCAGGCTGAGCTCGTGCCAGTCGCAGGTCTTCGAAGCTTCGAGCTTGGTCAAGATGAGCTGGAGGACGAAGTCCTTTGTGAGACTATGAGCAGAGTCCTTGATCGCAGTCTTCGGATTCTTTGGGTCCTGGAAGATCTCAAGAGTGGTTTTGAGGGAGGGTGATAAGGTGTTGCCGGGCTTCGTCTTGGACTCACGGGCTCTGTCGCGGGGTTTGGCGTAAGGCTTCGCGCGAGTCGAGGTGACTTTGGTTTTAGGCATGATGAGTTCCGTCTCGGATACGGACTGCTCGGAAGAGCCGTGAGTGGGGTGTAGCTCGAGCAGACTAGGTCACGAGTTTACGCGTATGATCCCATCAGAAGGATGAAAAGGTGAAAGAAGGATTGTAAATATATCGGCGAGTGGCGATCAGCTGATCTCACGTGGACGACCCTGACAATCCGTGCGTCCAACGGAGGGGACTCGACTTCCCCCTGTACCATCACTGATGTCACTTTCAAGTCCTCTTCCTCCGATTCGACGATCCATTGGACTTCTTTTCAACCCATCTAGATAACTCCTTGACTTTTCAACTGCCGAGGTTCCCGGAATGCCCGGAATGCCCGCTATGTTGAAGTCCCCTCGCAAGGACAAGCCCTCAGCACCGTATCGCCCGTCTCCCAGCGCCGCCCTCGGATCACGATAGCGAGCCTAAGGTCGATTACTGGGTCCTCGAGGAAGAACGAGGTCTACAACTACAACAAGCGCATGCTCGTCTCCCTTGTGCCAGCGGTAAGGACGAGCGGATCGTTCTTGATGCCAATGTTGATCCTTCTGGTCGCAGTCCGCCAAGACCGACTGGGAGAAGGTCGCGTCAGGCAGCGACAAGACCCACACTCGTAAAGACGGTTGTTCATTCCCTTAGAATTGATCGCTGATCGGGTTCTGGACAGAATGCTACGACGTGTGCGAAAGGTGATTCACCCTTCGCTTGTCAACGGTGATGCGTGGACGAAAGCTGGGCCAGGGTGGTCATCGGAGCAAAAGATCCAGACAGTGACCATGCTGGCTGTCCGTCCGATCAATCCGCCTGACTTGGCTGGTGGTTCACGTTGCAGGCGGCAAAGCCTGATTGGAAGGCTATTGCTGAGCATTTCCCTGGCCGCTGCAAGTCGCGTGAGCCGAATGATGCTGCTCGACATGGCTGGAGCTGATGAGGGTCAGAGGTCCAGGATGTGTTGGCGGAAGGTCGTTCTGCCGAGGTTGAAGCGCGGAGAGAAGGTCGAGTGAGCCATGGCTCGAAAGCAGGGATATCACGTAGATGGATCGCCTCGGCTCAACAAATCTGCGCGAAGCTCATACTGATTACCGGATACACCTTATCCAACTATTCGCTTATCCCGCCATATCCATCTTCCTCACGCACTCTGTCGCAGTATCGCCTCGCCGGCCGCGTCCTGACCCTACATCCCCCGAATATGGCGGATCCTTGCACTCGACGACACGCATACAATACTGTGTCAAGCCTCAACCCTTCAGAACAGCTCTCCAGATCTGCAATCTTCGAAGGGATTCTTCAACTATACTCAACATCTTCCCTCCATTTCATACCGACCACAGCTTGAAGGCACATCTATCCTATATTTTGCTCATCGGGATTCTCAACACCCGCCCTCCGATCGCTTTACGGCCACCCAACCCACCGCTTTTCGTCGAAACAGGAGAATCCGGGAATCTAGGCGACGGGTGGATGCGAGGATACCTGACGTCGGGAAAGAGATGGATCTCCAAGCGGCAGCGGTCGATGCTGGAATCTTGCGACATACTCAAGCGTGAGACTGGGGAGGGAAACGCTTGATCCTAGATGTGCTTTCCAAATCGCATGCCGTGTACGTCTCTGTGCGGGTGGCTGCTGTCCATCAAGTACTGAAAGCATAGTGGCGACGCCGACAACATTCCTTTGCCTACGCTATCTGGTTGACTTCACACCGGGCATGCATCAACACACGTCTCTCTCGTCACAAGGATAATAGCTACCTTTCATTAGCTGAACCTCTGATGTCACAGCGTTCCCACCTCGATTCGCAAATCGACTTTCGCCACCCTTACCCTTCGACTTGTCAATCCCCCCAACACTATTTCCTCTCAGTCCATCCACTGCCGCCATTCACAGTTACCTGCCATCGGAAAGAAAAACAAGCCGAGGATCATGCCATCCATCACCGATTTCATCGAGCCCACCATCCCTTCCATCCCGCGTCCGATACCGGGGGACATGCCCCTCGGGTCGGTCCACTGATGGCAAATACGACGATGGTGACTCATCGTGGCTTGGACGGAGATTCGCTGAATGACCCTGAAGATACCATGCGATTATCTATGCAGTTCTATCCAGATTGTTATACCTTCTCTGGCCCACGCAATTTTTCTGGCTCCTTCTCCTCTTCCTTCCCTGGTGACTTCTTGACACCCTTCCCTATGATTCCGATACCTCGAAGCATGACGAGTGCCATTATGAGCGCCGCGAAGCTGCACCCTGCCCCTAACCAGAACGCGGCATGCAGACCAAACAGTAATGCGTCTGTTGGAGCCTTCCCCGCGTTCAGCCCTTTCGTCTGGTAAAGGTGGCCCTGAGGCTATGCCTGTTTAGTCGCGTTTGCGGAAGGAAGGGTCGGCTCACAAGTCCGCTCCTATGACACTCATTCACATGGCCTGGAAGGGAGAGCGCCAATACGGCGTGTCCGCTTGGCAGGTCGCCATAAGAACGTCCCTACACTGTTTCAATTCAGCTACTCAGCCCTCGATGCTGGCTCTAAACATTTACGCAGTAGCCATGATGCCTAGACACACATGCATTGCGTCGGCACTGGCGCCACGAGCTTGGCGAGGAGCACGTTGCAGAGGATCCCTGATACGGAGCAGGGGAGGAAGCGGAGCATCGAGCCGATGGGACCGGTGTTCTGCACTTGCTGATAGAAAAGAGTCGCATGGTGCAGAAGTGTCTGATAAGGGTTGATCAGTCCGTCATTTGTATGATGACAAGGTGCGACTCACGACAAAGACCCATCCACGAGATGAAGCCGATAGCGTAGACCGACGCGAGACGACCGCTTGCTCGAGTGAAGAGTTTCAGGCGAATGAGTGGTGGTCGGGAGGTGTTGTTGATGACGTGACGTTCCCAAAAGAAGCATGAGGCAATCATGAGGATGGTGATGATGAGCAGGGCAATGATGTCTACAAGAAGCATCAGTAAAACAAGCGAAACGACACAATCAGCCCACATCCTGTCCTCCATCCATGTGGTGCGGTCTGGCCATCACTGATGTTAAATTGCAGAAAGATCAAGCCGACGGTAATGAGCCAGGCGCCGACCCGCTTGTCGACGGTATGTATTGCGTCTTGAGGGACGAAGAAGAATCCTGTGATGGCGACCCCACTTGCGAGGCCAGCGAAGACCCACAGAGTGGCGTGCCACGTGGTGCTGTTGTCTATGTCAGACAGAATCAGGATGCTGGGTCATTTTACGGCGCATACGACGTGAGGACACCTCCTGGGACAAGACCGATCCCACCACCGACGGGTGGTGCCTGCAGAAAAGGCTGCGAATGCGGTTGAGCGAGATCGACCTGAGAAGTTGGCTGCGATGATACCAATGGCGCTCGTTATCCTGTCATCCATTCGCGATCAGCAGGATGGGGCATTCGTGATGCTGATGTACTCACCCCATCAACGCGCCCGAGCCCGCCAATGCACGCGAATCACCAGCCCCGCTCCATTCTTCAGAAAACCCCCAATCAAGCACCAAACGGCATACCATCCTAATCCACACATGAACACCAATTTCCGACCATGCACATCCGCCATACGTCCGGCTAGAAGGAGGAAGCATCCGCTTGTATGGGTGAGAGCCGAGGCGATCCATTGCAGAGCGGCTTCGCGCATGTTGAGGTCGGTCTGGATGGTGGGGAGAGCGATGTCAAAGCCATGGATCCGCCAGCGTACATGCACATCGTACATGTGACTATTGCAGCGACCAGTACGAGGCGAGGGCTAGAGAGGGGAGGTCGCGAGGATGATGCGGCGGGGATCAGGGGTGGGTGGGACGGAGCGGTTGGAAAGGGTTGGTTGGAATGATGATCCGACTGCCTTCTTGTCGTCGTCGGTTCCCGAGGAGCACTCAAGACCCTCCATCAATGTATGCACGCTGGTGTTGGTCGAGGAAGGGTCTACCTCGACACCTCCCGCATCTCCCAGAGTGGTCGCGAGTGGAACATTGGCTGGTTCGGGAGGAAGGGTGGCTGTGCCTGCAGCGAGGGCTTCCGAGGGAGTGATGTCGGTCTCTAATCCGGGATCAGACATCATGGGGTCCGCGATGGTGTTTCGAACGGCTCTGACTGGCCGAGCCTCGAATCACTGGATCGTTGTGGTGGGAAGGATGTCGAGTGTGTTGGGATTACGAGCTGGGCGAGTGCGTTTGAGTACTTGTTGATGAGACGCGGAAAGATAGGGCAGCGAGGCTACAAAAATACCTTTCAGACAATACTATACAGCATGGACGAGCCGGGACAAGTAGACAAGTATACAGAGAAACGGGTATAAGAATAGTATTTCGCTGAAAAGCAACCTGGCACGAACCGTCTCAGGCAGGTTCCGGCCGAAAAGAATGGGGAGATAATCCGAGAATAATTCGGGGCAGAGCTGGAATCGATTCCGGTACTCCATCCTGCTTGTATCTAGTTGCATCAACCTTGTCTTGACCAATTAAGTGAGATTCAATGATACTGAGTCGTGCAACACAATCTCCTTGAAGAACGAATGCTGCTTTGTCTCGCCTTATGGACGGATCAGGCGGGACCAATGATTTAGCGCCTTCAGCTACTCTGTCGAAGGCATCAGGGCTAGCCAAATCAGTAAGCTGCCTGTACTCGTCCGCGTGATTCTGCCATCAAGACCGCGTCGGTGGATGCACAATAGCTGACGGACGAGTGTTAGGTTTGCTTCACCATAAGAGTCCACCTCAGCCTTGTGATGAGACCCCTTCCTCGACCTCCACGCGGATTGCTGTCAAGCTACTCTTGGACTCCTTGTACGGTCTGGAACTTCGTCATTATGATCACGATCGCCTCGTGCTGGTCACCTTGACGAAGACGGGAGGTGACAACACTCAGCGGTGAAACTTGTCAGAGTGCTATCGGCTTTCCACAGAAGCGATACGCGGGTAGAGCTTCAGTGCGCGCATCTGGTGAGCCGTTACACATGTTTTGCGCCGTACAGCTATGATTCGCTCCAGCAAGCCGACACGATCACTATCCTCCCGGCTTTACGGCCCAAGGTCACTGCGCATCTTCCTCAGCACCGGTCCCAGCGACCCTTCTGCGAGTCGACTTTCACTTGCCCCGTTGGCTCGCTTCCGTATGACCCGCAGGCTAGGAGGCCATGTCTGGGGGGAAGGCCCAAGGACCACCGGAGGAGAACCCAGAGGCCGATTGTCGCTGAGCGGGATAGGGGCAGAGAAGCTGTTCATAGGCGATGGACGATCAACTCCTGGCGGTCTAGCGCGTTTGGGGCGATCGTTACGGCTTGTCAAACGCAAACCCCGTTGCGCCCGCATATGGTTCTTCCGTACAGGCTGGATGATAGTGTTTTTGTAGCGCGAGGGCGGTCTCTAAAAGTCGCTGCCATGTGACAATAGAGCAGTCCTCGAACGCCGCAGGGCCACGAGCATGACGCGTGGCAGTCAATCCGTCACGATTGCTGGGGCCCGAGTCGAGATTGGCTACAGAAGTAAGAGAAAAAAGATGAAATTAGTCGGTCGGAGAGCAGATTTCGTCGAGCGAATAACGTCTGTGACGAGGCGATGGCTGGACGTCGAGGAGGGACATCCATATGGATCGCAACGTGCCTACACACCCTCGCAAGCACCTTCCTCAGGTCGAATCGTGGAGCTCTGACGCTGACGAGGTCATATGCTTCCGAGATCTATCGGAGAACGCCGCGGAACTCTGCGCGACTGACTTTCCGCACGGACCACCTCCTGTCGTCAACCCAGCCCACTCTTTCCTCCTTGCTCGGTCTGCGCGTTTCTCTGGATTCCCAGCTCTTTCGGTCAGTACATTCAGCCATCTCAAACGATCATCGCCTCGCACCTCGATCTCCCACTCTACTTCAGGCTAGTTTCGAAGGCCCGAGCAACACTCAAAACATGGACGATCACTCAACCCCAGACCCCTGACTAGTTGATTTCTCCGAAACCGGAAACTTCTAGTCCACAAATCTCGAACTTTCCGACCTTCCTTCATCCTATCTTTCGCCCTCTTTTTCGTGTGGTTTGATACTTTCTCGTTTGCTTTGTCCGGAGAGCCGCATAAGGACATTCGTTCATAGGTAGACGTTTCTGGCATCGAGCATTGCTCTGACGAGCTTCACGACCTGCATTCCCCATTTCCCGCCATTCATACTCATCGTTTTTCAAGTCTTTTGATATTCACGCCCTCGCGGCTCACATAGCTCCCCTTTGAGACGCTTCCACGTCTGCGCGAGTCCTTAACTAGAGGTGGCAAGAGGGCGACCATGTCCCTGACTCCGTTGGACAGCTCCAAACAGGTCAGTACCTTACTTCTCTACCCCTTCAGCAGTATGAGCGACGCGTTGACGCTGACGATGTGTCTTTCATGCGGTCCTCCCCGATATAATGCCTATCAATATCTATTTTCTTCCGACTCTTTTCCACCATATCGATTTCAGCCGAACATGCTCAAGTCGAATCTTGGCGCTTTTGCTCGATTCAGGACGAGGAAACCCGTACCGAGTTCGCTTAGGTGAGCCAGCTCGCTTCAAAAGGCATCCAAGTCATCACCCAAAAGCTGACGACAGGATAACAGGGATGTCTTCGACGCTTCACCGATCAAGACCGCGACCACTAGCGATGAACGCTACGAGCAGTGGAAAGAAGAGTTCGGGAGACCAGTCCAGACGAACAGCGAGGTCCAACAAGTACGTACGCTATGCGTGTCCCCCCTGTTGTAGTGCATCACAGGCATGGGAGACTTGCTGACCAACTATGGTCTAGCTCAATCCCCGTTCATCTGTTTTCCAACCTTCAGTGAGCCCAAAGACCACGATGCCCGACCTCTCGAAGCTGTCCCTCTCAGACAAGGGCTCCAGTGCCAGCTCAGGGGACGGTTTCAGGGTGAGCCTCAGGTCGTGGAAGCCTTCAAAACTGACAAGTGAAGTAGATGAGCGAGGTAGACGCTGCCGAGAACTCGGAGCAGCCAAGGAGCCAGTATCGTAAGCACTTCTCGCTCATTCTGACATCCATCTCCGTCAGTTGCTGATTTCGATGACCTGTTCATGATCAGTCTTACCCATCACTTCACGGCAGTCGACTTCAATGCAGGGTTCTCCCTCACCCTGGAGAGATCTTACCTGTCCTCCGTTCACGCCATACACTCCGCACTCCGCTGCGTCTTTCGGAACCCCTCAGACGCCTTATACCCCCCAAGTCCTCTACTGGCGAGCGACGGGGTCTAATGACGACGGTCTGAAAGGTATACGCAGTGACGTTACTGCCCTGTCTGACATTGGCGTTCAAATGGAGAGCGCCGGGGAGCTTGGAAGGTATTTGATGGTGAATGATTTTGGTTCCTTGGCTCAAATGGCGGACTGATCGCACGAGTAGGTCACGAATATCCCAAAGACGGTCTCAGCGGAGGCTATCAAGAACATGATCGGCGTGAGTCCTCATCCATCGGGATTGAGGCCAGTGGCTGAGGAGTACTTTAGCACATGGCAAACTTCAAGGTGATAGTCGCCGATCATCTTGAGACCAAAGGCATGGTAAGTCTTGCTCGGGGACGCGGAACAGCCGTTGACGATTCGATCTCATGCGAAGATCATCGTCGCGTTCTACGACTCTCGCGAGGCGGCCAAGCTCTTCGACAAGCTACGGAACAATACGGTGGGCTTTGCAGAAGGCACCAGTCCGATGCAGCTTCACTGCTATCAGGTGAAAAGGGAAGTGGTCGAACAAGTGAGCCATTTTAGTCATCTTACACATTGTTCTGCGATTGATAACGGCTAGACCACTGGTCGTAACCGCGAATACGACCCAATGTGGGAAGGCTCGGAGTCGGTAATTGTGGTGGAGATAGGTGGAGAGTACAATCTGACGATACAGACGATGAAGGTTCGTCTTTCCGAAAATCACAGTGGAAAACAACGCTGATAAGATCAGGATTGTCTATGCCTGGCAGGCGACCTGCAAAGATTGCAGCCAGTCGGGCTCCAGGGCAAGGTAAATGCTGACGAATGAGACAAGACATCGCTGACGCTTCATTTGCAGAGGTTTGTTGCCGAGTTCTTCGATACGCGCGACGCGATTACAGCGGTCGAAACTCTCGACGGTCGTGTTGTTGGTGGGGCTAGCCTGAGCGCAAAGCTTCTCGCCCATGCCGTCGACTCGTCCGCCAAGCCAGATGGACCAGCTCTCCATTACTCGACCGGGGCAAGCTTCACCCTCGGGTCGGCCGCGTACAACCCGGGCAGCTTTCTTCACGCGGGCGCGATGGGCAATGCCGCATCTACCTCGAGCAAGGATCGCCATCCCATTGGGGACGACCCATTTCTTGTCGACCCGTCACAGGCTACACCTGAGCCATTTGCGACCATTCCTACTGGCGCGACTAGCGATACGACCTATCGATACAAGACTCCTCCTGGCGAGACCTCATTTCAAGGCATGAGACACTCGGATGATCCTCGCGAGTCTGGCGGCTATGCCTACCACGAGACTCCGCCACATCTTACCGCTATGGGAAGAAGGATGACGGAGCCAGGAGCCTTACAAAGCATCGTCAACCGTTGCGACATATCGGCGCGGTCCCGGCAAGGACATGGACTCGGTAGCTCCTACAGTCCGCACGACAAGCAGGCGATACCTGAGCAGAACAGGGTGTTTCCAGAGAGGATTGTTTCTGGTGAGTTGTGGTACCTTCGTGCGGGTGTATTCTCTGAATTTGGCCAGGTCTCGACTCTCGCACGACTCTGATGATCAAGGATGTTCCCGTACGCCCAGAATCTGCTCTTCGTCAAGACTTATGCCTTTACAGAACAAGCTGTCCCGCCAGGAAATGGTCGACATTCTCAATGCTGTCAGTCCTTCTGCCGTGGTCGTGGATACTGCTTATCGCCACGTACAGGTCGTACCAGGAGGTTTCGATTTCGTGTATCTGCGATTCGACTTCGACAATCGCTGCAACGTATGCGGAACCTCTCAACGTCTGGTTTGAGAACGCTCATACACCTCTTCAGGTCGGCTATGCCTTTGTTAACTTCTCGTCGGTCAAGTCGCTCTACGATTTCATCCGTGCTAGGGTAGGAAAAAAGTGGAATATATTCTCGAGTGAAAAGGTACTCCAGGTATGTCCTGTCCCATGTCTTGTGGTATCAGGTACTGACGAGAGCGATGGCAGGTCTGCTATGCAACCATCCAGTCGGTATCTCGCTCAGCACATCGTTCTTTTATAACGCTCGTTGTTTCTATTCAGAGGCAAGGCTTCTCTCATCAATAAGTTCAGGTATGTCCCTGTTATGACGATGGGGACGATCTCACAGAAGTGTTCAGGAATTCCGCGGTCATGGGAGTCTTGGAGCCTTGGAGGCCGCAGATCTTCTAGTAGGTATCGCCGACGTGTCCTGCACGATCTGATCAATCCGTGCAGCTCAAGCGGATCCCTCCAGGGCATGCCGGTACGTTTGTGTCGTTCGTATGAGATCGTCTCGCTGACCCGCGTTCCGGAATCTGCAGGAGCATTTCCCAGATGTTCGTCGTCCGCTCCACTTGTGGCTTGCGACTGAGGAATGACAGTCTGACAACCTCGCTCAGAGGCAGAAGTCCGGCACGGCTCGCTTGTCCAGCCTATCCGGTATATTGCTATTCCGAGGCTCACATGAACTCGCTGACGACGTGACAGGCTCATATGCGCCGTCTCCCAGATTCGGTAACGATGAGCCGTACAACTACGCCAACTCCGTCTTCGATGCCTCGTACGGCTGCTAAGTCTCCTCTCATGGACCTTCTGCTTGTCCAGTATCCGGGCTTGTAGGCAATGCTTATAGCTTGGTTCTTTGCTTCGGTATCTGTCTACCTTGTTCCTAAGCTCGGCGCTGTTTGCCTTGCTATTTGTGGTCTAGCGTTGCCTTCCCTCCATTTTGGTCTTACTTTATCGTTCCTCTAGCATCCGACAGACACGCATCCATCGACAAGAAACCGCATCGTTCACGTTCATCATCGAGTCATCATTGTAGATCTTCGCTCATTTCCGTACATTTCCCATGCCGATCATGTCTCACTCTCAAGATTCCATTCTGCATCATACCTCATGCGAAAGCACATCATGCATTCATGTTCTCGTCCGATGCCTTGTAAACATGGAAATAAGAGTCCATACTGTTGCATCGCAACCCAAATGCTGCTAAGATGCTTGATTACCGAAATACTTCTCCATGACCGCTGCCCTGATCTTCCCCTTGGGAGCCACCTTCCCCGTCCAGAGCTGGAATTGCTTGAATCCTTGCAAGCAGAGGATTTCAACTCCAGGCACAGTCTTCCATCCTTCTCTCCCTTCCGCTAGCCGTAGGAGTGCCGTCATGTATGGCTTGTACGCCATATCAATAGCCACGCCCCTTTCCGCGCTCAGCAAGACGTCCGGGTCTAGGTAGATCCCCTCGGCGGTCTTGTCGATGGTCAGACTGTCACCAGGGACAGTGGAGATGACCACCGCTGGAGACGATTGGAGGGTGGACGAGGTGAGCTGGTCGATGACGCTGATATTGTATTCCACGGGGAACGAATCCTTCACTCGCTGAGCATTCTCGAGTGTTCGATTAAAAAGGAGGATGCTGGATGCGCCAAGCTTGTGAAGCATATAGATCGCGGCTCGACACGTCCCGCCCGCTCCGATGACGAGACCTGCGAGACCTGCTGATCGGGCGCTTGGGGGAAGGTTCAAGCTCGCTGCTTCATGTATGGCTTGCCAGTCAGTGTTCTCGCCATGCAGCTGTCCGTCACAGGGAACGATCGTATTGACTGCCCCGATGATCTTTGCGTCCTCGGAAATCGAGTCAAGGTGCTCCATGATCTTGAGCTTCAGCGGTATAGTCACTGACGCTCCACCAAAGTCGGGTGCTGAAATGGCGTGCAAGACTACCTTGGTAGGCTCGTCGGACTCGAGGAGAGAGTAGGTGTGTGGATAACCGAGAGTATGGAAGCCGGTATTGTGGAGTGAAGGGGAAACAGAATGGGCGATCGGACTGCCCAAGAGGAAGAAGCGTTCAGATGGCAGAAGACCCATGAGAGCTCGGGCCTGATTGATCTCTCGTACCGAAAGTTGGCCAGGGGCAGCTCGTGAGGGCAATAGCGGGTGGGTGACAGGGGTGAGGATGAAATTTGTGATTCGTGAGAGCTGACCGAGTGCGCCCATGTTGATGGCAAGGAGCGGCTTGGCGTTCTGAACGGAGGATACCTGACTAGCGAAGATCGACAAGGCGGCGTTATCGCTTGGTTGCTTTGCGGTACCGACAATCTTGATGACGTCGCCGTACTTGGCGCTCACTTCGTACTTTTGCCGTACCTCGGGACCATCCCATTTCATCGTCCCAGTCCAGTCATGCCACGATGCAATGATGTGA
>JAABUL010003485.1_pt1 | contig 23274 bp, 40 predicted proteins | sample 5559151 | NCBI WGS metagenome assembly JAABUL01 (sample SAMN10711876, study PRJNA513368) | rock metagenome | isolation source: Antarctica rocks | place: Antarctica: Victoria Land, Pudding Butte sud | reverse complement strand
CATAGCGGTGCGTTCGATTGTCCACGCCAGAATTCGATCTCGATCGCCTTCTTGTCAAGGAAATCAGGGTATGCTAGGACGTTGACACCCTGAAGTTTGGGGAGATGGTCTTCTGGGCGTCTGTCCTTCTTGAGCTGTCCGACAATCACCACATGGGCGAGATCTCCTTTCTTCAACTCTGCCGCGACCTCTCGAAGCTTGGGGATGATGTCGATGGCTTTGCCTGCTGATCTGTACTTGTCTGCGGAAAGCAGGACTTTCGGCTTGAGCTGGTAGGTAAGAGGTCAGTCGTCATAACTCCGCCTCTCAGCCCAGCTCACCTGGACGAACCGTTCCAACACAGCTGGGACACCGAACTCTGGTGAGACTGTGCTGTAGATAGATCCAAGGGACGACGCAGCGAGTAAGAGTATGACCGCCTCGGCGTTGTTGGGAGTAAACGCAGCAACCCGGTCGCCGTGGCCGACACCTAGCTTCTTTAGACCACTCGCAGCTTGGGCCACCTCGAGGTAGAGCTCATCGAATGTGTGACTGCGAAGAAAAGTGCTGGCAAGACTGTCTTGCGTCTGAGCCGTCGTGTCCGGCTCGATAACGTTGATGATCGCCAATTGCGTTTTAGACCTGGCGAAGGGATGTCCGAGAAGCATGTTCTCCGCCCAATTCATCCTTGCACCTGCCAAGAACCGTTTCGTCTCGGTGATCGGACCTGTCGCATCGAAGAGCTGGACAGCACAGGTATTGAGTATCAGTCGTCAAGGGGGGAAGATAATGGACGGTTTCCAAGCGAGCTCACCGGTACGGTGCCTTTGTCACCGATGATGCCAGACCAATCCCACAATGCAGTCCAGAAGTCGTTCATCTCTTCGGGACTTCCGGTGGACCATCGATGTAGATCCCAGTAATCTCTCATCTGGAGACCATGACGAGCGTTTGCGAATTCACGAAGCTTGGTCACGCTGGCTTGTCGGATCTCCTCCTCGCTCGGGGTCCAGAAGGGGGCGACTTTCATCATCGTGATGATGGTGTCGAGTCGGGGGTCAGGGGGAATATCGGTTAGAGGCTCAGGGACTCAGAGGACGAAGGTCGATCTCGTCGCCAAATGACCTCGCAGGATCTATCATTCATCTCGGTGGAAAATGGAATGTCCCGGGCCAAAGAGATTCCCGGGACTAGGTTTGATGAAACTCCGTGGGAAACCTGAGATCTAAAAACTACGTCACCGAGGTCCCACATTCGGCGTCTCTCCCACGCAAAAAGTCCCGCTCAACCAGGGCCGGCAATCTTTCTCATGGTCTCTGCCCAAGCCATTCTTCAGCAGAAACATGTCCGCCTGGACCAGACTCGTGCGTTTCGTCGGAAAAGATGGTCAGACCCGGCTGGGACAGCCAGTGGACGCTTCCGTCGATGTGGGGACCGCCGTGTTTTCCGGGAAGGATGTCGAGGTGAACGTCATCGATGGGGAGGTGTATAGTGGTACGGTGTCAAACGAGAAAGACACGATAAAGAAGGTGCGAGGCTTCCACCTGGCTTCTATCATGCACCCTCCCGGTGGGGCCCAGCTGATGTTCACTTTTGCTTCAACAGCTTTTGTCTCCAATCAGTCGAGAAGAATGTAGCCTCATCAGATGTCTGGGTCTCAACTACAAAGGTGAGCCATCGTGGCAAGCACAGCCTTTCGTGAGGACCTTGGACTGATGGAGACGACTTCTCGGTAGCGCATGCTGCTGAGGCCAACATGCCTATCCCTAAAGATCCCATCTTATTCATCAAGCCTCGCACCTCGTTAGCCGGGCCCGGTGACATTTCCGTCGCGAAAGCCGCTCAGGACGATCAGCTCGATTTCGAGACTGAACTCGCGCTGGTGATTGGCAAGGATGCGACAGACGTTTCCGAAGAGGACGCCCTCGACTATGTCCTCGGGTGAGTCCTCTTGCACCCGGGTCTAATTCGAAACTGAGCTGATCCGCTAGTCGTGACCAGCTTCACATGCTCAAACGACGTGTCGGTCCGGAAGTTTCAATTGTCCAACTCTCAGTGGTGAGTACACAATTGCCGGTTTTTCGGTGATGAGACTCATGCATGGATCGACCAGGTGCTTCGGCAAGGGCTTCAACGAATCATGCCCCATCGGGCCTGTCCTGGTTCGTACCGGCCAGATCGACCCCGACAAGCTGGACATGAAGGGTGTTCTATCCGGAGAGACCGTTCAACAGTCCAACACATCGTGGGTCAAGGAAATGTACCATAAAGCGATTCAGGGCTGATCGACCAATCTTTGGGACAGTGACATGATCTTCGGATGCAGGAAAGCAATCTCCTTCCTCAGTCAGGGCACGACTATCGAGAAGGGTACCATCATCCAGATGGGCACTCCGAGCGGAATCGGATGGTCGCGAAACCCGAAGCGGATCATCAAGGACGGTGAGCGTATGGATATCTGGTTCGAGGGGATTGGAACGCTCGTCAATACCTTCAAGTACGTGTAGAGGCTATGACCATGCCTGTGTGACGTAGATGTATGGAGCTGGTGCATGACGATGCAGCTAGAATCGGACAGTTCCCTTCCGCATGCTCAGTCAAGAATCACTCTTGTGCCTTGGGTGTGTCATGCTTCCTGAATCGCATCCACGTCGTTGCACTTGGTGACGCGGTCCAAAGTCTGACGCTCGTAAGGACGCAGCGATAAAATGGGATATAATGAGTGGATCCTCGACACATTTGCGACTATCAACCTCGAGGCACGGAGGATTAGTAAGAACGCCTTTGGCCCACATTCCGGGTGTGATGGGAAAGCGTGTGGGACCGGCTTACCGGAATGGCAAAATCAACATAACAGGGGGCTACCAAACCTCAGAGTCTGTTTCGGAAAGCTAGCGAGCAGAGTCGCGGTCACGGACGACGCTTGCATCATGGTGATCGCTCGGTCTCATCCCGCAGTGCGATATTCCTTCCGCCTGTCCCGGTGCTTCACCACGTCGAACTTCCTTGGACGAACATCCAAGGTTTATCCTTCTGCAGCCGGTGCCGTCAACGCCGTTCGGTCGAGTAACACGTTGCTTGTCGGTGGCTTCGGACTATGTGGGCTCCCCAACACGCTACTCAACGCGTTGGCCTCACGCAAGGGCGACATCGGGAATTTGACGGCGGTAAGCAATAACGCAGGAGCTGGAGGGAGTTCGAGCGGGCTGGGAAAGTTGCTTGAGACTGGGCAGCTCTCCAAGGTCATCATGAGCTACATCGGCACGTAGGTATACCCGCATCGAGTCCATTCATGTGGGATGATGTCTTGAGCAGAGTTGTCCCGCGGTTTTAGACATAAGCTTCTGGAGAAGATGTACTTCACCGGCAAGATCGATGTGGAGTTGACTCCTCAGGGGACTTTAGCAGAGAGGATACGAGCAGCTGGCGCGGGCATCCCAGCGTTCTATACGCCTACGGGATGTAACACCCCAGTTCAATCTGGTAGTGTCCCAATGCGATACGACGCGGACGGCAAGGTGGGTAGTTCTCACAGCTGGGCTGAATTCTGATGTCCGTTTAGCCAGCTCTCTACCCATCACCTCGCGAGACTCGCTCTTTCTTAGGAAAGCCTTACCTGTTGGAAGAGGCGATCAAAGGAGACGTCGCCTTTATACGGGCTTGGAAGGTGGATGAAGCGGGAAACGCCATCTTCCGATATACGGCGAACAACTTCTCGACCGCCATGGCACGCAGTGCGACCATCACCATGGTTGAGGTATGATTGATCTCAGGGAAGCCGACAGCACTGATGATGGGGAATCGCTCAGGCTGAGGAGATCGTATCCGTGGGCTCGTTGGACCCTAACCACATCCACCTTCCAGGCATCTTCGTCGACCGGATCGTACAAGCGGGCACTGAGCGAGAGATCGAGTTCCTGACCCTCCGCCCGGAGAGCGATTCAGCCGGACAATCAAATGATGATGCTCTCGGCCGAGGTGAGACCCGTGCGAAAAGGGAGATGATGGCGAAGGTGGGTGCCTGAAGCCGTCCTCGTTCCCCCCCCCTCCAGTCACGTCGCCCGGCTGCCTCTACTTTAGTACGTGAATTTTGAGCTCGCTGACATTGCGGCAGCGTGTGGCTCAAGAACTGCAAGAGGGCTTCTACGTCAATCTGGGGATCGGAATACCCACTCTCATCCCCTCGTTTCTGCCACAAGGTCGACATATATGGCTACAGAGCGAGAATGGGATCCTCGGTACGGGACCGCTCCCGACAAAGGCCGAGGTGGATGCAGACATCATCAACGCGGGCAAGGAGACGGGTGAGCTGGGTTCATTCTGCCATTGAGCGTGGCCCTGAATAGATATCGCAGTCACTCTGCTTCCCGGCGCATCAACTTTTGACTCGGTTGAGTCGTTTGGGATGATTCGCGGGGGACATATGGATGTCTCGGTATTGGGTGTAAGCTTGTGCCACTGCCAGGACTCTCGATGTTTGTGCTGATGAGTCATATCGTCAGGCCATGGAAGTCAGTGCAGCAGGTGATCTCGCCAACTGGATCATCCCCGGGAAGCTGGTCAAAGGTGAGGAGTACCTTCTTGTCTTGTACAGAGTCTGAATTCAAGCAGGGATGGGAGGTGCCATGGATCTCGTCTCATCCCCCGATCAGACCAAGATCATCGTCGTCACCGATCACTGCGACAAGAAAGGGAAGTCCAAGATCGTCGCAAAGTGCTCCTTGCCTCTCACCGGGGCCCGATGTGTCAGCTTGATCGTTACGGACCTGGTAAGCATCAGATCCGAATCCTTGGCTTGTTGGAGTTGATGGAGACGTGCCAGGCCGTCTTCGATGTGGATCGCATCGACGGAACACTGACTCTTCGAGAGCTCATGCCGGGGGCTACGCTTGAGGAGGTACGGGCGAAGACGGATGCTCGTTTCGAGGTTAGAGAGGACCTGATGGAATCGCCGATCTGAAAATTGATCTCCTCGAAGGAAGTGCAGTTCCTAAAGCCTTCGAGCCCCGGTATATATCTGAATCTCTCCCAACCCCGATGCGATGGAAGGCGTGCAGAAATGAGCTTGCCAGATTATTCACCAGGCGGCATCTCATCTTTCGCGCCTATCTCGGGCTCGAGATTTGTTCCCGGATAAATCCGGAGTAATCGCATTTCTGTGGAGTACCTCGTTCGAGGCTTCCACTTATCCATCTATCCTCTCGCTCGAATAATCCGTATCACAAGCCCTTCTCACGCAGTAGACCACGCATTTTTTGGGGCGGAACACGATGTCCGCCGTCACCACCACCATACGGATCCAGCTCGATCTCAAGGTCTACCTTACCCCGAACTCGCAAAGATCGCAAGCGCTCCTCATCGCGCTGCAGACAACCCCATTGTCGATGATCGGAACAATCGTTCGACCGTGGAGAATATCGAGCTAGTTGTCGCCGAGCCAGAACGTGATGTCGTGGCGGAGACTGAGGTGTCGATGACCAAGAAGATATTGATCGGATCCTCGACGATGATGACGAACTTTGTCTCGGTAAGTCATGGTCTCGCTCGTGTGCTATCCCTCGAATGGGCTCAGGCTGATGCAAGACCAGTCGGCCTCTCTCACCGCTGTCGTCATGACGGTGCCCACCATCGGGCGAGATTACGGGATATCGAATGTGCAGGCGCAATGGGTGTCGAGTGCATATGGTCTGGCTCTTGGATGGTGAGCTCTCCTCGAGTTCTTTTTGTCTCTATCGTTGCTAGTCTGACCCTTGAATCAGCGCTCTTCTAGTGGCAGGTCGACTCGCGGATATCTATGGTCGGAAATTGCTCTATGTAGGCGGTACTGTCTTTTACATCTTGAGCTCGGTAGTCTCTCCCTTCATCCACGTGAGTACGAGTTGATTCCTGACCAGTTCGTCGCGGAAGCTTAAACTCATGTATCCTCAGAGCCTGGTGGGTCTGTGTATCGTCAGAGCCCTGGCCGGACTGGGACTCGCCGTCGCTTCCCCAGCTGCGTTCGGTATAACCGCCACCTCTTTCCCCACAAACCCTCATCGCACCATCGCCTTTTCCGCTCTAGCGCTCGGGAATCCTCTCGGAACGATGGTGGGGACCTTGCTTGGGGGGTGCGACGGCTGGGCTTGGAGGGTGGGTCCTCCCCTTCTCAGGCTTTCTCATCGATCAGCCCAGTCTGTTTCCTATATCCTCTCCCGACAATTTCTGAGTGCAGACGAATTCTCGCTGACTTCGACGTTCGCCAGGCACCTTTGGTCATACCTGTTCCTCATGCTCGCCGGCATGGCTCTGCTCCCCGCCATCATTGGTGCCACCGTTGTCCCCGGTGATTGGTTGGTTCATGGTCCCAAACCCAGTATCGATTGGATCGGTGCCGGGATGATCACCATCGGGATCAGCCTATTCGCTTTCAGTCTCACCCAAAGTGGTGTCGTAGTCTACGGCTGGAAGACTCCGTGTACGTCCATCGATACACTGTCAGGACCCTCAACTGACCTGTGCTCTGCAGACATCCCGGCCGTTTTTGCCTCCTCCATCGCGATCCTTATCGCCTTCGCCTTCTTTCAACGCCATCTGGAGCATCACCCCTCTTCCCGAATTTCGAGGCAGATCCCACCGATCGTCAAGCTGTCCTTGTTCACCCGGCAGCGAGGACGTATTGCCGCCATCACCTTCAGCTCGTTCTCCGTCTTTACCTGTGTACCCGGCTGGATATACCTCACCACGGTCTTTTACCAGGATTACAAAGGGCTGAGCCCGTTGGCGAGTGCGGTCCGGTTGATCCCGGCATGTATCAGCGGGATGGCAGCAGCGGTGAGTTACTGGCTTTTTCGAAGCATTCAGGGGAACTTATCTGAAGAGCGTAGCTGCTGGTCATCTACTTGTTGCCTCGAGTCAAGGCAGCATACATCATCAGCGCCGGGGCTTTCCTATCTGGGTGAGCAGTCTTCCACTTGGAGTTCACGCCTAGGCAGGTGCTGACCATCATGGACCAGACTGAGCTGCCTCCTCTTCGCGGTCGAGCCCACCGGCACAAATTACTGGGCTTGCGAGATGATCGCCGCATTGTTGATCCCTTTCGGCGCAGACATGTCAGCGAATTCTTCCTCATCATGACCTGCTGCTTTACGGCTGACCTTTTTCCGCTAAACAGGGCTGTAGGAACCGGCTCGATCCTGATCTCCAACCTAGTCAAAGAGTAAGCCATTCCTTCCCTCGATCATAGACTCTCGTCTAATTCGCTGTTTAGGGAGGAGCAGTCGGTCGCCGGCGCGATCTTTCAGACTTCGATCCAGCTCGCCGCAACCTTCGGTATCTGCCTCTCAAGCTTGGTTTCCACCGAACAAGAGAAGATTTCAGGAAGTCTCGAGAAAGGATTACGTGATGCGTTCGGGATGAACGTCGCATGGGCTTGGATAGGTGCGTTTCTCGAGTCTAGATGTCGTCGCGGCTGTAGTTGACGGATCTGTGATAGTGCCGATCATTGCTATGATCTCGCTCAGGGGTATGGGGATCGCACAAGATCCCTAACTGGAGGATACGAGGGAGTCGAGGCGCGATTGAGTATGCAAGTGAAAGGGGTGACGGGATGAGGAAATCACTGGTGTTTTCAATGAGACTCCACAGCTGTTTAGATCTGTAGGCCGTCAAACTTATAATATCAGCGTTGTACAAGCGTGTAGCGCTACATCGTCTTCATGAGGGGATTTGGCGTATTTGTAGTCAATCTTGGACCATGGTGAAGGCCAATTTCGCCTCGATTCGATTCGACCTGATCCTAAGCAACATGATCACATGATAAGCGGCAGTACGAGACTGAATTGGCCTGAAGAAGGTATTTGTTTTGAGCGTGTCAAAGCGGCGATGCCTCGCCCAGGGGATTTGTATCATCAGAACGGATAAAAGACAGACAACGCGCAGCCCAGCCCGGGTATAGTTCCATAGATCCCAGAATCGTCAGCTATGACTACATTATCCAGACCTGTCCGCCATCAGCATCTTTCTCAAAAGTACAGGTCTCAGAGACGGGCTCACCGGATCCGTCCCCTCCATCCGTAATTGTAGCCATCGCTCATTGGCCAGTCTCTTCCAATCGCTCTCGACAAATTCGCCCATTCTATGCCGTATCGACTCCTCCGTCATCTCGGGATCGATGTATCTCTCAGGCGTGGGATTGGTGATGGCGCCTGTCAAGGCCGCATGAAACCCTCATAGTCGCCGGCGCGGACGTTGTACACCGATCTGGGCAATGTACCATGAGCTCATGGCTTCTGACTCGCGAACGTGCTTACGGTGGATCCAAAGCCATCAAGGTATTGTGCTGTGAGTCCCACTTTGCTCGGTCCTCTGGATCTTCCGAGTCCCATCGTTTCAGCACATCGAGAAAGGGTGTTTTCTCATCGTCATCAGTGATCAGCTTCGAGATCCAACCAGAGTCAATGGCACACTAAAGCAGAGCGCGAGGTAAGCCGAAGGAGCGAGCCCCGGCTGTGACCGTAAGTTTCGTCTTCAACCCGATGAGATTCACGTACCTGCCCGATGCCGACTAGCATTTTTGACTCGGCAATCTCGCGTGCGAACTGGTCTGGACCGATTTTGCCTAGATTGAGCACGCCGGAGATCGGGACCATGGGTCCATCTTCTATCCTCTCCTGCATCGGGGCCACTCAGCCATAGAGATTGAGCTAGAAACGAGGATGACTGACTGGTAGAAAAGTTGGATCGTTCTGGTATGCGCCGCGAACGGTCAGATTTTACCCCCGCATGGTCTCGCTAGCCATTCCAAAGTAGATCCGGTTCCAAGCGTATTCGGAAACCCGGTGTACGCATCTACGCGATCAGCGCCCGCCATGTGTCGCTATTGAAAGCCTAGAGCTCACATGTAAGCTGCTTCGTTTCGAACCAAGCCGAGTTGGGCGAGTCCACTTCCGACAGCGAACGCCATTGGTCACACGGTCTTCGAGCGAGTATCTGTCAAGTGCATCAACTTGGATGACTTCTTAAGCTATACGGTGGTACGCACCCGATGTAATGAAATCCCGACGAGTAGGGTTCGCTGGACCGGGTTGCTCCGCGTGCAGGATCCACTCCCATCCCAGCTCAAGCGCTTTCCCGCCCCAAGGGAAACAAGCCATTTCGAATCTGGACATCATCGGTTGAGAGAGAGACCTCGAAACCCAGAGAACGTAACCTACACTATCGAGGATGTCAGTAAGAAGACAGCGAGAATCAGAAGCGAGACGCACGCTTCCATCGAGGTATTCCCGTCGGGTTCGACTCCGTTATAGCATTCCGCGTCATTCGTACACTGGAGGTAACATGCGGTAGATCTGTAGCGTCTCGACTGGTCGCTGATGCAGTCAGTCACCGGGGCTGAGAAGGGGATATGGACGGCTCACCGTAATCTGGGGAGATCAGTAGCTGTATCCCAATCGACGGAGCGCTTTCATCTGGACTAACGGTTCGGCATCTCTTACAGTAGCCGGAGATTCAACTTCACCATTGAGAGTGTCCTGCAATGAAGGATCAGACCGAGTGATTTGGGGAAAGACGGGAAAAGGAGACCTACCATACTGCCTCACCACCTCGACCGCGAAGGACCTGAGCGGATGATCAGCGGAGTCCATCAAGCCTCACGCACTATAGCAGTCCTTCGCCCATCCTCAACGAAAAAGAAGGTCGACGCACTATCCCGTCCATGACCCAATATCCTGTGAAGAGCACCACCTTGGTCCGATTCCTCCCACAATTATCCAATGCCAGGCAACATGCAAATCCCTCAATGTCCGGTGATTGAATTCCCTAAAATCCTCATGCTCGTTATCGACATCTTGAAACGCGGCATGTGTTCGATCGGGGGCTTCGTCGTAGGTGTCGAGGGAGGATTGGGAGAGGAGACTACCGGCAGCCCAGGAGAGGGATTTGGGTAGAGGAGGGGAGTAGTATGGGTTGTTGACAAGTCCTACGAGGAGGATGATGAGGACGAGTGTCACGAGGCCGGCGATACAGAGACGAGGTTGGGATGGCATCCTTCGTCCAACGAGGACTCATGGGGGGCCTATGGGAAGCGGGATTGAGGTTGAGTATCAGAAATCGAAGACAGGTGCGAATCACGCGGTGAGCAGCGTTACGTAAGTAGAAGTTGGGCGCCTATCATATGTCAAGTCTAGACTTCAAGGACCACGTGTCATGTCCGCACAAGACGGAGAGTGGGACAGACTCCGGACCTCGGGCTTCATCCCGGCCATACCTTGCTTCATCAGCGTCATCACGAGGTCGGTCACCGAGGAGCAGTTAGACCCTCGCTCACCGATATAAGGAGCTCAGCCCAGGTGAGTTCACCCGGCCGAACACCCCCCTTATCCAGCTGAGCCTTCCGTCCAGAACTTTCACCAACTTCCCATTCATCTCCTCCTCCCATCGTCGCATCGCTTCTACCTCGTACCGATCCAGCGATCTCACTATGAAAGTTTTCATCACAGGTAGTTCAGGCCGCATAGGCACGCACACCATCCCCCACCTTGTCGCTCGCGGTCACACCGTCACCGGTCTCGTCCGCTCGCAGGCCTCCGCAGAAAAGATCCAAGCCTTCGGTCCATCCGTCACTCCCCTAATCGGCACTCTAACGGACCGCGACCTCCTCACCTCCAACGCGAAATCGCACGATGCGGTGATTCACTGTGCGATGGACCATGGCTCGGGTGACCAAGCGGCTGCCGCTCAGCAGGAGCGCGACACGGTTCTCCTGTTCGGCGATGCGCTCGAGGGGACGAACAAGGTGTTTATCATGAGTTCTGGTACGGGATTCCTTACGCCCGGATCGGATGAGAAGGCCATGTCGAGGCCGGAGGCTGGGACGAGGAGTGGGACGGAGAATGCGACGCTTGGTTTTAAGGATAGGGGGATCCGATCGATCGCGGTCCGACTCGCCGTCAATACCCACAATGCGGAACACATGCACCCCTTCCTCGGGCTGCTGATTGGAGCGGCGGATAAACTCGGATACATCCCTTACATAGGGGACAATCGCTGGTCGGCCTGCCCCGCCGACGATGCGGGCTTACTCTACGCACTGGCTCTCGAGAAGGCTGAACCGGGTACAGCGGTCCATGCGGTCCAGGAATTCATCAAGGTGAAAGATCTCGCCGAGGCGCTCGGGAGGAAGACGGGGAAGAAGGCTGGGGAACTGGATAAGAGTAGGATGGGGGAGTTGGGGTGGTTGAGCTTCTTGTTACAGTTGGATCAGGATGTGAAGACGGAGTGGACGAGGGAGACTTTTGGGTGGGAACCCAAGGGTCAGAGGTTGTTGGATGAGATCGAGAAGGCGGACGAGGAGTATTTCGGTACCCGACACGTATTCTAAGGGAACGTTGACAATTAGCTAGCTGGTAGGGTTGAGACAGCACACGCTAGCTATCGTACGCGATACCGTGTGGTCATGAGGATACGTGGGCAGTACCATACGGTCATCAGGTCTCATCATGAAAATCGTTGTTGTCCAACACGCGTGCCGAGACGTCGACGCCAGGTGGATGATTCCTCGCCTGGACTAGCGGAGGAGTGTGTGACCGGGAGGAGTGGATCCGCCTCGGACATCATCAAGGGGATATGGCTTTGGCGGGGAGTGAAGGAAGCCGGAAATTAGAACGGCTACGCGCTGTCGGCCATATCCCAAATGGACTTCGATGCCTTTTTTCACCTGAAACTCATTACAATGTCCTCGTCACAAAGGCCTCTATCCGAATTCGAGCGACTCTCAGAGACGGCCTACCTCTACACTCCTCCCTCGACGGTCCAACGGCATCCCCATCACCCAGCTCTGCTCATCCTCTGTTCCTGGATGGATGCTGCTCCCCGTCATATCGCGAAATACGCGACCTCGTACATCAACATGTTCCCATCGACACCTATCATACTCTCCACCACCACGTCTTACCAGTTGACGATGAAGTCCACTCCGGCTCTGCAAAAACCACTCCAACCAGCGTTACACTATATCCTCTCGCTGGACGAAGAGGACGCCGCTCGGATCGCTCTCGCCATCTATTCGAATGGCGGAGCCAAATCCGCGACCTCCCTCGCCCTCGCCTATCGTCAGAAGACCGGTAAAGCCCTGTTCGTTCCGAATACTGTCTTGGACTCGGCGCCAGGTACACCCGCACTCGACCGGGCCTTCTTGGCCATCTTCACCGGACTCCCTGGTTTCCTCAAATCTTTCCCTCTCACCCTCATCTCCACGATCCTGGTCTGGCTTTTCCTCCTCACCTACAAAACGATCCACGACCTCTTCAACATAGGCAATCCCATCGACGAACTCCGGATGACGCTGAATGATACCACCGTGTTCATGCCCAGCTCGAGGTGTTATATCTACAGCAAAGAAGATAAGTTGGTGGAAGATTGGGCGGTGGAGGAACATGCGTCGGAGGCTAAGCGGTTAGGATGGGATGTGACGCTCGAACGGTTTCATGGGAGTCAGCATGTCGCGCATGCCGTCAAGGACAAGGAGAGGTATTGGGAGCTGGTCAAGGGGTGTCTGGAGCGATGACTGGGGAGTTGTCTCGGTAAATGAACGCTTTGACGAGAGCATCTTGTGATGCGACTGGACACGCTTTGACGTTCGCCCGTCAGCTCGACCGTATCGTCATCTCATAGAGCTGTCTTTGCCTGTCTTTCAAATTCCAAACTCCCTCCGAGCGGCACCTTTGATGCCCATGGCAAAACGTGGATCTCATACTCTCAACTCGTCTTTCGCGTTGCTGGGCAAAGGATAATGGATGCGGAGATCATTCACGAAAACCATCGGGAAATCAATATTCCTGGACTTGTGGTCTAACGGCCATACAAATCAACACATGAACAGACCGAGTAACTCTCATGAGGGGACGATCGCCTCCTCCATCTTTCATGTCCAATCCGGATCTTACACGGCCCTGTTGAGTCTCCTTTGCAAGATCCAACCAAGTCATGGTCTCCTTGAAACGACGTGCCGAAATTCGCCTGGTGAACAGCTCGTCCAGCTCGGCAGTACCTGCGCCCTCTCGTTTGGGGTTCCATCAGCTGAGCTCGATCGAGGGGATTGCTTTTACTTGCCTCTGGGATTGTGAAGTACAGGACGATGAGACCGAGGGAGGTGAGACCGGGCGAGAAGTAACCGATGTGAAGTCCCCAATCGGCGCCGGGTTTGGCGAGCATGATCGGGACGGGTGTAGTTGAAGATCAAACCGGTACGAGCGGTGGAGCCGGACGCGACCCCAGCGGTCTTTGCGCGGAACTCGGCCGTGGAAGTCTCGCCGATAAAAGTCCACCAACCTACTCGGTTGGCTTTACCTCATGCGTGCCAGACACTCACCCAGTGGACCCGTCCCGAGAGAGCATACGCCGCGACCCAGATCGCACAGAAGGACACTGATGCAGTGGATTTCAACGGTCCACCGATACTGCCGAGTACCCCGATAAGTGAGGTGCAAGTCCCCATGACCGCACTTCCGACGAGGAGTGAGGGTCGACGTCGCACGGCCTCGACGGTGTAGAGTGAGATGAAGATGAAGTCGAGGAGGATGATGTTGATGATGAGCGAGGCGAGGAAAGGATCGGTCATTCAGCTCAGGCTGAAGAAGTATGTCGAATAGCCGAAGATGAGGCCGATGCCAACGAATCGCTGGAAGACAAGAGGGAAGAATGAGATGAACGTGCGGCGACTGTCGGTCAGCGTTGGTGGAGTTCTCAGAAGACTCACCCGTTGGAACGCTTGAAGATGCCCCAGAACCGAGCCTTCTGCTGCGCGCTACGGAGTGACTCGAAACCTTCGACAGTCTGCTAGACTACCTTGTACTCGGCATCGACAACGTAGCCCTCGACATTTCCGTACAGACGTAGCATGGCCCTCTCTTCGCAGAGTCGTCAAGGTGACGTCTCGCATAGTACCCTAATCGTCAGCGGATGAGACGTTCTGCCCGACTCACAAGGTGATTCCGGAATGACGAATACCATCGGGAGATACAGGCCGAATAGATCGAATTCAGAGTAGAAGCCATGACGGAATCGGTAGGGGGCCATGTCGCCGACGATCTTGAGGGCGATCGAAGCTGATTCCCTCAGTCTCTGCTCAATGTTGCTCGACTCACCAGCAAGCTGGCCGAGAGCGAAGAAGAAAGAGTACATGGAGAGCAGTGATCCTCTGATCTGAGCGGGACTAGGCTTCTCAAGCGGTTATCGCGAGGTCCGGAATGCTTGGACTGACGCAATCTCGCCGATGTAGACGGTGATGGTGGACTGCACCATGCCCGTGCCAATACCGGCGAAGAGTCTGGATACGAGGTATGTTTGCCAATCCTTGGCGACGATTTCGAGGTATTGGCCTGCACATCTCAGCTTGGATATGCTCTCACGAACAGGAGAGGACATACTAGAAGGAGCATGAAGGAGAGAAGTCCCATGACGTTTTTTTTGTCCGAATCGATCGCTTATGAAGGGAGAACCCCACATGCCGATGATCTGGCCACCGGACTGGATACCGCCCCAGGGTCCGACAGGTTGAGGATCATGACTGATCTTACCGTGCGTGACGACGGTACCAAAGACAGCAACGAAGCCTGGGTTGGCGATGATGGAACCCGGCACGGTGACGGCGGAGCCAGACGCGCTCACCGCCTCGGTCTCCTCGATAGCTTCGAGGTGCTCGACCTGTTTGATATCCAGCTTATCGGGCTAATGAGAGTTGTCTAGAGAGATGATCGACATGTTGTAGGACACGATCGGGCCAAGAGGTGGGTGATGGGATGCAGCAGCGAGGACCTGAGGATCTGAACAGTATAAGTATGGTACGTCAGGATGGGTCAACAAGGCTTAAGCTCCGGACTCGGTACGATGATCGTCCACGAAGGTGTTTCGGGTGTGAAGACGTCATGGTCTCGCTTTGATTGAGTTTCTACGTGTCCGCCGGCACGGACTTTGCGACATCATGTGATTGGCGACCGGGCACGGACCGTTACCGGTTCTGCCAATGATGTGCTGCGATCCGAGACGCAACGAACGGACGGGACAGGTTTCGGACCGAGTGAGGTGCTCATGACCACCTCGGATCAAAACGATCCACAAGACTTTCGCCAGCAGTCGGACATGTCCGGACACCGCAAGGGCAGACTCGTCTCTCCACGCAGCGATGAGCAGACTCGTGAGGCGTCAAGATTGCCCGCTACGGGAGCAAGTCTTCCCGCTGTTCGTCCTAGGATCACGATGTATTGGGCACGGTGATGATGGCTAAAAGATAAATATTCTCGATACACTCGAAATCATCAACTGACCTTCCCGCTGACTGTCAACAAGAGTCTTGCCACTTGCGAGGTTGGTTGTCCATTTGCGAAACGAGGGAATCTCCCCTCCTCGCCCACACATCACAAGATCACTGCGCCTGCCATTCCCCCGATCAACAAGAAAACCACCGCTTTGACCGATGTGAGCCGGGAGATGGCGGGACTGGCCGAACTTGAGGAAATCGCGGGGACCGAAGAAGGAGACGAAGCGGGATTGGTCGTGGCAGAGGCGCTCACAGGGCTTTGAGTGTTTGGCGTTTTGCGAGAGCCGAGTCGGAGGATTCCATGGGAGGATGTGCAGGTCGATTGGCGGAGGCATTGCAGGTCATTGGGCAGAAGCAGCATATCGACAAGATTGAGGGGTACGACGCATTGGGATGGGATACGTTCCAGTCCGTTTTCGTCGCGTCGAGGGGTTTGGGCGGGGTGGGACAATAGGTCGAATTGGACATCGTCGGAAAAGGATGGTACGTGACGGTTGCGGTCACGGTTTTCGTAACGGTTTTCACACATGATGAGGATGTCGATCGTGACGGTGTCGGGGTTGAAGAAGGGGGACAGGAGGTCGATGGGTAGGTGATCGTGGATATGGATGACGAGGTAGATGGTGCGGGTACGATGCGAGTTTTGGTTTCCGCGGACGGACGGGAGAGAATGGACGATGTGACCGATGAAGAGGCGCTACGTGAGTATCAGGGTCCGGGGCCGAGGGCTACTCACAGAGATACTCACGGCTTTGAAGATGTTGGCGAGGGCTGCGTGGTAGTTTGGGAGGCCTTAGAGGCCTTGAAGGAGACTGACGAAGCCTTGGAGGTGGTAGTAGACGCGGAGCTTCTTGTGAAAGTCGAGGACGGAGTAGAAGCTGACGAAGGAGCAGCAGACGAAGACGGCTTCTGAGAAGCCATGGACGAGCTGGACGGCTCCTGTCGAGTCGAGCTGGTGGCGGTAGGAGGGGATCCGATTGTTCCCCCATTCTGCCTCTCGGCCGCTTGCGCAAAGGCTGAGACGGTGTCACCAGAACCAGGATTGACGATCATCACGTAGCCTCGTCCGCAATTGGGCTGTCGGCGATAACGGGGCCTGTCAGCGGTCTGAAGGTGTCTTGTGGGTGAATGGGTTCATGAGGTCGTGAACGTAGATCGAGTTGGTCGTCGTGATTAGGATCTCAAAGTTTTGCCCCTCTACGTGATCAGTCGAATCTATCAGTCCAAGGCAGATCTACTGACGAAAGGTGTTGCCACTATCGAAACCGCCTTCGGTCTTGCAGGGATCGCTGAGCCTGGCGGTAGATTCCGAGACGGTATGCGGTCCACCGTCCGTCACGTGGAAGGTGACGAATTGGCCGATGTTGGCCTGGATGGTCTCCGGGTCGAATCCGTTCGGGCCGAGGTTGACGGTCTGAGCGGTGATGAGGAGCGCCGCCACGCTGAAGACGATGGTAACCAAAGACAGCTTCATTATCAGACGCGCAAGGAAGTCCGAGAGAATATGTTTGGTGAGGCTGAAGTCTGTGGGGAAATTCCCTATAAGAATCGGATGAGGGAGACAAGGCTTGTAAAGCTTGCATATAAGGAGGCTGTGCCGGGATGACCAGCAGGACATGAATCATCTTTTCAAGCTCCCACCCGTCATCTTCCTCTTCCTCCCGCTGTATTTAGGTCACCATAAGCGAGATGACTGTACGTGCCAAACTAGCAACGGGGAGATAGCGGATGAGACGGACATAGGCGGGGCAATTCCACCGCGAGGTTGTCACGTGTCTCGGAACAACAATCAGGTGGGGGGGATCCCGCGTAACGGAGCCGGAAACCTTCGCTCCCTTCTCAGCCAACGCCGCCAGACTCAGGGAACCGCACGGCCTGTCGCATAAAGCATTCGAGAGACGGCGAGCAGAACAGAAGGGGGCGATCGACCAGAACAAGGCGGCAGTACGGATCTGAGCGGGTATGTCGAGCACGGTGACAGCCTAGAGACAAGAGTGGAGGAGCAGGATACGAGGGATGGGCACGAGGATGGGGATACGGTTCGGGCGACGGGGAAGAAGAAGGCGATGAATATCTCCAAAGCCTGGTCGTTGGATCCACATGCCATTGTGACTTATGCACGGCTAGATCGTTTAGGGTATCAGTTATCGAAAGCGGGTTATGCGATGATAACGTGGACCGCACCTGGTAAATAGGATCTGTGTCACGCTGTTTTGACCACTGTACGTAACCCTACGGATCCTTGTGGGTGGTCGTTTGAGGATTGGCGATTGTCAATAGGCCTGGATGATCATTCGAGGAAGAAAGTCCTCGCGCAGGAGTTCGAGCTGGGATTAAGATCCAAGCTTCGTTCTCATTGGCGCAGCATGATATAATACACCTGTAGTGCACCCCTCGCACATCACACCACCTTCAGTGGTCAAGTTTTCTATGATTACTACCATACAACGCGGGGTTCCCACCCTCCCACTTTCCCAGATAAACTCACACTTGACTCAACACGCAGCAGATGAACCGGAAATGCGGTGACTTGTCGGCGAGCTCCGAGACGTCTACCGTCGGTCCCCTGAGCAGCGTACCGTACAGTCGGTCTCGCCTCCGATTGATCGCACCCAGGACGAGCGGGTTGCTGAGTGCCATCCCGGCTGCGACGAAGCGTAGTGCCATACACGTGAAGTGTCCCTTCCTGAACTGCGGCGCGTCGGTCGTGAGGTAGTGTCACGATCGTGAATTGAAGCTCGGATAATATCGTCGAACATCGCTGAACATCGGATAATATCGCCGAACATCGCCGAACATCGCCGAATCTCGCCGAACATCGCCGAACATCATCGCCGAATCTCGCCGAACATCGCCGAACATCGCCGAACATCGTCGAACATCGCCGAACATCACCGAAGATAGGCCTGGAAGACGGTGTATAAAGGGGATGGACTTGAGAGTCGGGGAGAACCAGCGATTCGAGATTGAAAGTCACTAAAAGTCATTAAAAAGTCACTGAAAGTCATTAAAAGTCACTAACAGTCACTATCGTTACCTAGCCTACTCATAGCCTCTGCGTTTCTAGCCCACGCTACTCGACCGGCACTTATCTCGGCTACACCCACGCGTGTCCTCGAGTTATTCCAGCCAAGTTCGACCTCGGTAGTCCAACTTTGCCGAAGCTCAGACGACCGTCGCCGATTCTAGGAGCTGAGCGTCGGGCCTATTTGCTGGTCGACGTAGCACCGTGATAGGTAGAACCATGATCCAGCGATGGAACCGAGGTTCCCGATGGCGGTATAAAGGCCCATCCCGATAGCTCGTTTCGTCTCGTTACCGAAGTTATTGGCTGCCCATGCGTGCGATGGTGAATAGGTCGCGGAGACACAGGCGACGGCTATGCACATGCAGGCGCCTTTCCCATGGAGGCTGGTCTCGTCGAGTGTCGCCAGCATGGCGTAAGGGATCCCGCCGATTGCTATGAGTGATGTGATTGGGATGCCGCGGTTACGGATTTCGGTCGGAGAGCCAGGAGATCAGGTACATGAGGACAAAGGCGACGGCGCAGGGCGGGACGGTCATGAGGTTGGCTGTTGTCGCCGCGGAGTAGCCGGGACCGGAGAAAGTATCCTAGCAAAAGGTTTGAGATAGAAAGATCAACGTACCCATGATGATTGTGGGCAGGAAAACAGAGATGGACGAGAGAAGAGCGGCAGTCGGGATATAAACCGCCGCCTGGGTATACAACCTCCAATCGGTGACAGTCCAGATGATATGCCATCTTACCAGCCTGGTCGAATTCCTCGCTGTAGTTTCTCGCCTTCGCAATCTTCTGTTGGATCTGTCGAGGACTCACCTTGGATGGCGGGAAGATGCGATCCATACACCCAGGAACATGGGAAAGGTACCAGTCCAAAGTAGAAGATCATAATGAGGAGCTGCCAATGCTTCGGCGAGAGCGCCTTCATCCCCCGTCCGATCCACCCATACTTCTTATCGTGTCGTCTGTCGAAGCCGTAAAGTTTCGCATTCTGTCCAAAAAGTCAATCAAAGCACGCAAAAGCTAGACGACCGGTTGACATACGGCAATATTTCCACGATCGAGGTACTCGAAGACGTAGAGCCACGAGATGGTAGGTATTGTGCTGCGCAGCAATGTACTCTGGATCCGCCAACCGCTGAGCCTCCGTTTGGATCTCGATCCGGGGGTAATCCTCGGTGCCGGCGACGTCGAGGTTACTATTGTCATTGTGCGCCGCCCGACGTGAGTGTTTTTGTCGTTATCTATGGCCTTTCAAGTTTTGATCAGGTGAGAAAGAGGAAAGATTTATGACCTTCCTTCTTTACAACGGCCTTTTGATGTAATTTGGCCTCGAGGTGACGGCGTGATCGGTCCGAGCCGTACGCGCCGAGAAGCCGTGATGCGTGGTCGATTCCCATGGTCCATCGCAAGCCTAACAAGATCGGTCAGACCGCCTATCAGCTCTTCCTTTCTCGTCACTTGAATGGGACAGGTTTGCTAGGAGATTTTTGATAGTGACAGATCGTCCTTGTCTTTCCAGCTCGACACACCCCGCTGGAGACCAAGACATCCCACCACCGACTTCTCCTCATGTCGGAACACGACCTCAGCCTTCCTGCTGGTGCTTGGGATAGCCATGTTCACGTCGTCGATGAGGTGAGCTGGCTATGGGCAAAAACGATGCAGTGATTGATCTTGGTGCTCTCAGGACAACTTCCCACTCCATCCCAACCACCCCTACCGACCTAGAAAAGCGGATCTCGATGACCTCCTAGCCTTTCAGAAAACTCAACACATCTCCCACGTCTGCCTAATCGCCTTCTCCATCTACCATACCGACAACTCTTCCCTCCTCGATGCACTGACACGCTTGAAAGGCCGAGGACGAGGTGTGGTATGCGTGGATCCCGAGACCGTCACAGACGAGGAGCTTCAATCGATGCATAAGCTCGGAGCGAGAGGCGTCCGGCTCAATCTCCGGACTCGTTGGGAACGGATGGACGAGCAGGGTTTCAGGACCATCCTGGAGAAATACGCGGACCGGATACGATCACTCGGCTGGTGCCTGCAACTCTTCGTCGCACTGGACCAGATCTCCCTCATCGCTCCCATCGTACCATCCCTCGGTGTGCCGGTGGTCTTTGACCATCTCGGTTCTCCCGACAAGTCCAAACCGCCCCGTTTACAAACTGGATATACCGAGTTTCTGCATCTTCTCAAATCTGGCTTGGCCTGGACGAAGCTCAGCGGGACATACCGGTTCGATACCACCCCCGAGCTGGACGAGTACATCAAGGAGATACTCCGGATGGCTCCGGACAGGGTGGTTTGGGCGAGTGACTGGCCGCACTCTGGTGGGACGGAGGCGAATCCTGGAGGGGATCGGACAAAGGTACAGGATTACCGGGTGGTGGATGATCCGAGTTTCGTGAGGAGATGTAAAGGGTGGTGTGGCGGGGATGAGGGGTTGATCAGTAAGATCTGGGTGGACAACCCGAGGAGGCTTTGGCAGTACGATGGGGATGATTAGGCTTTCAACCTGCATATCTTAAATGGTGACAGGACTGCCTCCTGCTTTGTCTGTCATCGTCCCGGCTCCTATCGGTCTCTGTCAAGAGCTACAAACGCGCCTCCTCATCTGGGGACAGGTCCGAGTCACGCGCCTTCGCTGAAGTCGACTTTCCGGTCCGCTAAGTTCTTGAATTCCTCTCACATCGTCCGTTCCGAAGTCTGTGGTACTTCATATCTACCGGTACACCTGAAAATGTCAGGAAGCGCTTGCAAAGACGACCGAAGAATCCGAAGCTCGCCGTCTTTTCCCAAGCCGCGGTGTCATGTCCACCACATCCGAAACCCCTCTGATTCGGTGGACCACCCCGGCAGACGGCGGACAGCACGTGGACCCCGAACTCCATCATGTGCGAAGGTGGGCGGGATGTAAAGGATGGAGGAGGAGGTCGCAATGGGATCTGGTGATTGGTCCGACATGGTGACGGAAAGATGAACGGGAACTCAGTGGACGGCTTGAGCTTGCCGGGGATTGGTCGAGTGGAAGGGTGGTATCGAAGAGCAAGATTATCACTCAAATCAAAGCAGGACCAAACACACCCGACCGCGCGACGGGGACATAGCCACAAGCATCGGACGCGCGGCGGGGATTGAAGCCACACACATCGGCAGGTATGTAAAACGGGGACAGGCCTCCACACGTTGATTGGGTAGCGCGGTGGGGACAGAGCCACACACACCGGCACAACGGGGAGCCACCACACACACTGGCAGATGAGCTGAAACCCGCTCAGGCAAGGCGACGAAGCGCCGCCACGTTAGTCTCTCTTGGCTCCATGTAGCACTGAAATGTCGTAGAATTCCGCATGTGATCAGTCGCATATAGTATGATGGGGAACTTAACGACCGCGCCCACACCTCACTTCCCCTCCCCCGCCTTCCCGCCTTCCTTCCCCGCCAAATTCCCCACTTTTGCCCTGAACTTCTTCCCAACCTCCGTAAAGCTCATACCCCCCTTGATCGCCTCCGCCATCTTCTCATCCGCCTCCACCTGCGGCCCCAACAGCGGGATCACCTCTACCACCAGGTCTTTAGGTACAACAACGACGCCATCGATATCGCCCACGATGTAGTCGCCAGGGTTGATGATCATGTCTTGGATAGGGGATTGGAGGTGGACGGGCTCGTTGACGGCGGTCACTTTGACGAGCTCATAGGGCGCGGTGGTGCCTATGTCGCGGGCGAATACCTGGGGTGAGGGGGGAGGAGTGAGGGGGGGAGCGAGGAGGGGTGCGGGGCAGTGGGGAAGCGGGGGAGAGAAGAGGAGTAGGGGAGGAGAAGCGGGCGTCAGCGAGGTTCAAGTTGATGAGAAACTGAGCAGGAGTGGAAGCAACATGATTTCGCGAACATGAGCTGTGTGACGTCGACGACTCACAGGATACTTGAGGTTTCTCATCTGCTGCAGATCTCGAATCCGTCCATCCACGACCGTCCCAGCCGCTTTACTAACCTTTGAGCGAGTCGCCACGAGTCCACCGTAGACTGCGTTAGGGATGTCGGGAGGACAGGAGATGAAGACCACGGCGCCCTCGGGGATGCTATCGATCTCGGGGTACGTCAGCCGCTTACTTCCATCTATCGAATGAGGGATGTCAAAGGAGAGTTGCAGGATAGCGGAATGAAGACCGCTTACGTACATAGTGTGCCGCCACCTTCGGTGCAGGATCGCTCAAGAGTGCGTATTTGACGGTATACGCTGGCCCGATGATCTTGGTCGAGCCTTCTTGTCGTTGAGGGGACCACATGGTGGGGCCCGAGAGGAAGCCGCCGTTCCGGTAGTTGAGCTTGAGAAGGGCGTCGGAGCAATCGCACCTGTGAGGGGGGCAAAGCGAACATCAGCGAGATGATCAGAGTCGATATCCGGATGACAGGTGGGGGTGGGACGTACGCGGTGAAGGGCCGTAATGCCTCGACGATGGATTGGGAGGAGGACATGAGGGGAGATGTGGTGAAGTTTCCAGTTTCGGGGCGAGATGTAGAAGTCGAATGGTGAAGGAGACGACTGGCATAAAGACTCTGCTCCACGGGGTGCTTGCTGAAGATGGATACAATGTAAGGAGGGTGAAAGGTGGAAAATCGGCAGCGCGACGGGCTGGGCGCCTTTGGCCGGGTGTCAGCTGGTTGGGATCTCATGCATGTTCAGTGCAGCATCTGTACACAGACTTGACAGGATCTTGGAGATCGCCGGTTTCCAGGGGGGACTGTGGAAACCGGTTACATCGAACAGCCGGAAACTTTGCTTACAAAAATCATGTTGCACGGCGAAATCTCTGGTATATCACCTTGATCATCGTTTTCTTTTGCTCGTCTCTGTTTATATGTCCATGACCCCATCATGGCATCGACCCTACGCGAGACCTTTACGGTCAACCTCGTTTCGCCTGGAGTCTATGAGGCTGAGCCCTTCTTCGAAGGTGCCCGTCAAGGC
>JAABUL010003483.1_pt1 | contig 23285 bp, 32 predicted proteins | sample 5559151 | NCBI WGS metagenome assembly JAABUL01 (sample SAMN10711876, study PRJNA513368) | rock metagenome | isolation source: Antarctica rocks | place: Antarctica: Victoria Land, Pudding Butte sud | reverse complement strand
GGTGGAGCCAGCAGACTTGGACGATTCGGCGCTGTTGAGGTCTTGCTTCGTACCTTTTTTCAGCGCTACCTTCTCTTGCTGCGACATATTCTTCAATGGTTTGGACGCCGAAGGAGAGTCCTAAGCACATAGTCAGCCATGAAAGAGCCATGTGCAGCTTGACAGTGACACGAGCATAGCATACTTTGGTGAATGTGGGTAGTTTTGTTGGATTGGAGGACATAATGATATAGATTTGATGTTGTAGGAGACAATATGTAAGCTTTCGGCTGCTCTGTTTGAGGAGCCTCATCTTAGCGAAGCGAGCATACCAAAGGCAGCGAGAACCTACTTGTGTATGGTTGGATGATACGCTAGATGAACGAATCCTCGATCATAGAAGCTTGTGATATTGTTGTCGTAGAGAGAGGACGAGAGACGTAATGTTAAAAATGAAATATTGAGCGTTGTCTTTTATGTCCCAGCAACAAACTAGTCGACGTCACCAGATAATCACTGCGGGTCCCAGAAGAAAGATAGTATACCCTCGGTATCGAAGCCGCCGGCTTAGGCACGACTACAAGGGGGACATTCACTTTCACTGCAGGAGACAATGACAGGGCCCCAATGTCGGGTTGCGGTCAATCTACCACAACGGGCCACAACTTCGCCAGAACGAGAATCTCCGAAACACACGAGCTGGCTTGGTGAACGAGCCCAGCGACTGAAGAGGTGAATGAGAAAGATGGATTCAGGTCTTTGAGGGGCAGAGCTCGCGTGTTCCGTTGCCATTGGTGGGAGGAATGCGGAGAAGGCTCCTGCATACCATTCAGGTACCTTCGCTCACCACATGACCTTCTTCAGCCATTGTCTCCCACATTTTCCACATTCCTAGAAATTACTGATGGACGGGCTCAATGAGGATCTCCATTCCCTTGTGATGATTTTCAGTAATGAAAGTGCAAAGACCCAAGTTACAAGCGGAAAACAACCTGAGCCTCTGTAGATGGCATAGAACTAAACTTGATCCTATGAAAGCAGGCTCTGGCTATCACAACGAGGAGGAATACAAGCCAGTAAATGAAGTACAAGTAGAGATACCGCACCTTGAATCACATACAACAGTACTGCTGTGAGTAAAGCAGGTAGGTTGTATGCACGTCAGTAGTGCTTCTTGGCAGGCAGGGGAGACAGGGTGACAGGCAGGGGCAGGGATCCCTCCGGAAGCTAGGGCAACGTCGTCATCCCGCTCGCTCTTCAAGCTGTTGATTTCTAATCGCATCATGGACGCCAATATGAATTCTGTGAGCTTGCACCCGCTGCTACACACTCAATCCTCCTTCTATCGCCTTGTTCACCGGCCTTGGAAGGCTAGCCGGCGGAAGCGGGCCCGAACCCAATACTCAAGCCGCGTCCATCCACAACGCCGACGGCCTTCAGCACGGCGGTAGTACCTGAGCGTGCGGCTCGCTTCCCAAATCGAGTCCCTCTGAATACCTTCATTACCTCTCTGTTGATCTTGTCGAGATCTTGCGGAGCGGGAGCAACATTCAAGATCGTACAGTTACACGCGGTTCATATACCGCTGGGAGACACCCTCACAGCCCCCAACATCCGTACGGCAAGAATTGGTCCAGATAGTGGTCTGTGAACATGGGGCTTCTGTAAGTATCAGGATCGCTCTAACAGTCTTCTTCGAGGTGTCACTGACTCTCCCTGCCTGTTAGCGCTCTCGGTACACCTCTGGACTGGCCTGAAGCCAAGAAAAACGCAGACCATGTACGCCAATGGGGCATTGAGGTGGGCTATTGATATGCACAGCCTATTTGTAATTATGATTGATGGAATTGGCAGCAATTGCTTGCGATATGGGAGCGCGCAAAAGGCAAAGAAAGGGATGCGCTGCGGTGGGGTGACGAGGTCGGTCGAGGATATTCAAGTCGTTACACCAGAGTGCTCATAGCAAAGTACAGATCGAGTACTTAGTGGTTGCTTTCGATGAGGATTGCCGGAAGGTCAAGCTGTCGTTGAGGCAGGCGGACATTCTCAAGGCTTTGGCTGAGGACGATGCTCTGTCCAAACAAGGCGGATGCGTGCCTGATCTCCAAGTGATCAAACAGTGGGCCATTCAATATGTTGCGATGATTCGAGCGGGTGCTGATACATTTCAGCCACGGCGACTCGATACCGGTCTTCCACCCCGAATTTGGGCGCTTCATGTTGGAGGCAACGCCAGGAAAGCCATGGGGAATAGGATTCAAGGACCTGTTAGACGTCGAACGGAATATGAAATGGCGGTTGGTCATCATCACTAGTATTGCTGATGCAGAGTTCCCACTAAAGCGCCGACAGGCGGAATATCGCGAAGGATCACATGGAATTGAACGAATACCCAATAACGCTTACCACCTTCCCTCGCCTAGGTACAAAGGACGACTTCATCACTCCATACTACCCACCTTCGGGAGAGAGACTACGTTCACAATTTTTACCAGACGAGATCGCAAACCCACACATACGCTTCCCCACTTTGGCGGCCAACATTCGATCCCGGCGAGGTCGCAAGGTCGAAATCAACGTCCCAGTATTCAAGGATGTCAAAACACCAGTACCGTTCAGAGATCCTACAGTCGACTATGAGCTCCACAACTGGCCTGAGGACGATGATGTACGAAATGGCGCCGTAAAGGATGACAACATCTACATGGATGCAATGGCTTTTGGGATGGGCAGCTGCTGCTTGCAGATCACCTTCCAAGCAAAAAACATTACGGAAGGCCGACGACTATACGATCAGCTAAGTCCACTAGGACCTATAATGCTCGCGTTGACCGCTGCTACCCCTATTTACAAGGGTTTCCTTGCAGACACGGACGTGCGGTGGAATCAGATCAGCAGAGCGGTCGATGATCGTACGCGCGAAGAGCTTGGAGAAGCAGTAGGCGATCCTTGCGCGGCTTGAGTGAGTTTATGCTAACACACAAAAGCCACTAAAACACGACCGATGGCGCGTACCAAAGTCCCGATATGCCTCAAACTCCACATACATTTCCCAAGATCCTCGTTTACGCAAAGAGTATATGGATCCTGATCTTGTGGTCGACGAAGGTTTAAAGCAGCGTCTTGTAGATGGCGGTATGGACGATCTACTGGCCACACACTTCGCACATCTCTTCATCCGAGATCCAATCGTTATCTTTGCAGAGGACTTGAAGCAACTCGACCTCAACAAGACCGACCATTTCGAGAACCTGCAGTCTACCAATTGGCAGCACATGCGCTTCAAGCCGCCGCCACACGACAAGGACACCGGCTGGCGCGTCGAATTCCGACCAATGGAGATCCAGATCACCGATTTCGAAAATGCAGCATTTGCAATCTTCATCGTACTCATTACCCGTGCCATACTCAGCTTCGACCTCAATTTCTACATACCAATACCTCTAACAACTGCCAATATGGAGACAGCTCACGCGCGCAATGCGGTACTGAATCAGAAGTTCCATTTCCGCAACGACCCTCTTCCTCCACGGCCCATGAGGTCCAATGGGGCATCTGGCACTACCACACCTGCGAACATACCATCTCGACCGCCCACACCCAGAGGCCCAGTTGAAGACGAGCACTCGCTCATGACCATCAACGAGATCATCAATGGACAATCAGGAGAAGGCTTCCCTGGCCTCATTCCACTAGTCGAATCATACCTGAATAGCATGAACGTTGATGTTGAGACACGTTGCGATCTGGCAAGGTACCTGGATCTTATCAGCAAGCGAGCTTCTGGAAAGCTTTGGACAGGTGCGAAATGGATGCGGCGCTTCGTACGCGAACACAAAGAATACAAGTACGACAGTGTTGTAAGCGAAAGTATCAACTACGATTTGATCAAAGCTGTCGAGGAGATCACAGAGAATGAGGGTAGGAACAGACTCGGCGAAGAAATGCTTCAAGCTGGTAGGATAGCGAGACCGACAGGTTCAGCATGTGGTTGACCATGATCTGAAGTTTTACCTACTTCTCTTCTTGTGGATAGATTTCTTTTCCCAATAAGTTCAGGATACAGTTGACACAGAACAGACATCTCCTGCTATCTACTTCGCATCAACGCTAACTGTAAATCATGAACAGATCGTGTTCGCCTTTACGGCGCCTCCGATCAACCCTGGTCTATAATCATAACCTTTGTCCAAATTAATATGTACCACGAACACAGCAATCCAAATTCCGAAAGTCCGACCCTCGTAGCAGCACACCCTATCGATCCAGCTCCTCAGGCGCGCCATATTGACTCAACGCGTTAAATTACAGATAGTTACCCGCAGTCCCCTCAAACCAACTTAAATCTCATCACAGATACAAAGTCTAGACGACTGAGCTGTGCACAGCTTCCGGACCGACTGTAAAGTGAAAACAGTATCTTACGTTCAGGCACAGCTTGTTCAAAGTTGTGCTTGTGTAGGTGATAATATTCAAGGCGGAGGTGGCGATTGGAGGAAAAGGGACAGGAAGTTGAAGAGGCCGAAGGCGTTGAGCGATGGCAAAAGGGGAAGGGGATGAAGGTGAATTGGTAAGATTGAGAGGAGGTACTGACGAGGAGAAGGCAATGGAAGTTGAATGGAACATTGATGCAATGATTACTGTCAAACCGCATGACGAATTCGCATGCGGCTGAAAAGAGACACATCAGTGATGATTGGAATTTTGGTCAACTACAATAGATTCAGTACTACGAATTGTATCACTGACGAAAGGAACAAACGGCATAGCGTAGGAGATCGCGTAGTGAAACATTGTATGTACTTCACTTTCAGTTCGTATGTGCGCAGATGTGGAAGCTCAAAGACTAACATCTTCGCAGATCAGTATCTCATTTGCTTTCATCTATACCTCGAATATCTTCTCCAACTCGGACTGTATGTATTTACCGCTTCCTAAATACTCCAGAAGGTTCTCTGTCTTCTCGCAACATTCTTTCTAATTTGTTGATTGCTGCCATCGCAGGTCCCAGCCACAGAAAGCTTCCGCCTCTTCTCACTTCCTTCCATCTGGTACCGCCGTCTAAGTCGTCTATCCAAAAATCATCCCAGATCCTGTCACAGTTCCCCACCAACATCTTCCGTCACTCCTCTAGGAAAGGAATAACACGGCGCAATCTCCGAGTTCCTTTGATCTTCATCCACTCTGGCTTGCGAATACACGCGCAGGCAAACGATCGATCCGTCCTTCTTGAGCCAACCAACATTCCCCCCTCGGCTCCCTCATCAACATGTCTTACACATCCCTCCAAGGCCGTTGGTCAGGTATGATCTCTGCTTCCTCTGCAAATCTGACTCGACTTTCAGACGAACTCCTTCTTCTCCTTCTCCTTCTCGGATAAACGTATTCATCATCGTCGGACCGTGCTTCATTGTCCGGTTGCGGCTCTGGAGAAGTGTGAGGGGTGGCAGGTGCATGAGCATGGGCGGCATCACCACCAAGTGCAGCGGGTGGAAGAAGTGCGAGATCTAAGGCGGCTGGGGGAGGAGCAGCAGGAGGTTCAGGCACCGCCTCAGGTGCAGGCTCAGGTGCAGGCTCAGGAGCAGGTTCGGGTGCTGGTTCTGGTGCCGGTGGTGCTTCTGGTTCTGCTGGTGCCGGCGCTCCAGGCGCAGCACCACCCCCAGCATCACCCCCACCACCATCCGGTCGCCTAGGAGGGCCCTCAAACTCAATAACCTCATCGTCACCAGGCCTACGCAACAACTTCCCATTGATCAGTCGCTTGTTGCCCCACAGAAAGACCGCGACGACCACTACAATCACAGCAAAGACGGTGCCGATGATAATACCATTGAGCTTGCTTTGAGAATAATCGCCTGGCACAGCTGGAGGACCTTCGTTCTGTTGGTCATTGACTATTGAGTTTGCTATCGGCGCCGGGGATGGGCTCTGCGAAAGAAATGTGGTGACTTCTATCTCTTCCGGGCATGCAGATGCTGTTACGACACTACCGCAAGGCAACACGGTCTGCAATACGGTACAGATGCTGTAACCAGGGGCGAGCCACGTCGTCGTAGGAATTGTGATGCTGCATTCTGCATCTTGAAGTTGTGGCAGTATGAGGACACCGACTTTCTCCGAGAAGGAAAGCAGGGCAATAGGCGGTAAAGGGGAGGGGAGAATGGGAGAGACAGCTGCACTTGATGGTCGGCTCGTTGGGCGGAATACCACCACCATTTCAAAGGAGGAATGACTGAATAGCAGCACTTATGACCTCGGATCAAAAGCAATTTCAGCAGAGGACATTGCTGAACGGAGAAACGGGCGCCTTTTTACGGCCGTGAATTTCGTGTCACTTCAACGAGATAGGCCCGACCATCGCCATGCATTTTCTTTCGATACGAACAGTTTCAAAGGACATCGTCACGTAAGTGATGGCAAGGACTTGCGACATTATATACTCTTGATTGAAGTTTTGGCTGAGATGAGGAAATCGAAGGGAGAGAACCCAACCACCAGTGCAAGACAGATAGCGTGAGCTACCTAGGTACGCCATGCCTTCATTATGCCTCCAGATCATCCTTTAAATGCAAAGACGTAGACTAATGTGATGGCAATAAATGCCGTCTAGGAACAAATTCGACTCGCACTGCATCCTGGGAGATCTGCTGATCAAAATTCCGGTTCCAGACGTCCACACTCGCTCTCAAAGTCCAACCTCATGATCCCAATACCTGCTCGGTATTTCCACATTCATTCTCACCATCCATCTTCCGCGGGCCCTTCATTCCCCCCTTTGTCCTGTCGATGAGTGGTACCATCAACTTGCTCCTCCTCTAGTTCTTCTTCGTTCGCTTCTTCCGAAGTGCCAGCAGCATCACGCTCTTGGTCGTCTTCCACCGCACGGTCGTCTTTCATGCTTCCACCATCTTCTGCGGGAGCCTGTGCCGCTTGGCTTAGAATTATTGAGCTTCCAGCTGCTGGCGCTTGGTCAGACACTGCTGGTCGGAGACGGCAGCGATTAATGGTTTTCGATGCGCTCTGAGTACTTGTGGTACCTGATTCAGTTGTTTTCGAGTGGGTCCCTTCACGGTGTTGGTTCTTGACAGCTCCTATTCGGGATCTATGCCGCTTTTGATTCCTGCTATGGGTACCTGTTTGCCGATAATTCTGGGCAGCCCGGCCAATGAGCACACCTGTTCTCGCACCCTCGCCGAAGAGCGACGACTGCCACCGTGATGGCGACCACCTCGACCATGATGGGACTGACGCTCTCTATTTCTTCCTCTCGCAGTCCTTGTTCCTCCCGAATGACGATAACCACGACCTTCAACAGATTTGCGCTTCAATATGCAACACATGGTTATACCCAGGATGAGCAAACCGGCGATAGCTAGGAAGATACCCGTCAATGTGCCTCCATCCATAGTCGAGTCCCTGGCTTTATTCTGATGCTAGGACGGTTGCGACGATGGCGTTTGGGATGCTTGTGGACACAACACCGCTGGTACAGCACCTTCGCAGGGAACGAGGGTCTGATACAGGGAACAGGTGTCGTATTTTGGAGCGGGCCATGTGGTCGTCCAGACTGAGGTGGTGCAAGCTCCATCTCGTCGTTTTGCCAGGGGAATTGGTCTTTGGCGTGAGGGTGGACTGGTGGATGGAGCCACTAATGCCATTTTGGACGCAGACACTCGCGCTCATTCGACGCTTGACCTTGGTGAATCCGGTCACGAGTGTGAGTAGTGTTCCCAAAATACCGCCTTAGCGCTGACAAGAGCGCTACATGAAACTTGTACGACCATTGTACGACAATAGAAGCGGGGATACAAAGTCTCGACCTGTCCGCTCTGTTGCCTCATTCAACTCTCACATATACCATTTCGTTGCATGCCAGACTGTCGAAGCAGTCGCAGCCCTCTGAGATTTTCCTTTCACACCTCGATCACAATATCCTTCCTATTCGTCATGGATGACCGCACAGGATCAGCATCCAGTCCCGCAGCCGCGCTGGAGGAAACCGAACCGACCAAGAACCAGCATCTCAAGGTTCGGGGACGTATACACACTCTACTTGAGAAGGTCCTAGTCTATGAATGGGATTCAAGGATCGTGCGAGTCGTGAGCGAAAAGAGCATCTGTAAGTGGTTTCCTTCAATTGCCGTTGGCCGAGCGTAGCTGATTGTGAACGCCAGGCCTCGACGACTACCAGAGACTGGACCTTCCCTCGAGGCGCAAACGAGTCGCAATCTTCGTCGATCGCGAGATACAATCAAAGCCAACGTTACGAGGCACGACGCCGGAAGGGCAGAACAACGTTGAACTTACGCTATTGTGTCTTGACCGCTTGAGCAGACATCACCGACTCCTCCGCTTCATTGGTCGGCTACCAAGTTTTTATCTTCAGGACGTGCCCCGGAGTGGAAGCTCGTCACAGGTCACGGCAGAAAGCCGTAGAGGGGGAGAACAAGGACATTGAATGTGACATTAACCAATTTCTGATATGTCAGGGAGGCTCCAGCGGTCAAACGTATGACGGTGATTATGTCCGCTCTAGCGAAGAAGCAGAAGCTAAAGACATGGCAGCGATATCTTCTCGAACGTACGGTAGCAGATGGAAGTAAATACCTCATCACATCAAACAATCCCAACCCTCAACACAACGATCTTCCCAACTTCTTCGCTCCACCCAAACATGATTGCAAGTCTGAGAAAGAGTAGTCGATGCTCGAGATACTTCAGCAGCTGCGCATTTGAGGATGCAGCCGCTAGTTCTTCGGCATTGCGGCCGAGGAGCTGCTCCCAGGCCTCGTCGGACCAGATGAGCTTGCCGCTGGTGATGGCGCCCGTCTCATCTATGAGTAACCCAATCTGTGAGCGAGTAAGTAACTGATAAGGGTTGGGTTGGATTTTCTGGATAGGAAGGGCACGGACCAGGCGTGGGTTGATCCGGAGAATAACATCTCTCTCGCACTGCTTACAAATTGAATTAATAGCGTTGGCGAAGATTGGAACTCCGCAGCTATCAGGTTGTCAGAATTGTTTCCTTGGTGGTGGTGAACGCAAATTTACCATTCGGTACATAGCAGCATATTGCGCTGATAAAGGGAGTAGATGTTCAATTCAATGATGACCAAACTGAGGTATCCAATGAATCGTTCTACGAGTCGTCAGGAGGTATTTGAACATTTGAATTAGACAATGTTACCTGCTGGTGCCGCACGAGCGCTACAAGAGCATCAGTACTTGCAGAGAGTATGGAAGGATTTGTCTTACAATTCATCAATGTCAGCCAGGGAGAACAGTATCCTGACCTCCGACTCAGCAGCCTCCTTAACGTCAAATACTAGCTCCGTCAGTCTGGTATCCACCCTCACTATGCGACGCTTTACCATCGTCCGGGAATGGCTGATTGACGTGCTCCCTCTTCACCAGCCTTTGCGCATAACCTCTCAACCAATACGCATCATCCATACACGGATCCACATCTACATACGTGCCCGGGGCGAGTGAGAGAGTCGGTCTCCTATCAGCTCGAAAGCTGGCATTCGAAATCAGGAGGACCGTGTAAGAGGCTTTCCAGTATGATGCGGATGCAGCTGTACGGCTCCATAGGGTGAGTAATGCATCAGCTGTATCATCGAAAATGTTGACGTCGACCTTCTCTGTTTGATTGCCTTTCTTAGTCGTAACTGTAGAAGCCATTTAGCGTGTATCTTGCCAGACAGTATGACCCTCGATGGGTGAGAATGCTTACATGTCTTTCTCGCCCCAATACTCTTCACGCAGACAAGCACCTTGCCGCCAGGAACTTCATGGCCGCCTTCTATGAAGTTCTTCAACGTGATAAGCCCATCCAGCTGCTTTCTATCTCTATAACCTAGTGGCATCTTGCATAGCACGCCCTCATCGCTTTGCTCCTGCATCATGAAGTAGCAGCTATTATCTCGCTCAGGGAAGATAGAAGTGACGAGCGATGCAGCCTGTAGCGCCGGCGAGCTGCATTCAGCATTTGAAACATGTGGCGTCCAGATGGAGACGAGCATCCCAAGCCTCAGCTGGTAGTCGACTTTGGCATACCACAGTTTCACCTATTCAAATCAAGGCAATCAGTCCTTGTGTTGGCAAAGAGTGGAGATACTCACAGCAAAGGCGCCCGAATCATCTCTAACGATAACTTTCAAGCACCCCTTCGCAGCCTGCGGCATCTTACTTGCCATCGCTTGGTCATAAAAGTTGACTACCTAAGACAACACGGAGTCAGCATTTCCAGCAGGTGCATTGCTCAAGTAATCAACGGTGTCGAACGCCAAGGTTCCTGCAACATGTTATGCAATACGAGTGACCGTTCTGGCACAAGCGATTCCGGTAGCTGGCTTACCCTGCCCATGCATGTCACGCAGCCTGGTCCGGGGACCAGATTGCCAATGTCAGTATCCTCGTAGTGCGCGCAAGGCTGCCATTTGCGCAAGACAGGGTGGAGTGCGGCTTCGACTTCGGAGGAGGAAAAGCCATCGCCTGTGTCGTTCTTGCGGGTACGAGGGCGCTTTGGTGAATGGGAGGGTGAAGACGGGACTTCGGGTTGGAAGAACGATTGGATAGACGCCACTTGCGGCGCCATTGTCAGTTGGTGGAGCGTTGATTGTGGAAAATCTGAGGCTCAAGCGCAGGTGAAAACGACATGATCAAAGGCGCAGCTTCATTGTGAACGGGCAGGTGTTAACGCCAGGCGGATAGGAGAAGGGCGCGCGGCATTTGGCACTAAGCCCAGAGTATCACAAATGGATGAATCAATCTGGGTCCAACACCAAGGAGCGATGATTGGAAATTGGGTCAGAAGTGATTCTCTCTTGGATCTAAATGAATGTACTGAGACCTCGACACCTACGAAAGATGGATTCACCATCTTGTCAGCTTATCGCAATCACCGCTGCCCTACTTGGCACCCACTACAGGAAGTCATGCATGCTCCAGTCACCGTCTTCAAAACATCTTGTGCTCCAAGGTCATGTCAGACTCTGGCTGAAGGCCAACGCAGGCGCGGAAGATGTTGGTCAATGCTCCGCGCTGCTTAGCCAAGGCATTTACGACTGGTGTGCCGGGAGGAGTCAATGGGGCCTGCTGAAGTTAGCTACGATCTCCACGAGCACGGCTCCACGTCATACCTTGAGCATATAACTGAGAATACTAAGCACGCTGTGGAAGCCCTTGTAGTCTTTCCCGCCAGCTCCATCGCCGCTGTCAGCCCTCCATGAGATACGAGTCATCATCTCAGCGACAAGCACGAGGTCGATGATCAGTGGCGAGGCTAAGAGGGAATCCTCGCAGACATTGAACAAGCTAATGGTCTGATGGCCGCCCATGAAGATCTCCGCATAATACTCATCGAGCGCACGCTTGTTGTCACCCACGGCTGGCATGTACTTGATGACAACACAGTGGTCGGGATGCTCGCCAGGCGCGTAAAGAACGTTATTCGCTTCGACCATGTCGTCAACGACGTTGGACTTGGATATCTCCTTGGAGCGGAATTGCTTCTGGGAGCTCAAATTCATGCCGTCGTTGTTTCCGAGGTGATTATAGCTAGCAATTGAAGTGAGCTTGATGCCGGCGTTGATCATGAAGTCCACCAAAGCAGACTTCATCTTGGTTTGGCCGGACTTGAAGTCATCGCCACCAATAAAGGCGCCATGCTTCTCCGCGAGCTCAATGGCTCCAGGAACAAAGGTATTTTGGGGCGAACCGTTGATGAAGGGGGCGTTTTCGAAGATACAAGCGATGGCGAAGACAGTTGAAGGAGAGATCTCCTCATGCCCCGCCTCCACAGCCTTCATCAGGTTGTCAGCCGTGTCGTTGACACCATCAATGATGTCGGCGTAACGCTCAGTATTCGCGGTCCACTGCACAATGACCTTGTCGAGGCCGTGAGTCGCCTTGAAGTCGCTACACACAGATCAGCATGATGCCTTGCTAACAGGAGAAATGCTTACCGGATGTCCTTACGGAGCTTCTCGACGTGAGCCATGCTAGCCTTGGATCCCTCAAGAACATTGTCGGCACGATCACCTTGGTTTGCAGCGATGAAGTCAGGGTAGTAGGGACTAGGAAGTGGCTTCATCTCCGCCATCTCCTTCTTAACTTGTTCCTTCAGCGTTGGCTCAAGCACAGCAGCTCTGTCCATCGCAGCGGCCAAATCCATACTGCTTATATCCCAACCGCCGATTACGAGGTCGTTGGGGTGGACCATGGGGAGGACGTTGTGAAATGGGATATTGATCTCCTCGCCAGTCTTGGCTTCGGAGCCAAGTTTCATGGTTGAAGACATGACGACGGAGCCATAATAGTTCGCCGCTCTTGGCCCTTCCCGTGTATCCCATTTCAGGCCTCGGCGATTAGCCATGATGCCTGCGGTCACTGTGGTACCATTGTTTCCGCCCCAACCAACAAGCATCATGCCCACCTTTCCCACTTTGCGGTCAACCTTGAAGTCATAGACTGTCTCCTTTGGTGTAGCGACATACTTGCCATCTCCAGCCTGTGAGACAGACGTAGTACGGTAGACATATTTACTTTTGATCTCCTCATCAGTGTAGACTACACTAGGGGAGTCGACGGTGAAGAGGTCCTTGTGCTCGCTCTTGTTGATTGTTGAGTGGCTACCGGCACCGTTGGCGTATCCGTTGGTACCGTTTGCGTGAGGAGCCATGTTTGTGAGGTAAGAGTAATTTGAATTGGGCAACTTGTAGTGTTTATTTGGTCACGAGTGAGTCCGATGCTCCTCCCGGTGCGGCAGAGCGTCGGCCTCCGTTGTACGGGTGGTGAACCCTATAAGATGAGAACGTTAGTGATTGTATTCCTATAAGTTGCACCATTGTGACTGCATTTATGGCAGTCTTCCCACAAGGAGCCGTTGTAGCACCGGGGATTGGAATTCTGGGATACTGACGAGTTGAGCAAGTTGGAATACGTCTTGCCGGTGTTGTTGACCACACTATAGTGCGGTCTGCTTGATGTAGAGAAAAGGGGAGTGATTCTTGATTCTCAGGAGGCGAAGTTAATATTTGCGGAAGAGCGGGCATTTGTGGTTTATATCGACTCCGACCTCGCAAGGTTTCGGCTAAATTGCCCCCACCTTCTGGCTCTTATCGATAAGGCAGACAGCACATGTCGACTCTCACCCTTGCTGACAGGAATCCCGGTCGCTTTAGCTGCAGTAAGTATGATGCTTCGTGAGGCACTCGTACAGTGTAAAGATCGATTGGAGGCACCAGAACATGACCAAAGCGATGGATCGCTTCAAGCATGCCTCATACCATGCATAACCATGAGTGTCCCACCGGATCGTGGTCCACAGCTTGTGGGAGGCTCCAATACCGAACCCAATCAATAGGGCCGTTCCATCGATAAGAAAGTAACAGGCATTGGCCGTGAAATGCGCTAATGTGTCGCCTCTGTGATTCTAGATCAGGACGGCGGCTACACACGGCGTGCCATCAGCTGGTGCGCGAGGGGAGCCGTGGTCAGTATCGTTGCCATGGGATGACGGTTTGATTCTCTACAATGATGTGTTCCGTTTCATGCTCTGATCCATCAAAGGAGACGTGGCGTGGGACCGCCAAGTCCCCAAGCCCACATTCGAATTGATATTCAGGAGACTCCCCAAAGCGGAAATACACCTGCAGTAGTCGCCTGTGACGGCGCATGGACCAATCAGCATGCTTTTGCGAACTTCCTGGTTGCTTGCGCAACTCGTACATAAATGCGCACATCAGCAGTCTCTATTCAAGGCGTCTCTTTTTGTTGACATAAGAGTAGAGATTCTTTGTTTCTAGCATCTGCCAGATCATCGCAGCCCAGATCTCAAAGGATAAGGTATCAACAATCAAACTTTGAATTAAGCCGAATTAAGGTAGCCTAGCGTGCCGAAGCAGCAAGGGACAGGGTTGGGGAGGCTTGGCTTGGCAGAGCTTCCCCATCTGTGCAGTGTGAACTTCAAACCTCCTCGACCTCCTCATCATACAGTTCAAGGACCTTCCTCCGCGAGAAGACGAAGGACTGAGGGATTCTGGAGATTGATGATAGTCACTCATTTGGTCCTTGCACCCAATACACGCCCTTCTTCATGCAGAGTTCGCTCGGTCGACCACTCATTTCCTCTGACAGCGCCAATCGTCGAATGAGAGCTCGAGCCCACCACTCCTTTCAATGCACCCAGCGCCTACGATAGGATCACCTGGACTCCCTGCACAACCTGCATTTCAACGTCAGACATACTGCCTCTAAATGCATATAGAAGAGTCGGGACTTTGAGGAGAATTTGCAAGCACGCAGCACGAAAACGAAGAGCTGCATGCTTGTACACAAATAGGAACATTCCTTGGCGCGATTTTGGTGACAGGAAATGAAAAGCAATCATGGCATCTACACGAGCGTCGAGCTTCCTGCCGACCATCAAATGCTCCAACTGCAACGTCGAGATCCCCATATCATTGATGGGAGACCATACATGTGCTCCAGGTGCGAGATTCACTGCAACAGAACTTCTTCCTACTGACTCAATGCAGCACCACCTCTGCCCGAATCACGATTAAGGGCCCTCGATGGGCCCTTTGCGCCCCCTATTCCAAGAATTGATATGCCACCTCCTCCACGCAGATCTACGAAGAGCCCTCCTCCTCGTATCAATGCCGCGTCTACTTGTACGTTACCACCAACATTAAGAAGAAAGCAAGACACTGACCTTGGCTTGTACAGTCGACTCAATCCTCAACTCTACTCCGCCTCCCCCGACTCAGCCATCTGCCAGCAGTTCGCGAAGTGCGTCCCCTGCGATTACGAACAATGGTCGCAAGTCTCCTTACCAGATGCCGCCTCGAAGTGCCACCACTCCCATACCAATACCAACATCTTCGCCGCCTCAAGATTTATCAATCTCCCAGGATTCAGCTTTCCCCCGATTTCCAACTTCAAAGTCACGGAGTCCAACGCCAACTACGCCTCTGGAGTCCTCCTTTCCGTTCTCCCACCGGAGCAAACCCCCATCAAAAGTCGAGAGCGATACCGCACACCCGCCATTGAATGTGCGAAACGCCAAAGGCGGTAATGTGATGCGAAATATGTTTGGCACCAAACCAGAGCCTTCCAACACGGGCGCAAGGGGCTACTTTCAACGATCAAGGCACCGAAAGTCTAATTCCATGAGCAACAGTCAGGACTTTTCACGTCCCACAAGCTCTACAAGTTCCTATACACCCTCTCAGCGACCTTCGACGTCGAGCTCGAATTACACGCGGAGACCCTCTGTCTCGAGCACATCTGGTAGTTCTCGGTTTACCTTTGAGCGAAGCAAAACGGACGTACCTGCAGTACCTGCAGTGCCTTCAAAAGGGAAAGACCCTCAGCAAGAGGACATCAAAAGCGCCGGGAACGAGCATCATCCAAGGGACTCTGCCTTTGACTTTGGCTCATTCGGTCAAGATCATCGCTCGCAGACCTTTCCAAGGGATGACGACCGTACCCAAAAGTCCGACGATCAGTTATCGATGCGCAGGAGACCATCGGAACCTGCGGTGCATTCGCACAAGCCGAGGCCCTCCGTTGCTGCTACTGTAATGCAACCCCTGTACTCAATTGGAAGCACCAGCTCCTTCAAATCATCCAAGTCTCTACGAGGACGAAGTGCAGCTCCGCTGTTGGATAGAAAAGCATCATCAACGCCGAAGAACATTGGTGACGCGAGAGATGACAGGAGACTTCGGGATGCGCCACCGTTACCCATGCATACTAAAGTGCAGAGCCTTGGGTCGGACGTCTCCCATCATACCCCACACGAATCCACTTCGTCAAACGAGTCATACAGCTCTGGTAGGAAGACGGGCAGCTCGAGGTCGAGTCCTCCGCTTCATGATTCGACTGATGATAGTCGGATCGATAATATGTTCAATGGGTTCCAATTTGACGTGGAACGGCGGCCATCTTTTGAACAGCCAGCATCAACCAGACAGGATACCAGGGAAGGTTCGAGATCCCGGTCATCGAAGCCTCCAGCTTCAGCCCATCCCACAATTGCGACGCATTCTCCGATGGAAGAATCCCCCCGTCAAGAGGAAACCCCTGCTACGTCACCGGAAGACTACATCGTTTCCTCCTTCACTGCGCACCCGGACAGTCTCATGGCCTCCGCACCTCCCACTCTAGCCCCACCAGCAGCCTCGGGATCTTCTGGCCAGAAAAGGCCTACGACAGCGAACAAAGGCAATTGCAGAGGTTGTGGAGAAATCATCAAAGGCAAATCAGTCAGGGCAGAAGATGGCCGTCGACTCACAGGACGCTACCACAAGCAATGCTTCGTGTGTAAGACCTGCCAGGCGCCCTTTCAAACCGCCGATTTCTATGTCATGGACAATCATCCCTACTGTGCTCGACACTACCACGAACTCAACAACTCGCTTTGCACAAATTGCGATAGAGGGATCGAAGGGCCATACCTGGAGACCGAGCAGCAACGTAAATTCCACCCTCACTGCTTCAGCTGCCAGGAATGCCACCGGATTCTCCGAAAAGACTATTTCGAATTTGATGGCAGGACTCTGTGTGAACAACATGCTCACCGAGCTGCACAACAGCCATCCTCCCTGGGGCCTGGCCGCAGGTTTCCGGAAAGAAGAACTACACGCTTAATGATGATGTGATCTGGATTACACCAATACTTTAATCTAATATCTGCCCTCTATTTGAGACATACATTCTGATATTTAGAGTTCTGATATTTCGACAGCTTTATACCCTTCTAGACGAGCGTTGATTTCGCGACAGACTTACTGTACCATGTATGTGTATAATTTCTAATGTTTATATACCCAGTGGGCGTTTTGTATTCTGCATGGGGGCCAGTCCTTGGAGAGAGATATTGACTGTGGTTTGCGAAAGGAAGGGATTCGGGTCATATGGCTTCGTGCCAGAGTCCGCGTTGTGGGTTTCGAGTTGATGTCTGGGAATGTCTCGAAGGTCTCATAGAAGACCACTGTCCTGCATCAGCTGCAGCATTAGTCTATCAAGAGTATTGAGAGTCAGCCAATCAAGTCATCAATTCATCAGTCAAGAACTCTATTCCAAATCTACGAGTGTTCTCCAGCGGTACGCCAGCAGCATAAGCGCGATCTTGAACAAACATCCAGTATTGGATTCTCGAGCTGCTCAGCTCTCTGCTAAAACTCCAAGTCTCTGCTACACTTCGGCAGTGAAGCAGCCATAGCAGATTGGACTGGAAAACGGACTCCCTCTTGTGCTCGGAAATTCCCAGACCCAACATCCCCGTCCAAGCCCTATTTGAGGTCCCTTAAATCTACCATCCATATCTTCTCCAATCCTCTAAAAGAAAACCTTTACCTCCTGCTTCCCCCATTCTCCATCGATATGCGTTATCCCTGACTTTGCCTGAATCCCTTGCTGAAATCGAACTGATTTCAATTCCAGTTTCCTTCGTCTTTGCAATTTCGTACGTGCCCTTGGAGCGGTTAGAGACGCGGAGATCTCTTCCTTTACTTCCCCCTTTTTACGTTGGTTGTGTGGTAGGGATACCAGACCAAAGAGATTTGTTTTGAGAAGAGCACGGAGATAATGATGTTTATACCTCAGTATATCAGTTCGAAATAGTGTTGATATCTTTAAACCTCAGTCATGTCTGACCTAGAGCTCTTTATACACAGGAAATGAACGACAACAGCTCAAATCTACTCTCCAATGCATACCCCACTTATACACTATCCTCCTTCCACATACCAAACCATATCTACACAAACGCCCTTCCTCAGTCCGCCATGGCTACGGCGGAAGTCTTTGCTATCTCAGCCTCTCACCCCCTCATATCAAGTCTAACATACATGCATGTATCGTGTTTGTACTTGCAGGAAAAGGTAGCGTCTGACTGGATATAGGTCTGAGATGGATTCAATAGTCAGATCGCTTCTAAGAGCCAGTAGTCCTCTCAAGCCTTCGAGTGCAGATTGAAAAGGTATGCATATCCGTGTAGTAGGTGAACATAGGGTTTGCCGGGAGGATGAGGAAGGGACATGATCTTACATAGCCTAGAATACGTAAACAATCCCCACGCAAGACAGGGATCAACAAGACAAAGACGTCGTCAATAAACTATTCGTCACTACATGCAAAAGATGCTCGCTCTACAGCCGTGCAAAGACCCTAAAACGCCGTTCCAAGCATGGCAGGACTCGACTCGACTCGACAGGAACACACCCGCCACCCGATATCTGACCCATCCAACACGATCACCCGAAAAGGTGCGCATTCGACTCCAAACCATCCTATCCAAAAACACCTCGCACCACATCGCCATTGCCAGCGCTTATACCACAACACAAATCACTATACAACCTTCCAAAGAAATGAATATGAAAGACGCGACGCAAACTCAACCCCGATCTCTCACTCAAACCTCCTCACCATTCGCCGCCCGAGCTCTACGCCATTGCGACAGCACTCCTCCCAAACGAAGCCGTCGCATGCGGCACCCTAGCAAAGCTACCAAGGAACCCATCCGTCCGGCAGCAAGAGATTTAAAGGAGGATCAATACGTGCAAGTGATTCGATCCATACAGATGTGCAACATCGGATGTAAGTACTCAACATTCAACCCCAGTCGCCATGCCATAATCACTACCATTCCACGCCTAACACCAACGCCAACAGCCAGTAGGAGAAAGAGAATGAGAGATACTAACTTACCATTGTACCTACAACGATCCCCACGGCATCACCAACAACGAAAACAGCATTCATGCAGATGCACGAAAAAAGCTGTCGATCGTGCAGCGAAAGGATATCGTTCCCACATACGGGTATCAGCTACCCACCAATGGATATAACAGCACGATCCCCAGTAAACCTATGCAAATCGCATAAACCAAGTACGGATCAAGTACCGATAGGTCATAGACAAGCACGAACGAGACATGGATATTCGTTCCTAGCGAAAAACATCACTCCTATGATATGCACGAACAGCTGTCTATTGTGCAGGCACCCAGGCAGCACCATCTCACTCACTCACCTCGAATCATTCTCACCCACCAATATCGCCTAATATTCCAAGAAATGAGAGGTATCACAAAGACCCAGTAAGAATCCCACCGATCATGCAAACCCCTCACAGTTCCGATCCTGCATATACAATCTAGGTACAGACCAGGTACTGACCAGGTACGGAAATGCACGAAACGAACACAAAACAGCCGTCCTTGAAACAAACCGCAACATGCCCCAATCCCACTTACCTCAACTCACTCCCACTTACCCCAAATAACTCCCCCCCACCTAAAACCGCTACCCACCTTCCCATACCCCCAGTAAAACCTCCCACCGATAATGCAAGCCCCCTCCCCTTCCGATCATGCATCTACCAACCCGCCACCAACCAGATACCGAAACACCCATACATGCACACGTCCACACCAATCCAATCCCACCAAGTCCAATCCCACCAAAACAAAAACACCAAACACAACCCCCTCAAACTCTCATCCTAAACCATACTCACGCACCTGCATTCGAAGCCGTCGATAGCGCGAAGTAATAAATCCCATCAAAAAACCATCATCCACCGGTATAACTTCCCCCACCAATAATTTCCCCAGATCGCCCCGAATTTAAACAACCCGATAACGCAACTAACCTCACCTCAGCTCCGATACTGCAGGCCGACGAAATCATCCAAATCGCTCGAGCTCCAGCGGCAGGTACCAAAGATACCCACCCGCACCACCAAAACCAATCCCCATCCCCAACCAACAACGACCCGTAAAACTCTCTCTCTCCCCAACCCACCACCCACAAAACACCACCAAAACCCACCCCAAGAACGGATAAATTTCCAAAAGACGAAGAACAACATAAGTAAGTACCTTGCGTATTAGAGAAAAGCAAATAAAAAAACAAATCACACCCCCCCGATCCCGGCCGCGCATCTCATCCCCGCTCCGATCTCCACCCCAGATGCACTAACACCCGCAGGATCTCCATGCCGCACCCAATCCACCACAAGGAAAAAACCCCCCCACCAATGACTGACTCTCGGAGGAAAGAACGGGAGGTCGCATCGTGCATACATACATGCGTGAATCTGAAAAAATGCGAGCCCTGCATGAACCGGGGTACGAGCAATCAGCCAGCCAGCCAGCCACACGTACGAAACTGTCGAGCAATCCCCTGCGCGCGAGACGTAATAGTACATACGAAATAAAATTCGCGGGAGGAAGGTGCATGCGCTTAGCATGCAATGCTTGTCCTTGCTGCTGGTACTACAAACAAAATGGGGTATCCGTACTCGTATTTCCGACTAGGTAGAGAAAACGATGCAGCGGAGACGCAAAGAGTGATTGCGGTTACGGAAAAGGTCAAAGGTGAATTTACACTTCAGGCAGGCATGATGACCGTTTTTTTGGAAAGAAAATATGCGTGAATGGAGTAGAGAATGTAAGAAATGGAGTAGCAGAACAGTGACTTGGGACGTCGGGAAAGACACGATATAGGAGCAAAGGAAAGCAATAAGAAGGATAAAAAAACGAAAAGAACGATACAAGCAAAGAAGAAAATCAAGTCAGCTCAGCTCAGCTCAAATCAAAACCAAAATCGAAAGCAACAGCAGAAAATTCAAACGCGTGTTGTCAAACCTGCTGTGCAGCAGCTGTTCATCTCTCCATTCATCTACGACTAATCCCTCCACTCCGTTTCTAGATCCTGTTCGGTTGAAGCCAACTCCAGAATAACGTCTCACAGCCCCAAGCCCATCCCCCAAAATCGCGCTTACCTTGTGGATGCTTGCAAAATCGTGTCGTGGCGTCACCTCTAATGAGGCAGGGACTATGCGAAAAATCGGATTGCAGGCCTCTAATAAGGCTGGTATCATCGCTCCAGTAAGACCCTTCCTATGAACATGTGTCGAGATAAATTGTCGTGTTTTGCGTCGTTTGTACAATTCGTGAATGTCGATGCTGAGAAGTGAAATGAAAGATATCATAGCCGCTTGCGATAAGTAGCTTTGATGGAGGGCCTCTCAAATTATGGCGCCAGGTTGTTGTGAAGTGAACAAGTGCATGAAATACATGAGGTCGATGATCGCAAGCGGAGACTTGTTTACAAAGGTGAAGATGGTGCGGTTGGTGGTTGTGAAATGTACGAAGATCGCAATCTCTAAGGCGAGCTTGGGCTAGACTCTTTGGGTCGCAAGTTTGAGTGACCGGCGGGCGCTTTGGATCCCATCTTCCGCGTCAACTTTGCGTAGTCTAGATGCATGGTCAGTCGAATGGTTGGTACTGCTGATCAGGACACCTACGAAGTCCACAGGCATTGCAAAGGGTTCGTGCACCATCAGGACCGCGACGCCATTCTGGTGTCTCAGCCCTGTTGCAACTGTGACAGCGACCAGGAGGGGCAGCCCTGCCTCGTCGCTTTTTGGCTTCGGACCCGGCAAAGCCTCCTGAGCCTTCGAGCTTGTCCACGTAAGAGTTCGAGTCGTCGTCAGCTTCACTGGCGGGGGGCTTATAATTCTGCTGATCGTAAGTTGTTTGTTCCAGCAACGCCTGCTGCTGCTTGCAAATGACGTCTTTGATACGGTTAAGGGCATCCATGACTTTGGACTGTTGCCGAATCATGTCGTCGCACTCCGGTAGCGATGGCATTGAGCCAGGGATTGGTCCAGATCTTTGCGTTTGGTGCGCACGTGTACCATATTCGCGAGAAAAATTCAGGCCACGACCACTCCCTTCAGCGATCTATAGGATTGATCAGTACACCATCAACAATCAGGACATTCTCTGGAACTCACAACATTAAGGGAAGTTTCCAAATCGAAGTTATCGAGATGTCGCTTGACAGATTCTCCATACGTTGATCCTCGTGGAGGACTTTCCTTCCAAGGTACTTTCCTTATTTCCTCAGCACGCTCGTAATCACGCCCGGAGTTCTTCCACGACGGTTGATCGAGCGTCGGCGTCCGGTAAGAGGTTGAGCCAGGTGTTGAAGGAGGAAACGAATACGGAAGTTGTGGCTGGTAAACATTGACACTATAGCCAAAAGAAGCGTTGGATGACGGCGCAGTCGTACGTGGTACTATCTCGTGCTGAGGAGAAGGCGGTAGATGGTGTTGAGGTTTCTGGATGGGAGAGACGCCAGGACGAGAGTAGGTCGAGGAAGATGTGATATGCCTAGGCGTTGGGACGGATGGATTCGAGTCATAGGGCTTCACTGAGGAAAAGGAATTGATGGCCGGAAATCGACTCTCGCCACTCGTGGCGGGAAGAGCAGGAGAGTACATTAGCCGCACGTGGCGGTCCGTTGGTGGCTCTTGGGGGCGATATGTTGATGGGGTAGACTGTGGGAACGAATCAGGAGGTCCCTTTGGAAAACTGTCGAGGTAGGATCTGGCGATGGGAGTGGCGGGACTTTGGGTAACCGGAGTACTTTTTTGCAACGGAGCAGCAGTAGATAGCAACGATGATATTGATATTGGCTGCTGTTCTCCACCCAAGGCTTCTGTGATCGATGGTAATGACAGCCGTTGCGATGGAAGTGAGTCCTTGTCATCTCCAGATGTTCTGCGGGTTTCTGGCGGAGAGATATAACTCTGAGGGCCAGCGCCCGGTCCACCTCTGTCGCCGCTTATGGTTGAGCTGGCAGCCGAAGATGGGTATGAATACGGAGGAGGTGGACCAGAGTACACGGAAGGACTGACGAGGGGTGGTGCGGGCATGCTGACAGCCGAGGTGACCGCATGATTTTGATTGTACAGCGCGCTTTCTCTTTTGATCTTCTCTATATCCAAATAACTGATCGGTGGGAGAGCACCACTGCAAGCCAATTAGCAGCTGGCATTGGGTGAGGGTTGGCAAGCACCGAAGGGGTGTTTGAATGGTGAACGGCATACCGTTGGCCAACCGTGTCAGCCATGGTGATTCCTCCCAGCAATCACCAGGAGTTCTGAAACAATTTGCTCCTTCAAGCCGCAGGAAGATTCCTCCGACACTGAATTGTTTGTATATACGCAGTATTTGATTCCCTTGGAGCGTTGCTCCCCGATTGCTGAGACGGAAGGTATTCGTGTGCGGACACAGCCGTGGAGACCGCGATTGCGAAATGGACTATTCCGGAGCCGGAGGCAGTCGGGGTGAATGTCGATGCTATAGACCCGTGGCTGGAGTTTGCCGGATCATGTGTAGATGGAGAGTTTTGCGTGTACGTATGGAGCGAGTGGTGAGCAGACGTCAAAACGTGCGTTCCCCGATCTCGATGCAAGATGTAGCCAATAGAGTTTC
>JAABUL010003481.1_pt1 | contig 23307 bp, 23 predicted proteins | sample 5559151 | NCBI WGS metagenome assembly JAABUL01 (sample SAMN10711876, study PRJNA513368) | rock metagenome | isolation source: Antarctica rocks | place: Antarctica: Victoria Land, Pudding Butte sud | reverse complement strand
GAAACGAATCAGAACCAACTCTCGAGTGCGCTCTTCTTCGGAGTCTTGGTGCGCGGGGTGGAGGGCGTGGACTTGAGGCGGGATGGCGTGACCGGTACCGCGTCAGAACCCTCAGCTTTCAGGGCGGCAGCATCCTTCTTGGTCTGACGGAGTCGGTTTTCGAGGGTGTCGTACGTGGTACCATAGTAGGTCGCGGCTGCACGGAGGTCGATCTGCGAGCGGAGATGATTAGCTAGCACGAATCGAGGTTAAGTTTTGAAGTTGAAAAGAGACCTTCACGCCGGTGGCAATGCTGTTCGACGTCAGTAGGTGGTCGTGACATATTCTCCAAGAGACGTAAGAGACAAAAGACACATCTGGAGGGTGTGGGAGGGCTGTGAACTTACATGCTTGCGACGAGACGCTGCCACGCCTCGACACTATCCCAGTTGATGGTTCCTTTGCCCTACACATTCGAGGGGTCAGCAGTGTCTCCGACAAGAACAACCCGCAGGCCCATCAGTGCTTACCATGTTGATGATATCTTTGAGTGTGTTGTTGTGAAGAGATGGAAGCTCTCGAAGGTTTGAATCTCTGATGAGAGCAGGCAGAGGTCGTGAGAGAAGGTTGAGGTAGATGTGAAAGAGGAGAGGGGCAGGATGTTCGGGTTATGGAGCAAAGATGAAGTGAGGTTGCCCTCCATTACCTCGTGCAGGTGCTGCCTAAGGTAGGTGGGGTTTTGGAGTGAGGATAAGATGTGAGTTAGACGGCGAGTAAGGATGCTGAGGATACGATTGGAGTTCAACCTCAATCGACTTGGAGAGCTCAATTACCTAGTGGAAAGTGTTCTCCGAAGCGGACTTTGCTGCCGTGGTCACAGCACGCCTCATCACATATCATCTCGTCAATGCTACCTGAGAAGAGGCAGACCGGTTCCCGGTAGGTCCAGATGCAACCACTCTACACGTCTAAAAGAGCATGCATAGGGGAAGACTTCCCGGCGGTAACACAAGGACCAGGGACCTGCGTCAATCGCTTGGGACCTGCATCGATGTGGCGTTTCAGTCACAATAATGTGGAGCATGGATGCAGCAGTTGACACATCAGTAGTAACGACATTGCCGTTGCTTGTACAAAATGCTCAGAACTGTAGAGGACAATGGGAAGTGGGAAGTGTGAGGATGAAAGCCCCTAGCCGGTCGCAGAATCTGTGAGACTATACCGCGTTGCAATGATCACAGCACGAACACCAGCAGTGCTTGTTCGCACTGCATCATCACAGCCCCATCAAACGGATGCCATACTCGCATCAATCCGCCTCTGGTTTGTGAGAGCTGCCACAAGACTCAGCCTCTCCCACTTCCGAAGACCTAGTCGCTGTCCCCGAAGACGTGCTCCTTCTCGATATTTTGCTTTTTGCTCCTCGGGGACTCTCCCTCCACCTCATCGTCGTCATCACCCGTAACGTCCGTAGTCTTACGCTTCGTCGCGCTTTTGCTTGGAGTCTCGCCGTTGGCCGCCTTGCCGCGCTTGCGAGGGGTCGTCGTGGTCGCCGTCGTGGGAGTGGTGAGCTTGCCGAACTGCTCCTGCATTTAGTCAGTAACATCTCGCAGATGAGAACGTCTCGAGACGTACCTCAGAGTCCTTGCGTATCTTCTTGTAGCGCTGGCTGCTCGCGATTAGTCGTTACTGCTCATAACGTGGTCAAGCGGAAGGCGATTACCGGATAGCTTCAGCCGTGAACCCTTCTCCCATCATGGCGGCGAGCTGATCCAGCTGCGATTTGCCAGATCCTCCTATATGGATGATTGCGAGCAGGAGCTTGCGGTCCGTGGCATCGTCCCAGCGTGCAGGCCTGCTTCGGTCAGCTCACTCATCACCAGCAGAGAAAGGACACTTACATGACGAGTAGATCGCCTTCACTCAAGATTGGTAGTAGGACTGGAAGGCCTTTTGGTGGTTATGGTAACTTTTGGTTCTGTTGTTGTTGAGGAGAAGGTGGGAGGTTGTGAAAAGTAGATGTTATTTTGAGTGAGATCAAGCCAAAATGAACATCACATGCTCATCTGACCTCACGGGATCAACACCACGTGGACAACCAATCACGACTGGCAGTATTTGGGACCGATATCAGGTCGCACCAAGCATGCAGCCACTTCGGATCCCTGTAAGGTTACGATAAACAGGATATCAGTCAATTTCTCTCCCTTGCAAATCGAAGAAGTGCTCTCTAACGCGATAGATCTGCTCATGAAGTGCTATCCGCGAACAAGGAGATATGAGAACGAACAGAAGGGTTTACACCGCAGCTCAACCACCTCATCCTCAAAGTGTCGCCGAGTAGTAAAGACTCATGAACCCTGGCCCTCCACAGTACTCAGTCCTGTCGCCGCCACAGGTCATGATTCTGTCCAGGTCGCAGCTCGTTTGCAGTCCACCGGCGCTCGTCAAGATCCTATCACAAAAGTCAGCCTCATCAACATTCTCCGCGCAGAAGAGATAGACTTACGAGTTCCCACAATAGCATTCCGCACCGTACTCCATCCCAGCGTAATGAAAGCCCTTTCCGAGACAGAACTTGACGCACGATTCTTCAGTCAACTTCGCATTCGTCATGCTGGCCCCTTGCAAGCTTCGACCATTGGTGTTCGGGTCGAGCAAGCACTGCTTAGATACGAACTTTCCAATCTTAGGCTTGTTCACCGGCGGAACGTACTTCACGCTCTTGTAGAGACTGATGACGCTGGGTCCGCCGCAGATCTGAGCACCGGCGCGCGGACAGCGCTGAGAGCAGGTGCCGTTGTTGGGAGTGGTGGACTGTGTAAGAAGTGTGTTTCCGCCTGAGATAGTATTGCCGCAGTAACCTGGACTTTGTTAGCGCGCGTGTGGTATAACATGGTGAAGAGAGCACTAACATTGACTTCCAAACTCTAGGCCATAGTACTGCCAGCCCAGACCATTGTCACCTTGCTCGCAAAATGCTGCACAGTACTCTATAGTCATGTTGTAACCTGACTGACTGAACGCGCCGCTTAAAGTGCGGCCTGATTGGGAGTTGTCGGAATAGCAGCCCTGATAGTTTGACGCGAAGGGTGCCGGCTCCGAGAAGGGTTGCGCGTTCCCGGCCGTACTCGACATGTCGCCAGTCTCTTCGAAGTTCGGATCTGTGTTATTGTAGACGCTGATCACTCCCAAGCCACCACAGAACTGCTGAGTGCCCTTTCCGGAAGTCATGGTGCCGCCGCAGTTCCAGGTACATTGATTGGAGCCGCTGATCGCAGTGGGGTTGATCAGATTGTCGCAGTGGCACTCTTGTGCGTACTCGACACCGCTCAGGCGGTACCCATTCTGCATGCAGTAATCCTGGCAGTACTCGACGGTCATTGCCGTATAATTGGTCGTCGACAGCGAATTCAGCGTACGGATGGCATTGGCACTATCGTTGTAGCAGCCGAGATACTTTTGCTGCGGGAGGCCGAAGTTCTGCCCCGGCACTGGTACGGCTGTTGGTCTTGGAGTCGAGTCTTTTGTGGCGAAGATTCTTGATCTCGGTACGTTTGCTGCGCAGTTCATCGAGGCAGCCGGGGCCGACTCTGGTCCTTCTGTGATCGTGATACATCCTGGCAGCTTATCCAAGAGGCCGTGGTAAGGCTCATCAATTTGAGATGGCCGCTCAGGGCAGTTGAACGGGTAGCCGTTGGTCTGGCTGGCTTGCAATGCTGGACAGTAGGATATTTGGCCGAAGTTATCGGGCACCAGACAATCCCTGGTAGCTTGTGCGAGTACACTGGTATCCCAGCCGTTCTGGAAGTCAGCATGGAAACCGTAGCCCGTAGGGTCGCCCTGGGAGAAGACGAAACGGCCTTGTGGAGTCTGGCCAGGGACCTGCGATACAGCCCAGTTCGTCTCGATGAAGAGAGTCGGCAACTGGATGGGATGGTCTGGCGGACATATGCCATTATCGATATCGTTGAGATATGCGACGTGGCTGTTGTCTGTCTTGTACAAATCCTTCCCATTCCAGCATGACTGAAACGCAATCTGTGCGCGCATGCCGTTTGCGCATGTGGTATTGAACATGAATCGACCTTCGGGCAGCGGCGGTCCGTCAGGCAGGCAGACAAAACTGATGCGATCTGCGATGGGTCTTCCGGGGTATGTTGCATTGCCCCAAGTCATCGTATAATTGTCATAGCTTCTTAGTCCTTTGTCGCCTGTAAGAATCATGAAGCCTTTAGGGTATGGTATGACCGTGTTGGCGTTAGGTCCACGTGCGAGGTAGTAGACAACGCTGCCACTATGCGGGACTTCGAGGAAGGTATTGTTGGGATACTGGTAGTACAGTATGGGCGTCCAATACGCCGACTTGTCTGCCGCAATCTCGCACGATGTGCATTCGGAATTGAGGAGCGATTTGAAGGTGGCATTGACGCCGATATCTGCGATATATTAGTGCTATTCAGGCATGACCATGTTTTCAAGACCTACTAGAGCCTCCGACGATCGAATGGGCATGTGCTGCCACTGCTCCAGGGTTTACCAAAGGATCCACGCGGCTAGTTTGAATGATGCCGCAATTCATGCGCCAGAAAGCATCTACTCCTCCTAGGAACAACAACGCGAGCGTCGACGGGATGGTGACGAATGACAGCATCTTGTCGACAAAGAAGATGTACGTGTCGAGAAGACGAAGAGCAGATCAAACGAATGACATGAGCTGGTAATATGAGCCCCTCAGAGGCACTGGAGAAAGAGAAACTTGGTTGGCCTTTCTTTCAGACCAGTCCGCATGGTCAGATTCCACGGTAACCGCTTGGCCAAAACAAGTAGCTTCGACGTCGTCGGCCGCTTCGGCAATGTAGCGCTTGTGGAGCGCGCGTGGTGGACGTGGTTCGTCGGCCACGTGGTAAAGAGATCAAAGAAACAAGATTAATACTGATCGAATGGGCGTGAAAGCCGTCGAGTCTGGATGTACAGAACGCGTACTTCTTTGTTGCAGTAGACTGTTCCTGACGGGTCTAGCGAGGGGCACTAGAAGGGGTAAGACAACAACAAAAGGCGACAAAGGAATGTGGAGAGTAAAACCTACTTTCAACCTCACCTATTCTCTCGGCGTCTTCCGTTAGACGCTGGTCACTCGGGGAGCACGACACGCAGCTGATGTGGAGACAGATCTGCCTTTGCTGCTTGAGGGTTCAAGAAAGAATATGGCGATGAATCACAAAAGCTAGCACATCGCCACATCCAAAACGAGCGGTACTGCTCTGATACGGAGCCAACGTACCAGCTCCTGGGATAGGTATCACACCCTTGCCGTGCCTGTCGGTGTCCGCCGCGCCTGGTGATGGCTCGCGTCATGTCGGTGGTTTCCCGTGTTACAGAAAGGTTCATTCATTTTCCGCGGATGGGTAGTGTACGAAGGACAGGTGGAATATGTGGCATGTGACCTGTAGTATGGGCTTGCGTTGGCGTGGAAGAAGTTCAATGGACTTGATGAGTAAAGTGCAGCGTGTTGAGTGCGTTGTTTTGATTTTTTGATTTTGGTCTTCATTGGCCGGGGACGTCCGGCGCTAGTTGATGTTCAAATTTCACGATGAAAAGTACGCCCCCTCGCCGCTGCCACTGTCGAGGAGAGGCGGCGGATCGACCGAGGGGATATCCTGGGTGCGGCGGACACATATCCAGCTTTTCGTGTCGAATATGGCACTTCTCCAATGTCCTGTCGAAGATGCTGCTGCCACACCGTGTGCTCAAGCCATGTCGATATGGTATTCATCGCGGAGCAGAGGAATAGAAGTCTCGGGTGAAACTCATTCTTATGATTGGCTCGTTTTGAACCGACGTTAGCTCCTGAATACGTCCTGCGAACATGCTGCAGGAGCATTCGCAACGCGGAGAAACTTCACTTTCACCATCGGCCGGACGACTTTTGACATCACGTCCGACGGTGGTGCGGTCGATGATCGTCGAACCACCATAACACTGCATTAGTGAACATCATGCATCCGGAAGTTTGTGAAGAAGGCCGCATCTTCAGCCCTAGTGGTATGTGCATGTGCATTGCTTGCATGTACCCTACAGCTTGCTCTCGAACACTTTTGGCTCATGTTGCGACTGTATTCTGGGGTCTCGTTCGAGCTGGCTGTGGTTGTCGAACGAACCGGAGTAGGTATCCTCGATGTCGACCGGAGAGCTCTTCGTAACCTTAGGCCACATGGAAGGGCGAAGATGTTACCTTTCATTTCAATAAGCATCTATACTGAACTACGGACGTAGGGCAGACACCATCCCAGCAAGTAACATTACGCTTAATTAGATGCATGTCTAACGCGCTAAATGCTGATTGATCTGAATTTCTAAAACCAACCTCTTGGCTCCAACAACGCCTCCAAGCTTAATCAGACGCCAAGTTCCACACCGTTGCTGGTATACGTCCTTTTCTCTAGTGTAACCCTTCGAATTGGCGTTGCTCTGCCTCGCGACTCGCGGGATGCTCCCAGACGAACCGCATCTGGGCATCCAGTAGGTGGCTGAGAGGTCCACTGAAAGTGCACGTTTGCGATCTCCTGGGCGTAAGCTTCGTAGTCTCCAGCTATTTTCACCAACCGCGTGAAGGCAGAAGCGTTGCTAGCCCTACGGTCTGAGGAATCGAGACCGCTGGGTTCGGTAAGATATATAAGTGTAGGCGTTCGCTACTTCTCTTCGTTCTATCAACCACCAGTATAATCAACATAACAATCGTTCCTCGCCTTACCCTCGCTAACACCGAGACACATACCCTCCTCACGATGCGTCAATCAACAATCTACACCTCCCTTCTGGCGGCAGCCTCCAGCGCCGTCGCACAATCAGTCGCCAGTGTGGCCGGTTTCTCAGTCTCATCAATGGTCCCTGCGGCATCTTCCATCGCCGCGTCAGGCTCGTCCTCATCTTCGAGCGCGGTTGCATCAGCCTCTGCGGCTCCCAGCGGAGGCGCGGCACCAGGCTACAGCACCGACTCCGTCGAAGTCATTCTCGAAGACGACAGCGGAGCCTCCTCCATGACCGCCTTCCAGTCCGTCTTGGGCTCCGCTCAGAAACCTCCGACCGGCTCCCAGGGTCCTTTCACCACCCTTGAGGTCGTTGTCGGAAGCACGGCGAACCAAGCTCTTCGTTGCCAAGTACTGGACGAGGCCGGCGTGCCGATTGCTGCTACTCGTGGTGTCAACTTTGACGTACGCTCGTTCACAGATCTACCTTCAGATTCCTTGCTGACTGGCCTGTGTTTAGGTAACTTTCTCCGACGGCGATGGCGGTATCTGGACCTTCGAGGAGCCGGTCACAGTCAGCGCGGTTGTGTGTGACGACAAATTTGTAGGGAAGGGCTTCGACGTTATCGCGAAGCTGTCCAACCAGCAGATCGAATTAGGATCCCAGACGCTCTTCAAGAACTTCGTCGAGGCCACGACCCTTTCTCCCACTGGCTCCAGCGGACCCTTCCAGACATTCGAGCTTATCGTCGGAGTGAACAGCAATCCCGCGCTGCGATGCCAGATCAACGATAAACGTGGGCAACCTATTGTTGCGCTCAGGGGTGAGAACAGAGGTACGTATCCACGCCAGACGGATAGTGGTGAAAGAGCGATATACTGACGTTGCTGGGTGCAGACACTACCTTCTCCGACTCCGACAAGGGCCCATGGACTTTCGAGAGGCCGCAGGCTAAGGTTGGTGAGATCATCTGTGATCCCAAGTGAGTAATTTGAGTGTCCCTCTTGCCGAGTAACTGCTGACTCTGTCGTTCTTGCAGCTTCGTCGCGAACAACCAGCCTTTGTGAGTGGATACTGCGCCGCGGTGAGCGTGGGATGAGATGTAATGATTCGAACGAGCATGACTTGATGGGAGCTTGTTGGCCATTCGGCTGAATAGTCAGGTGGATCTTGATCTGATTCGCACTGCGGGCATTCGTCGGGCGATGATCAAGAGATGAACGCAAGATCAGTCGATCATTTGACACCATCACATCACACCCCTCTCATCTTCGCGTTGAGGTGCGAACTCAGACGTATTACCATAGGCGCATCTTCACATAAATCTGCACCTCGAGGCTATGGTGATTTTCTTTCACTCCATTCCTCTACCGTACGGTCGTCGTTGTACACCTGTGCCGAACAGGATCGCGGCCAACGAGTCGTTAACGGAGAAGCAGACAGGGTTCACTTTGGCCTCCTCCTTCAGCACATCCAATGCAGATCCGTTCTGCTGGCAAAGGTGAACAGACTGCTCAGTACCACCATGAAAGGTGAGGTGTATCAGCACGTGGAACTCACGTAAGGTTGCTGCCTCGTGACCTTTTTCTTCACATGCTTCCAAGCTTTGGCCACTTCTCTCGCTGCCTAAATTTCGTTCTTCTGCACCTCCACCTCTTCACATCAACATCAACTTTCTTCTTCAGAGAAAGAGAAGGCGATCTCTCATATCGACCGAGAACCAGACGAGCAAGACCATGGCGTCTCATGAAGGAGGTCCTAGCCCCACCGACATCATCACCATGCGCAACAACAGGGTGAAACAGCAGGCTGCCCTCGCAGAGTTCGTCAAGAAGTGCGAGAAGGCCGACGCTCGAAACAGCAAGCACTATTCCAGCGAGACAGAGGCCGAGCGCATGAAAGAACTGCTGAAGATCATGGCAGATCATCCTTGCCCTGCCATCCCTGCCGAGAAGGAACCCCTTCCGGAAGAAGCCAAACCTCTGCTCCGCCGCGTCAATGCTGCAATGATCGCTCTCAAGGACGACGTGGATTCTTTGCCCAAGAGAGAGGAGTGGCGCCTCGCTGTGGTGGCCTTGGGGGACGTCGTCAACCCAAATAAAACCCCGCGTGATGGGTCTGTTCGGACCGAGACTGGCGGTAAGATGCCCAGCGCTCAAACATAGGTGCTTGCTGATTATGATGTCAGCCCAACTTGGTGTTCGTATGCTCGAGATTGCGAACACGCGTCTCGCTGCAGCAGCCAAGATGTGGGACGAAGACGGCAAGAGCATCCCTGTTGGCAGCAACGGCTCCGGGAAACTCGAGAAGATCTCCTTCGGGGAGAGCGACGATTCTGAGGACGACGATGACGAGAGCGAGGATGAGGGAGAGACCAGCGACGATGAGTTCAGTGGGAAGGGCGGGTACACCGAGGAGGGCGAGAGGAAGTGGACCATGAAGAGGTAGGAGGGGAGAGTAACAGGTCGAGAGGAGAAAGGATGTTTTCATTCCGAGCACCTCGAAGAGACCTCTTGCGGTGACGAAGCCGAGAAATGGCAAGTAAGGATCGTATGAGAGGGAGAGATGGACTGACGCCTCTCACATCGGCGAAGCTCACCGGCTGACCAGACTATGGAGACGTCCGTAGTGACTATATCGGAGCAACAGCAATACTCTTGCCCAACCCTGCCTATAGTGACCTAGTCGGCCCTCCGATGATCGTTAGCGCTACATCCAAGGGTGCCCTGTTGGAGTGAGGAGATCATCATGCAGGTACGCGTCTTTCCACGCGGGATGGCTTCGGCCCAGTCCGGGATATGTTCCACGACGTCGGAGATCATCAGGTCCAGCAGAAGAGGCGGTAGTCTTTGTGAAGTCCTCGACAAGACATGTACACGTACTCTTACCGTTGACAAATGGAAGAGGTGCGGTTGCTGCCCGCCCTCGGAACTCAATCTTTCGATGCCAAGGACCCCGTGACTTCATGCCGAGTGACAATAGCACTCGTCACGGTAAGGTACCTTTCGCGGTGGCTGCAGTCGCAGTCGCGTGTCGTTGTAAATCTTCAACACCACCATGACTTGACTCCTGGATTACTCCATGACCTAACAATCCACCACCATGGCCGACACCAAACCCGCTCTCCCACAACGTCCAACCTCCGCCCGCTCTCCCGACCCACCACTCACAGCTACTGCCCGCCAGCGCGTTCCTCAACGACAGAGTAGTACTCAAAACCTGAATGGCTCTTTCTCACCTCCACCGGGCCTCGATCGGAGACGCTCCTCAATCCTCAGCTACTCATCCATCGACGGCATCGCCCAGGACCTGATCAACCCCTCCACGAGCAGAGCAAGAACTTCACAAGACGAGAATGAAGTCACACACTGGCACTCGACGCCCTTGGCGTTTGCGATTCTGCCAGCGGTTGCAGGGCTGTTGTTCAAGAATGGGAGTGCGTTCGTGACGGATGTGCTGTTGCTGGGCTTGGCGGCGATATTCATGAATTGGAGCATCAGACTACCATGGGACTGGTACTACGCAGCGCAGATGCAAAGGCGGGTGGCGAACCTTGACGACTTCGCGGTTGATGACATCGAAACGGACGAGACCGCTGTGGAAACTGGGTCCTCGGCTGGCAATTCTCCAACCCACAAGCCCGACGTACAGTGCGATGGAGAGCCCGAGGGCACTTCCACGCAAAGCTCAAGCAGCTTGGTAGCAGCAGCAGAGCTCCGCCGCCAGGAACTCCTTGCTCTGCTATCTACGTTCTTCTTTCCAGTCCTAGCCGCCTACCTCATCCACATCATCCGGTTTCAACTCTCCGTGCCCTCTACCGGTTTGGTCTCGGACTTCAACCTCTCCATCTTCCTGCTCGCAGCCGAGATCCGTCCCTGCCGCCAACTAATTCGACTCATCACCTCCCGAACACTGCATCTGCAACGCACCGTCACAGGCCTCGATGACCCTTTCAGCTCTGGTTTAGAAGAGAAAAGCACAATCAGCACCCTCGCGTCCCGACTCGCTGAGCTGGAAGTCAAGCTTTCCGACCATACTCTTGTCCCGCAGTCCACATCTCTAGCGCAAAAGAACGATGTCTCCGACCTCTCCACCGAACTCCGCAAACGCTACGAACCACGTCTCGAAGGTTTGGAGCGCGCAATGCGCCGGTATGAGAAGCGCTCTACGACTCTGACGATGCAGATCGAGCAGCGCTTCACAAATCTTGACGCTGCACTACAGGATACGCTCAGTCTTGCAGCACAGGCAGCACGACAGAGCCAGAACCGTGGCATTGGCGCCAAATTGTTGGAGAGTGTTAGTACGCTAATTGCGTTGCCGATGAAGGTGGGCTGGGGTTTGGTGATGTGGCCAGTGTATGTGCTGGAAGAGGCGTACGCGAAACTGAGGGCTATCCTTGTCGGACCGCCACCGGCTAAGATGCGGAAGGCAGGTGCGGCAAGGCAAGGTCCGATGAGGGATGAGAAGGCGAAGGGGGTAGTGAAGAAGCCGGCTCGCTGAGCTGATGTAGTGCGCGTGGATGGCGTTGGCGGGTTTGTATACTGAGATACCCATATTTAGTTTGCTTTGCTTGCATAGAAAAGATTGGAGGAGCGCTCCTTCCTTGCCCATGCCGTTCGGAGCGCGGATGTCTGCCAAAACTGGTCGATGTGGCAAGAGCGACTCAAGTTATGGCAAGAACGACATCTTGGAAGAGTCGGCTGCGAGTCGGCTGCAACTGCGACTTCATGACTTCTCTTCACGACAAGCTGCCAACCTTCCACCAAGAACCTTCACGGTCTTTCACGACACTAGCTCCCTGGACGGGTACAATACACCACAGCCTGACACCTCACGAACCAAGTACCAACAATCAAACATGGCAGCGTCATACCTGTCCGCCCTCACCTCTTGGTTCGGAAACATGACCAAGCATACCATCGAAGCGGTCTTACTGCTCATCACGCCAAGCTCACCAGTCACCGACCAATCTGTCTGCCTCGACATCACGCACTTCCTATTCCAGATGACGAACCCCTACGTCCCCGGAATGTGGTACTGCTACATGTGGCAGAACAATCGAATAAAATCGAAGGGGGAGAAGCAAACGTGGTTGCGGAGGAACTGGACGTTATTCAATGGACTGGCCTTGTTGAGTCTGCTGGTCATTGCTGCGGTTCTGTGCATCTGGTTTGAAGAGTGGAAGTGCGTACGCATCACCCTTGCCGTCCCGAGCGCTGTCCGTTGGGACTGGATTGAGGAGGCGGGCACTTGGGCTATGATCTGCCTGGAGGCTGCGTTAGTGGTCGGGATGATGCGTGAGATTTTCTGGCCCCCAAAAGCCCGTGTGGAGGAGATTGTGGATGCGGAGGAGAAGCGGTGTCTTGCCACCGAGGCAGGGCATTTTTGCAGGATCTGTGCTCCGTGGGATCATGGGCCTGAAGCAGAAGATGGCGGGCGGGCTGAGCGGAAGCGCAAGCGACACCACACGGACCGATATGCCGTCTGGCACGGGATGTCGGGAATGCTTCGTATGGTGGACGTGGGGTAGGCAAGATATGTGATCGGTTGGGGGAGAGAGCGGCGAAATGCGAAGTATGTTCTCGGACTCCAGCAGTTTTGTCATAAGCACCGGAAGAGTTGATCTTGCCATGCTGCCCTACACGGTACATGTGAGTTCACGGTCTCCTCCTGCGCGCCATGCTCCTACCGGATGCAATTCGCTTGACGGAGACGCGGTCCCAGTTGCCGCCAAGGCGAGCAGATAATCACATGTGAGATTCAAGCTAAGCCACTATCACATGACCGGGGCAAAGTCACATCACTTCTTCACTTGACAGCTTCAAAGGTTTTGACTCTTGCGTGAAACTCACTCCAAGGACACAACATCGCAAACATCTACAAGTCTACAATGGCCTCCGAAGTCGACATGGCCTCACCATGCGAGTCTGGACGCACCTCACTACTCGGCAGCACCATCAAGCACGCAGCCGAAGCAATCCTCCGCCTCATCGTGAGCAACCCATCGGCCACGGATCAAACCGCCTGCATCGAGGGCTACTCTATCATCCAGGCTATCCTCTACGCTTCTTTGGTGGTCGTTGCATTCTTGTTTACCAGATACGAGGGGCCATATCAGCACGCAGACGGAGAGAATCTGATGCCGAAAGCTCGCAAGTCCTGGAAACTGATTTCGCTGGACAGCTTCGCTATCTCAGTTTTTCTCCTGTTGTGGATGCTCAAGGAGGACGACTTGCACTTCACACTGGCCATGCCTAGCGATGACGACTGGGAGAGGCTGGGTTCTCTGTTTTCGTGGGCTCTTTGCTGTTGCTGATGGGTGCTACGATGTGGTTTGCAACTGTGGGTTGTCAAGTGCGTGGTGGCAAAGGTATGGACTGTTGTGGCCGGCGTCTGGGGTGGAGACAAGATTGTGGATGGCGAAGAAAAGATGCGTCTGCTGATCTGAGGCGGGATATTGGTTCACGATCGATGGAGGGCTGAAGCAACAGATCTACGCTGAGACGCAGCTTGGAAACGTCAGTGGCGACGACCAAGATGTTGTCTTGCACGAGGAGTCGGTATCGCTTTGTGTGCTGAGACAGTTATCCAAGACATAGGCGATACACCGTCAGAGGACGATGTCAGATTGCGAAGCATTGTCTTATACACGTAAAAGGGGTCGTGGTAGGCATCTTACTTTTCGATCGTATAAGTCTCGTCCGCTATTCTACTTTCTTTCCTCCTCATTTTCAATCTACAGATACCAGTTGGCACACCCTTAAACCTCAGTACACATACATCTCAACTGACCCCTCGGCAAAGAAGACATGGCGAACCTCACCGCTCTCTACGTTGACTCCCCCAACGGCTGTCTCCAGCAAGGCACAACCCTAGCAATCTGCGAAGCAACCACATGCGACCTCCTCACAAACAACGCAAGACTCCACATCAACCTGGACGCTGTTCGTTCAACGCTTCGTAAGCCTCTGTGGCTACTGGCTGCCAGCCCTATCCTCTATCTCCTATCAGATATCCTGGCACAGAACAGAGCAGCAGCCGCCAGGGTCCGCAACAACAACAACAACATCCGCAACACGCCGTGGAGCTGGTCGCTACTACTTCGCTACTTTGCCTACGAGCTGTACATCTGGGCGCTGCCGGAAGTTCTGGCTTTGGTCTATCTGACAGTCGGCAACGGCGGCTTCCTTCGTGTTCCAATCTACGCTTGTCCAGTCGAATTTCGGACGGCGTTGGACCTTGCGAGAACACCTGCGTCGTATATCACCTCGACCGTCATATGTGTCAGGCTGGGTCGCTGGTTGTGGAGGAGGTATGCGCACCTGATCTGGTGATGGAAGGGGAGGATGTCTGTTCATGGGAGCTGCAGGATGCGAGCCACGAACATCGTTTGAAAAACTCACAAGCATTCATTATCGTGGGGAGCATAGATCCTTGTGCTCGTCATCAGAAGGGGGCATGGATGCGAGCTGTTGGAAGGCAGAGAGCAAAGTGTATCAGACAGTGATTGATTTATTGTCTGACCGCTTGTATAATAGTGCTTCCGTGTTTCGAAAGACGACACCATGTTGAATAGCATCTAGCGTAGTTGAGGTTGAGCTCAACACAAATCCATTTTCAGACGGCAATGAGTGACTTGAGGTGAGGACGCCTCTTACAAATAATCAACGTACCCCTTCAACTTCCTCCTGCCACGCTGCTCACTTCGTCTCGTCTAGTGGTGAGACTGGGCTAGACCTTCGCAAAAGTCAGCCGCTGAACCTCTGCTTTCCAGGCAGAGTCCATACGGACATGTTCAGTTCCGAAGTCCAAACCCAGCGGCGACTGGCAATCTCGACCTCGAAAGAGGCAGCCCCATCTGGGCGCCTGAGGCCGCTCTCGTCACGGTCCTCTTAGTCCTCCTCAAATCGGCGTAAGAGGGCTCCATGAAAGACTTCCCAACGGAATGCCAAGCTCATGGGCCAAAAGAGTCGTCCGCTCGGTAAGGCCTATGTACCTGGCTTCCAGAGGGAAGGCTTTCGTGGACCGCAGATTCGCCAACATTGAGGAGGACTGAGAGGTCCTTCGCGAAAGCGGCCTCGGGTGCCCAGATGGAGCCGCAGACGTCCTAGATGGTTATCTCACAGGAGGATATTGCACTCTTCTTTCTGGAGTGGGAGTCTACGTTACCTAGCGGTCTCAGATGACGGTCAAGTTGCGCATGACTTGGACAGCACAATCGATGCCGGCGTGGAGGTAAGCTGCTCCAATGACGGCTTCGATGGTTGCACTTTTCGTGCGAGTACCAACGCCAGCGCCAGCATAGACAGCCGCATTGCTCAGCTTGACAAGGCGCGTGAGGCCGGTTGAGTCGCACAGTGTGGCGAGTCTCTCATTCTTGGCCAGGTTCTGGAGTCGAATGTTGGTCTCTCCTAACGATGTCGTCAGAGCGTCCGAGATTTCGATGAAGATGTTGTAACCTACCGATGGTTACACCGTCCTGCCTGGCGGTCTCCGTGATGACCAGCGATAGGACACGATCGCCAACTCCAGCGAGGAATTTGTTGCCTTCGGGTAAGAGACGGCCATGGATGAAGTCGTTCACTGCGCCTGCTGCTTGCAGCGCCTCCCAGACGAGACGCCTGTCAAGCGGTACTGCGACGATTGCAAGCGCGGCGTCAATTCGTGCATCGGCCATGTTGTCTTGTTTGTCCCGTGGGTAGTTTGGTCTTCGTTACTCGCTCACTTGACCGTGAGTGCACGATGTTCTACATTGTATATATACCTCAACACGGCGTGGCAGGAATGGTGTGGCTACCTGAGAGAAAGGAGGTTGGTCGTCCTGCCACCGGGAATTCCTTTACGCGGCTTGGCACTTGCCGTCCACTTCATCCGAACTTTTTGCGTCTTCCGCGCTGACAACACGACCTCCCCGCCGTCGATCTCACGGCGGGGCAAGCACGGCAATCATCAGCGAATTCTCGACCGTCATGGTTTGCCAGTCGTCTTCCTCACCGAGCAAATTGCCGTGTTCTCGAGGAGGAGAGCTTTTAATGCTCGCGTTGCTGGCGAACGGGTACAAACACGAGGTATAACTATTCTATTGTCCCTCAGTCGTGCTTTCCATCTTCCTTGCCGTTTCATCTCATCTCTGCCTCGCAAGATACCATCTCAAGCACTTCAGTCATCTCCTCAAGCTCTCCCAAATCGTTGTACCTTTCACACTCGAACATTCCACTGCATACCGCAATCATGGGCTCAACCCACAAGTACGACCCCAATTTCACCCAACATGTCATCGACACCTGCGGCCCGGCCACGAGCCCACGCATGAAGACAATCTTCGGCGCCATGATGCGCCACCTCCACGACTTCGCCCGCGAAGTCGACCTCACCCCCGAAGAATGGCTCGCCGGCGTCAAATTCCTCAACGAGACCGGCAAGATCTGGGCCGAGTCAGACGGCAAGCGGAACGAGATGCACAGGTTATCCGACATCACAGGCCTGGAATCGTTGGTAACCGAAATCGCCAACTACGTGCAAACAGACGATCCGAACTACATCCCTACCTCTGCGGCGATCCTGGGCCCGTTCTGGAGCCCGAATGCGCCTTGGAGGAAGAATGGGGAGAGTGTGATTCAGGATACGCATGAGGGGACTGTGACGTATATGCATGGCATTATACGGGATCTATCGACGCATAAGCCGATCCCGAATGTGACGTTTGATTTCTGGCAGGCGAGCAGTAATGGGAAGTATGATTTCCAGGATCCGGATAATCAGAGCGACAACAATCTGCGTGGAAAGTTTAAGACCGACGAGAATGGCGAATACAAGCTTTACTGCCTTCGACCGACAGCCTACTCCCTCCCCACCGACGGACCCTCATACCAGCTTCTGTCAGCGTTGGACAGACATCCAATGCGACCCGCCCACATCCACCTAATGGTACATCCCACCCCCCTCCCCTCCCCTACCATCCCCACTAACCCATCTTCTTAGGTCACACACGACGCCTACAAACCCGTAGTAACGCAAATCTACCCCAAAGACGACCCCTGGCTCTCCACCGACACCGTCTTCGCCGTCAAAGACGACCTCGTCGTCGACTTCACGCCCATCGACTCCACGCCCAAGGGCATGTCAGAGCACACTGGGCCGGGCGGGAAAGCGACAAAGGAGCTGGAATTGAATATTGTGTTGGCACCGAAGGGGATGGCGGGGCAGGGCGATCCGGAGCCGCAGGGGAAGTTGTAGATATGATTGAGATTGGGGGGTGTTGATATTTAGCGTGGTATGAATCGAACATGCGTACATTTCTGGAGTTCTGAGAGTACATTGCCACATTCAAGCTGCTGGTCGTCCTTTTCGTACAGGACGCTACTACTTACACCCACAATCATCACTAGCCTTCTTCGCTTGCCCACCCCCAAATGCTAGCCTACTCAAACTATCCACCACACCCCTGATGCCACTCTTGCCAGCTGCGACCTGACTCGGCGTACTCGAGTAACTCGGCGGCACATCCATCGCCGGGTTGCTCGTGAAGAAATTCCTGGGCCGCAGCAGCACCGTCATAGGTTCAGCCGGCATGACGGGATAATCTTCTGGTGACGGGAAATGCGTGACACCGAAAGTATGCCAGAGGACGACGTCGGTGTTATCGAGGCTGCCGGAGGGGTCGGCGGCGATCCAGGCGGGTAAGCCTTGGGAGGGTGAGCCGGAGGTTTGGGGGACGTGACGGCCGGCGGGGTGGAGTTGGGCGTCGTTATCTAGTATCGCACCTCACCGTTAGCTTGGGAAGTGACTTTAAGGGTCGAGGAAAAGCATTGGTAGCGTACAGCGGGTGACGTGGACGGCGTGACGAGCGAAGCCCGCACGTTTCCACACCAAACTGCCTTCCTTGGGCAGCAAAGACGGCACTTCACGAGACACGAGTTTGTAGCTAACGGGTTTCTTGCTGTGGGCGTTAAGTTTATTGGTATTAGACATTTCCCACGTGCGGCTGGTTGAGCCGTCGTAGTCGGATGTGCCTGTTGACCTGTGGTGGATGTCAGTAAGTGTTCGGGCAGTGGTTTGTGGGAGTGTAGAAACGCACATCGTCTCAAGCATCGTCTTTTTGGCGTAAAAAGCGTTGCCGTACGGATTCTGCTCACTGCCCACCTCGCCCTCCCCTCTCGTAGCATCCACCTGGAAGACTGTGTTCTCTGGCCCGTCGATGTTTGAATCTAGCCGTAGGCAGAAGAGATGCTGGTGGTTATGCGCGTTCACGCCCGGGTAGACTTCTGTCCCCCAAGGACCAGCCTCCTCGCCAGGTGCCATGGCGTAAGTGTTCAGGATACCGGTCAATTTGATCTCGAGCTGGATAACACCATCCTGATGCAGGATCCAGTAAACGCAGTACTCGTAGTTTGCGGCGGTGAAGACATGGCTGATGATCATCTTCCGCCCTCGCGTCACGGTGCAGGAGTCATCGCGGAAGTCTGTGTGCTTGAACAAGATACCGGCATCTTCTTCGTGGAGGCAGATGGCGTTCTTGATCGTCTGAGGCTCGCCAGCTTTGTTGACGAAAGCTGCATCCATGTAGTGGATCGCGCCTTTACAGTCACAGCCAAGAGAGAGGGAATTGGTCATGTAGCCCCCGCCGTACTCTCCGAGATCGAAAGCGTGTTTACGCTGATGAGGGTGCTCCGGATTACCGTACGGCACGACCATTTCAGCGAGGGACATGCGCCAGAACACGGGTCTAACGTTACCCTTGTCATTGAAAGTGATGTTGGAAAGGACAATGCCTTCTCGGTAGTTGAACCCGATGTGGACGCTCCAGTTCTGCCATGTCAATGTCCGGCCATCGAGCTTGAAGGATACGCCTTCGGGCTGTGTGATGTTGATTGGTTTGAGATCGTTCCGGAAACCTCCTTCCTTCTTGATGGCCTCGGCGTGGTAATTGATTGGTGGTGCGGTATTGAGTGGTCGTCTGGTCTTGGGGATGTCGATGTGGATGATTTTCTGCTGGTCGGCGTCGAAGATGGGGCAGAAGTCGAGGGGGTAGGTGTATTGGGAGTCGTCGGGGTGCGGTCGGTAATACATTAACGCTTGCTGGAGTCGCACGCTTGAGCCGAAACGTTCGTCGTAGCCAATGGTCCATGGATCGCAGTAGACTTTGTGCATGTCTGAAGCTGGTATGCCGAGGATACCGCACTGCTCAATGACCTTCGGATCTTTTCTGGCCACCGTCTCGACGATCTGCAGATCTTCCATGGTAATAAGCGGCTGCACACCCTCTGTGAGCTCCCACTTGACAATCCTGCCCTGCGTCAGATCTACCAAGCCATCGAAGACCTTGCTCCCTCTTCCTATACAGACCACATCTGCGATTCTGTGTGGTTTGGCATTGTGTTCCGGATCGGCTACCCATCTCATCATATCCGCTTTCTTCGGCTCCTCGAGGGAGACTGCATTGAAATGTACATTGTTATACTCGCGCCGGACAATCTCGACAGCAGTCGCGATCTCGGAGGTCGTGAGAGGATCGAATGGATGGTGCTCGGCGGCCTGGCCTGTGAGATGGGAGGCCATCTGCTGGAGGCGTTCGAGAACCATGTTGACTTGAGCTGCAGAATAGGACGGGATGAAAGAAGAAACACAGGAAACAGATTTTAGGAGACACGGAAAGGAGATATACTTGCACGTCTTCTCGTGGCCAGCATTGGCTTTCCCCACCGATGTTCACTGCCATGTGCTCGTCGAGCTCAAGCTCAGTTCCGCGATAAGGGCCACCAGATAGGCCAGCTCACTCCAGAAGTTTGGTGACATAACACCCATCGGAATCCATTGTCATATCTGTAGCATGATGGGCTCATAAGGTAGCCGTACGCGTAACCCGACATCATGTTCAGGCCAGAAGTGCGTGTGCTGAGTAGAAAGAAGATCGGAACGTTTCCGACTCTCTTCGCTCGTTCATGAACCGACTTCACATCAGAATGGAAGTCCTCTCCCTCCTTTGTGCTATCGAAGGACAACTTCTCCGAGATGTCAACAGTAGACGATGCGCTTGAGCGCTCTCGCAGTACTCTGACTGCTAAGTACGGCATTACAGAGCGATGTTCACGACCTATTGTCCAAGGACTCCGTACTGATTGTTCAGTTTCTGATTGTCAACAGTAACAGAATAGGTCATTTCCTATTGTCAGATATATGATGGCTGGGTGTTCAATTTCACATCACTTTATGTTCATAAACCTTTCGTCTGATTCTACTTCTTCCTTTCCAACTAGCAACAACTTTCATTCACAACTTCTTCTCGCACACATCAATCAGCAACACCAACAAACATGAACAACCTACCTAAGCTCTCGACCCGTGCTCAGATCAAGATCGGACCGTAAGTAACGTTCTCCAACTTCCAATCGCAGTCTCTACAGCACCCTACCCCCATCTCAAACCGATCAAACCTCAGAGACCCCAACTAACACCTCCACCCAGCTTCCTCATCTCCGCATCCCCCTCCCCAGTAACTCCATCCGCTCCGCCGCCTCTCGAAGCTACGAATAGCCTCCCCATGGCAGATCACGCACTGTAGCAGCAACATCCAGCCCTAAGCCCTCACCCCTCGACCTCCTCATCCCAGCTGGCAAGCGCAAATCGCCCGGTCCGAAAAGCCGCATCTCCAAGACCCGACCAGCGACCAAACGCCAGATCAGCCACTGTAGTGGCCGCGCCCCTACCACCGCACCAGAGATCGAGCACAGCGTCCTTGTATGGTCGCATACGCCACCCACCTCTATCTCGACGCCTCAGACGATGGCCGCTGGCCAGAGCAACCACTGTAGTGGCCCCATCCCTACCGCCGCATCCGAGAGCGAGCAAGCCGTCCTCGCCGAGCTACATGAGCTCAAAACCGTTCTCCAAGGCACGAGTGAGCGATGTGTGCAGCTCCTCCGCGATCTTGCCACGAGAGTCAACGGGCAGGAAACGGAGATTGCTGTGTTGAAGCTTCAGGTGGCGAGATTTGGCCGAGTTTTAGGGCAGCGCGATGGGGTTGGGGCGTGATCTCCGAGACGCGAAGCAACAATTGAGCAGGAGTTCATGGCCATGAGACGCTCGACCCGAACACGGAGATGAATAGCTTCAAGGTCTATATGTACATTTACAGCGCACCACCAACCAGCGTAACGATCCACATAGCAACCCTCACATGTAACCCCACCCGCCTCTCCGTCTTCGCATAATCATCCAACGTCATCTCCGTCGCGTAGTCTTGCAGCCACTTCTCCTCCTCGCCGAGTCGGCGCTGGAGGTCGGGGTTCTGGGTCACGATCAACGCGTTAGCCTCGAGGTCGAGCGAGTAACTCCGTTTAGTGTAATTCGAGCTCCCGACAAGACTGATACTCGGGTTCTGCTGGCCTGGAAGCGTGATCCATATCCCCTTGGCATGATAACTCCAACCCCCGGGTGTGTTGACGGTACCGCGTCTCCACTCTTTGACCGCGATATTCTCGCCCAGCCCGCGGCGGGAGACAGTGTCCAAGAAGCGGCGCGCGAGGTACGTGTACCCTGCCGGCAGTAATCCAGAGACGCCTTTACTGCCGTAGAAGCCGTTGGCCCACGGCGAAGCTGCGACAACTACGGCGCTGGAAGGGTTGGATTTGAGCAGGAGGTCGCGGATATCGGGCGTCATGTTGAAGTATCCAGCTGTGAAAGTCCATTTGGAGCCGACGAGAGAGGGCTCGGTGCCGAGTTTGGTGATGATGTCTGTGAGGGCTGGGTGCTCGGTTGAGGTGTCGGGTTTAAGGAGAGGGGTGAGTTGGAGGAGGGGGTAGATTCGGGTGTCGGTGCTTTTCTCCGATGGCCCGGAGGGAAAGGGGAGGAGGAGGGGGGCGAGGGCTTTGGTTGCGGTGGCGATGTAGCTGGTGGGATCTTCGAGGGGCGAGGGTTGGGCGTTTGTTGATGGCCATTGGAGCTCGAAACCACTTGGGTCGGATGGAGAAGGTGCTACGCGGTAGCTTAGGCTGCAGGTGGTGCGGTAGATGTTGTAGAAGTAGTCGGTGATGTCCTTTGATTTGAGGACGTGGTAGCGGTCTTGCCGGTTTGTGAAGTAATCGGTTGAGAGATTGGCACCGGACATGATGATTTCGTCGTCGAAACCGTACAGTTTCATGTGCTGCAGGCCCCAGCCTTCGTTGATGCGCTTGGGGAGGATCTTCTTGCGGAGGCCGGTGAGGTTGGGGGTGTGATAAACGCAAAGCTCGACTCGCTCTGGTCCGAATTCTGTGACCAAAGGCGCAAGAAGACTCGCGCATGATGGTTTGGGAGCTTCGCGTGTGCCGCGGAGGGCGTCCGTGAGGATCGAGACTGTTAGATCGGGGTTCTTCTTGAGCGCGTCTCTGAGGTTGGCGACCTGCATGGCATCAGTAATTTAATCTTGATGAATTCAAGATCAACTTACGAGCTCATGGTCAGCCCAGCCAACGTACAAGGTCGACAGGTATATACGCCGTTTCGCGGAAGCTATCTTGGTCTGCTCAAGAGTCAATGAATATAGTCCTAAAAGTAGAGATATATTCGTTTCGTACCTTCAGCACATCAAAGAACTCAACCGGCCCCCTAATAATCTCAATCTCATCGGCATCGATATCAAACCGAGGCGAGATCTTATCCAACTCCGACGTGATCACCGAAAGAGGCGACAGCGATGAAGGGGGTGGTGATGCTGGTGGCGGAACGAAAGTGCTGGCGAGCCGCCTCTGGATGGAGCCATGGTTGCAACGGCCTGCTGTGATGATTTGTCTTCGTTGTAGCTTCACGCACGTGAAAGCGCGTCGTGTTATCATCGGGTTGTCATTGTTTGGAGATGGGATGGTTGACAGGGGCTCGAGATATATGTAGATCGCCTTCAAGGGCGCTTGGGCCACTTTGAAGTCGCTCCGATCTCGAACATCCGATGGGCATGCGACTTCACGTTGTTTGTGATAGCTACGACCACACATCATGTCGACCATACTCCGCACGATCCGCAACCTGCGGAGTATCGGGCTCAAGGTATAACCATCCTGAATCCCACCCGCGACCACGACAACCGCTAACAGCTTCGCAGGAATATGGCCACCAGATGCAGGTACGAATCCGCCCATTGCCCCGAAACAACACTCGCATGCGCTAACACGAGCCCGCCGCACGCAGTATATGGGTATGCACGACATACGGAGATAGGCAAGAGCTCGCGGATCTGACTCGGCGCAGGCGATACAAAGCGAGGAACCTTCATAGCAGCAGACCGATATGGCAACGAGTACTATGAGAACCTGGAGGAGGAGCTGCCATGTACATTTTCCCATACACAACCACAAGCGCACGCTTACTGACGCTCGACCAGTACGGACACGATGGGTCGACTACAAGATGAAAGAATACGACCCGTACGCCCCTCCCGCTCCCCCCTCCCCTCCCCCCTAATACTAACACACCCGCAGATCGCAGATAGAGCCAGGCTGGTACGTCGCCTCTCCACCTACTCGTATGGCGATCCGGAGCTGACTGTAGTAGGCACGCGTGGATGTCATACATGGTCGACAAGCCGCCGTCCGAAGACCCGAT
>JAABUL010003480.1_pt1 | contig 23316 bp, 2 predicted proteins | sample 5559151 | NCBI WGS metagenome assembly JAABUL01 (sample SAMN10711876, study PRJNA513368) | rock metagenome | isolation source: Antarctica rocks | place: Antarctica: Victoria Land, Pudding Butte sud | reverse complement strand
TTGCGTACGAAGAACTTTAAAACAAACATAATTTGTTCGAAACTTCTTTTATTTATTTATAAGATACAATTCGTTTATAGCGAATATATAAAGTTTTAATTAATAAAACTTATAACGCAAAACATTGTTAAAAAAATTCTTAAATACAATAATCTCTAGATTTGTAAATATTGTTTTAATTAGATTCGATTATTAAACATTATACAAAAAATATAATAATAGCACTAATTATGCGTATAGTCTTTATTACGTATACTTTTTAACGTAATTGAATTATTGTTCTTGTTTTTCAAAACTAGTAATCGACAATTAATAATCTTTTTTAACTTTTTACATTAATTGTTCTTTAAGACAAACAAAGATATAATTATTAATGCAATTTTTATTAACAACAACATAAATAACGACGTCTAATATAGTAAACTTTTCTCAAATCTTGTTTTCGCAATTACGATTTTTTTTTTTGTAGAATTACGTCGAACGTCTTTAATTATTTTTGTTTAATTTTAAATTCAAACGTATTCTTTACAACATTAGTAATCTTTTTCTTGATTATTTCTTCGTCTTACGTCTTGTTATTATTTATGTCGTTCTTTATTCTAAAATATTGTAGAAATTAAAAAAGAAAATTTGATAATAAACGTTACTTGTAATCGATACAATAAGTCGAAAAAGTTATAAATCTAAATTGACAAAATAATACAACTAGAAGAAGCGTCAAACAAAATAACGAAAATGCGCAAAAAATAGTTGTGTTCGTATATAGATTGCAATTTTTAAAAAAAATTTGATCTTTATTTCTAAAATAGTATTATAGTCGATAGCTAAGTTAGTTAATTTTTAAAATAACACTATTAAATAGAGTATAAATAATAGCATTGCAATTGATTTGTTAATAAATATATAATTAAAGTAGCAATGTTAAGTGTGCGATTTTCAAACATATAAAAAGAATTTTTTTGATATGTTATTACGAAAATAATTTAAAAATATTAAGAAATAGGAGTTTCGCCCTCAAATCTAATGCAAAAAAAAAGAAAACAACGTTATAACAAACATTATGCTCGATGCGAATGTGTTTAAACATGCTAAATGCTAGTGTATTTATTGCGTCGAAACTAATCTCTAGTAATAGCCTTAGCGCGACTCTAACATAAGCGAACTCGCTAGAGTTCGATTGAGAGTTTTTTTTTTTTTTTTGCATTAGGTCTAACTACTAAGGCAAATTAAACACGAAGAACTTAAATAATTTGTGATTTTTTTAAACGTAAACGTAGAAGCAATTAACGACTTCTTCTACTTTTATAAAAGTAATAAGAATTAGATATCTTATCTTAATAAGACAATTAACGAAAACAAGAACGTATCTATACGTAATATCTATAAAGATATTAGACGATAAAGAATCTACGTAATTTATAAAAACATTACGTCAACGACGTTTAAAAACAAGAAAAAAACGCAATTATTTTTGCGTCTTTTGTCTAAAAGGTTTGAAACAAATATACGTATAACAATTTTGTACAAAGCGCTAAATATACTTATAAATGTTAAATTATTAATAAGCTTAACTAATTAATTCGTAGTATTTCGTTCTTTTTAAATAGTTATTAATAACACTATTGTAAACAAGCTAGATTACGCGAAGACAAAAACAATTTAAGTTAAAAACATACTTTTTTTCTTAAAAGTACAAGAAGTTAAAGCGTTTTTCACATTTAATTAAAGAAATTTTATTGTAATAACGTACTTTGTTGCGAAGCGTTTCGAATACTTAAAATGCAAATTAATTGTTAATTTCAACTTAATTTTATAAAGTTTAAATAAAAGTATCTTCTAAATTTTTGTTAAGATTTAAGATTTCTTAATTTAACTAAAGTTTGACGTTATTAATATTAAGTTTTTTTACGTCTAGCTTTATCGAAGCTAACGTAACAAAAAAAGTTAAAAATATTAAAAAAAGATATAATTAAACAAAATTTAAAGTAATAATTTAACATTAAAGATCTTCAACAATTTTAAAATCTAAAACGTAAATTTTTAAAATTGTTTAATATTAATGCAAATATTAAGAATCAAAAGTATTTCTTTTTTTTAAAAAGATCTTTTAAGCAACGTATAAAAGCGTTTGATTTTTTCTTAATTTTGTTAAAACAATACGTAATTCAATAGTTAAATCGAAACAAAAACTTGCTTTATTAAGCTTAACAACAACTTAATTGCTTAATTAATATAAAATACTTTAAATTTTTATAATTTATAATTATCTTAACTAAATAAATTAAGCTTTTAAGCTCGAAATATTATTTTTTGAATGCGCAAACAATAGTTATAAGTTTCTTATTATAGATCTTATAATTACATTTAATTAAATTGTGCTTCTTAAAAAAGTAAACAACTAAATAAAGAACTTTCTTTTTATTATATTAAAAAAGAATATCTTCAAATATATAGTTCGAAGCATTAATTTTTATTATAATTTTGTAATTAAATTGTAGTAACGAAGTACTATATTAAAGATAAAGACTTTCTTTAAAATAATAAATGCTAATTAACATTTTTCGAATTAAACAAAGAATTAATTCTTTCTAATTAAATAAATTAACAAGATAACTATTTTATTATAGTTGTAAATAAGTCTTCTATAAAAGTTCGCAAATTCTAGAAAGCTTTAAATATCTTTAACGTTAATTAAAATAAATAAATAAATTATAATATCTATTTTAATCAAGTTTGTCTTAATTTCTTTAATAATAATTATTAATTCTAAATACAAGACTTAAGTAATATAAAATTCGTATTTAATTATGTTTGTTTGTAAACTTGCTTCGCGTAGCTTTTAAAAAATAAATTTGACATAAATTTTATGCTTCAATTTATTATTATTATAAATAGAAATATTATTTAGATAAGCAATACAAAACTTATCTAAAAACTTTCGAAAAATATCGTTAATATATTTTTGAAACAAGACAAGTTCATTATATAAATCAAAAGATATAACAAAATACTTAAAGAGTTTAAAACAAATGCAAAAAACAATAAGAGCTTTATCTTTTTCTAAATACGTAGTCAATTAAACGCTAAAATAATATTTAACTTAATAAAGATTTTAACTTAATTAAAACAATTTAGCGTTTCGAAGATTAAAAGCAAAGAATATCTGTTTTTAATTATAACAACGTTTAAATCTTTGTAATTTACGCAAAATCTAAGTTTATTTTCAATTTTTTTAACGAAAAGAACAAAAATTGTCGTTTAGAAGCGACTTGTTCAAATAAATTTTTTGCTAAGATTTTTATTTAAATAACAACAAAGTTCTAAAATTTTATTACAATTTATATTATATAAAGCGAAAACTAAAAACTAAATATTTTTTTTTAAAATAAATAACGTAATTGTAGAAACAATAAGAAAACAAAATGTTTATCTTTTTCTTAAAAAAAACATTAAGAAATTCGAAATATCTAAAAAGCAAAATTGTAACTAAATTGACATTTTTGTTTTGTTAATAATGTTTTAAGTTTTTCTAAATAGTAAAGATTGTTAAATAAAGTTTCTTTTTTATTTAATAAAGTGTTAAATAATAATTTTGATCATAAATGTTAATCTTAATGTTCTTATAAAATAGCGAGAATTTTAAAAGATTTAATAAACTAAAAATTTAAACAAAATTTGACTCAAATTTAAGCAAAATTTCGATTAGATTTAAAAAAACGTCTATTTCTCGTAAAGTAATACTAAATATTTTAATATTTTTTGCGAAATAATGCGATTAAATTTACGAGCTTTTAACTTAACTATGTTAAGTTATATAAAAGATTGTTTAACTTGTTTTGTACATTGTTTAATAAAAATTTTAAAAAACAAAAGACTTCAATATTTGATTTTTGAAAAATATCTTTTTTAAATAGTTTAAAAAATACGATTAAAAGCTTTTTGCTTTAAACTAAATAAAACAAGACGAAACTTAAAATTAAGATAACTAGATTGTTTTTTATAAACAAAATTGAATTGCTCTTAAAAAGCAAAATTAGATTGCTTCTTATAAACAAATTGCTTTTTATAAACGAAACTAAATTGCTTTTAAAGAGTAAAACTAAATTGCTTTTTGCAAGCGAATTGCTTTTTATAAACAACTAAATTACTAAATATTTTTTAACAAAACAAATTCAAACTAGAAGAAAAAATTTAATTATTAAAAAAAATTGCAAGAACATTTTAATTTTAAAGCTCTTATACGCGTTAAAACTTCTTAGAAAACAAAAATTCTTTTTTTTCTTAAATAGTGTTATAGATTTTAACAAATAATTAACAACAATGTTTAAGACAAAAAGAAAAAAAGATAATAAAAGTATTATAATTAAAGTTTGCGTTAATAAAGTAACAACAAAGTTACAATAGATTTATAACAATAAAATATTAATTAAGTTTAATAACATAAAGAAATAATCTCTTAATATAATTATTAAAAGTTATAGTAATTTTAACAACATAAATAATGTTGTTTGTTAAAATTGTTTAATTATTAAAATCTTAAAATCTACGAAAATAAATTAATTAATAAAGAGAAAAATTATGTTATTGTGCGAAAGATTTATTAATAAAGATATAAATTAAGATTTTATTATTAATTAAAATTATAGTAGAAATTCGAAATTAAGTTTAACGTAAAACAAAGAAAACTATTATGTAACTATTTTTAAATGTAGAATTAAATTCAAAGAGTTTTAAAATCGTTTTAATCGAAAATCTTTTATAAAATTAAAAAAAAAAAAAAAAAAAAGAAGCTAAAAGACAAAAAAATATATATATTAATTTTTGAACGCAACTTTGCTCAAAAACTAAATTTTTCTTGCTAATAACAAAACATCTTTGTTAATATTAAAAATATTAACTAAATTAACAAAACAAAAAGAAAAAAATTTCTTATTAAAGTATTTTTTTGCGATTTTGTTCGAATGTTGCAACTTGTAATAATAGCATAACTTTTATTTATTGTAGATTTCTTTAATTTTTAAAATAATTAAGAATTTGTTTTAAATAATAACGATAACAAAATTTAAATTTATTAATTCGCTAAATGTTACAAAGATTGTTAATACAAATAAAACAACGAAAACAAAAGTAATAATGCGAAATTTTAACAAGTTGCTAATAAGAATAAAGTTAAATTTTTGTTTAATTAAAGCAACGACAATTGTTATAATACAAAATTAACGATGCTTAAGCTACTAAAGCTTTTTGTCGATTTCAATAAAAGCTTAAACTTATTGTTAAAAAATAAATAATTGTTTATTATTAAAAGTTTGTCAAAACATAATAACGACTTAAGTAAAAAAATTAACGTTGCGCTTTATACAATTAATCAATAAAGTGTTTTTTATTTAAAAACGTTCTTTTTTTTAATAAAAAAAATTGTAATATTTAACAAAGTTAATAAAATTTTACTTTAGAGTTTCGCGAAAATACAAACGTATATTTTTTGATTCGAAGAAATTGTTATAACAATAACGCAAATTTCGACGTTATTTGTTGAAAAAAACAATAACACAAAAATTATTAATTTAATATTAACTTATAAAATTGTAAATTTTTTTATTTATAATAAGTTGTAACTTCGTATAAACAATCTTAACTTAATTAATAAAATATTAGTTATAATTTACATTTATACGTTATATAAGATTTTGCTCTTATATATTTAATTAATTTTTGTCTCTTTTATATTATAATATATTAAAAAGTTTCTTAAATTTAGAAACGATAAAAGCAATAATGTTCGTAAAAAGCGATAAAAGTTATATAACAAAAGTAGATTAATTGCTTATAATTTGAGCAACGATTTGTGCAATTGCAATTATAAATATTGAGTTTAATTTTACAAAAAAAGAGCTTAAAGCAAACGAGATAAAAGTAACATTAATGTTAAATTGTATTTAATTTTAAAGCTTTCGAAATTAACGTAAAGCTTCGATTAAATTTTAAGTAACTTGTTAAGCGAATTTCTTAATAATAAATTCGATCTTTAATAAAAGTTCTAAATGCTTTATTAAATTAATAATTAAATAAGTATTAATATATTCGAAAAGATTAAATTTTAACGCGTAAAAACGTTGCAAAAAGTGTAGATTTTTTGTAATATTAAAAACTAGATTTGAAATCTTTATTAAAAAGATATCTAAATTAATAATTAAATAAAACTTAAATCTATATTAGATTTAATGTACAAAACAAAAGACAAAAGAAAAAAGAGAAAAACAAGACAACGTTAACTATATAAGATTGCAAGCTTTATGTTTAACAAAAATTGACTCAAATTTAATTTAGTTTGGCTTAAATCTAGTTAAGATCAAGCTTAAAAAATTAAGCAAGATTAAAACAAAGAATTGTTTAATCGACAAACGTAGCTAACGAATTACTAATCTAACATTATAACATTAATAATTTTATTGTTGTCTTTATCTTTTAATATATCTAGTTTGTTAATCTTTATATTGAAGAATTTTTTATATAATTTAATATTGTTAAACGAATTTAATTTATTATTAAATAAATCTTTATTAATAAAGAAATAATATAAATATCTAAAAATATATTTTAATAAATATTTTGTTTCTATTCTTTTAAATATAATTATGCGAAATGCTAAAATCAAATATATTAATTTGTATATTTTTTGTATAAATACAAATTATATCTTTGTAAATAAAGTTTCTAATATATTTATCGTTAATATTAATAAATAATTGCAAATAAATTGTTTAATTATATTATTTACTTTATTATTTAATTTATATATATATTTATTATTAAATCTTATATCGAAATATAACAATAACTAAAAACATATTTATAATCTTTTCTTTTTTAAAAACACTTTTATTATTAATAATATATTTTGCAATTAAAAAGCTTTTAAATATATTACAATTAATAATATTATTATAACTCTTATTGTACAAAAACAAGAAACAATATTTTTAAAAAAAAAATTTGTTAAAATTTTTAAATATATATTAATAACAATATTTGATTAATAATTGTTAAATTTTTAATAAAATTTCGTTTTTATATAAAAAATCTCTTGCTTTTTAAACTACAAATTGTCTCTTTTTTTTAATTTATTTACAAAGATTTTATATTAAATATTAGTATATCTTTTTAAATAACACATTTTTTTGCACTATTTAAAAAATTTCTTTATTATTTTATTATTTTTTATTAACGTCTTTTTTTATTAAAAAGAGTAAAATATATTTTGCAATCTCTTAAGACTTTAAAGTAATAAAAAATAATAATTAAGTTATTAAATAAAGTTCTTAAATATTAAAATAAATAATAAAACAATAAAGATACAATTATTTTCTACTAAATTGTAACAAATTTGTAATTTTATTATTGCAACAATAAAAACAAAGATATTTTTATGTTAAAGTTTAAAGATTTTAATAAATTTTCTATTCTTTTATGTTAAAGTAATAATATTAAAATATATTTTTTTAAGTATTTTATACATTTTTTTAGCAAAAGATATACGATATTATAACATTATTATCTTTATAACAAAAAATATAACTTAATAATATTATTTTTTGTTGTACTAAAACAATATTTAAATTTTACAATTTGTTGTATTCTAATTAATCTCTTATATATAAACAAATATATTTAGTTTTTAAAATATAAACAATTATTAAATATCGTATAAAGATAATATGTTTATTAACGTTTTTCTAAGCGTTTTTTTATTCGTATTAAAAGCAAAATTCTTTATATTAATATTTATAAAATAAAAGCAATTTTTCATATTTTTCGTCTTTAATTGTTTTGTTTTTGCGACAATAAAATTATTATTTATAATAATAATATTGTTGTTATTATTAATCTTAATAAAGAATTTATTTATAATAACTTTATAAATTTTTTGCGAAATATTGTCATAATTTTTGTATTTAACAATATATTAATAGAGTTAATTTAAATTAACTTTAAATTAAATAATTTTGCAAACTTATTTTTACAAAATAAATACAAAATTATTGTTAATAAATATTTATAATTAGCATATTTTTTTGTTTAGATTTTTGTAATTTTTTTAATTTTTAGTATATAAAAATATCTTTAAATCGAAATGCAACTCTTTTTTTATAATAAAAACTTATTACTTTTACAAAAAATTTATATTTAATAATCTTTAAAAACTATATATAATATTGTTATTTTTATTTTTTATTGCAATACTTTGTTTATTATTATTTAAAGTTTTATTAATAAAGTTGTTTATTTAAATTCTAATTATATTAAGATAAAAACCATTAAAAACTATATTTACAATCTTTGCTTTACTTATATTAATAGAGACTATTTTAATTATATAATCTTTAATAGTTTTTTTTTTGCGTTATATACAATATTAAATGTTGTTAAAGCGACAATATTCTTTGTAAACGCAAAGTTATTATACAAGATATTTTATTAAATATTCTACTTATCTTTAATATAATTATACAATTAAACACTACTTTTTATACTATTTTTTGTTTTGTTTTTTCAAGTTTTTTGCAAACAAATAAATTTATATAAAATATATACAATTTAAACAAAATAAACTTCATTAATTAATTTATTATTAAATTATTTATTAAACTTCTTGTAAACAAATTCGAACTAAATATTTTTATCTTTAAAACAATTTTTTTTGCAAAAGCGTTACTTTTAGAATTGTTGTTGTTAATAATATTAATTGTGCAATTATTTTTTTAAAAAAAATACTTGTTATAATATTTAATTGTTTTATTAATTTTTTATTTAATATTAACAGAAATATCTTTAATAAAAAAAAATTATTAATATTTTTTATTAAAAGTTTTGCTCTTTAAAATACACTAATTATTATATTAATTTTTTTTGGTTATAATACAATTATTAAAATACGCAATTTTAATATATTGAAAACTATAATTATACTTTTAAGTTATTAAAAGTCTAATATTTATTTACGCTATATTAAAATTAATTTTAACTTAATTTTGCAAACTTTGTATTGTTATATTACGCTAATACTTTCTTCGAAGATATTAAGATAGATTGTGTTATCGAAGAAATTTGTAGACGTCTTCAAACAATGCAAGCAATTACTTAGTAACAAGATTTACAAATATAGACAATTTCTATATTTAATAAATCTTAGAAGAGATTCGATAAATCAAAGTAACAATAAGTAGAAATCTATAATAAGTTAAATACAATTTATAAGAGAGCTATATTTTAGTTTCTATATATTAAGAAAATACTAATTGTTTGTTTTGTTTATTTGTTAAGCAATGTAAGTATAATTGTTCGCAATATTTGTTTGTCGAATATAACAAACATTATGCTTAGAATGTTTGCTTCTTAAATATAACAAATATAATAGCAAATTTGTCTAAAGACGTAGAATCTAAATTATTAATACAACTTTAATAAGCTTGTAATACTTTTTTTTTTTTAAAGTTTTTGTTTCGAAATTTAATATTTTCTTACTATATCTTTAAGAAAAATTAATATTAAAAATTTCTTTTTTCGAAAGAAAAATCTTTTCGACGCTCTAAATTCGATATTTTTAACAATACGTTTTTGTTGTAACTATATAATGTCTAATAAGATCTATTGTATAAGTAATAATTCTAAAAAATGTATAAAGTATATACAATTTAATTGTAATTGCAATTTGATAATTTCTTTTATATTAATTAAACAAATCTATAAAAAGCAAATGCGCTTAAAGAAAGAAGTGCGCAATATATATGCAAAGCTAAGTTAACTAAAAAAACAACTAAATTTTCTAAAGAATAAAAAGAAAGAAGTAATTGTAATTAGACTAATCGCTTGGTTCTAACAATTGAAACCGAATTGTATAAATTATGAAAATACTAACTATATTAGGTTAAAACTTGGTCTAATTAGATATAACTTTCGGATCAAGTTATAGATTTTAGGGAAAAACCGATCCGAACGATTAGTCTAATTGTAATAAAATAAAAGAATATTAATAATTTAAAGATAAATAAAGTATACTTTGTTAAGTTTGTTACAAAGACTTTCGAATTGCTATTTAATATATTGTTTAAACAATTTTAATTTTTAATTAATTAAAATTAAGATACTATTTTTATATCTTATTTCGATAAAATTTCTTTAGAAGATTTCGACAACAATTAAAATTCTTCTCTAATTTTTACGTATTCTTTAAGATAAAATATTTTTTTTACTTAATAAAATATTTTTAATTTTTTTATTGTAGAATTTTTTTAATTTCGAATTAATTTTTTTTACAAATAAAAATAAAATGTGTTCTATAAAGATATAGTTAAATCTATTGATTTTAATAATAAAATATAGAATACTAAAAATATTTTAGCGTTCTTAAATAAGTCGAGTTTGTAATTAATTAATCTTTTAATTTTTTGTTTAACTTTCTTGTTTTAAGATTTTTTGTAAAAAAGATTTTTTTTTTTTTTTTTTTTTTTAGTTAAGATGTTGTTTTTTGTTTTTTGTTTTAATATTTGATCAATTTTTGTTGTATTTTTAAAATGTTATTATATATCTTTTTTAATATTGCTATTCTTTTAATAGCTAATTACGCAAACAAATATATGCGCTCTTTCTTAAAAAGATTTGATTTCTTATTATAATTAATAAAGAATAAAATTATTTTAATAGTATTCGAAATCTTTATATTGAGTGCTAATTGTATTATAGATAAAAATAATATTTAATTGCTATAAATATTGTTAATATAGTATTTTAAATATTGTTTAAGACTCTAATTTGTTTTTTTTATTTAATTATTTATAATTAAGTAATAGACAATAAATATTCGAAGTCTTGTATCTAATATTAAGAGAAACATCTTTTAATAATTAGATATAAAGAGCTTGTCTCTATTACTAATTAATTTCTTAAATATATTGTAATATTATATAAGTCGATTTAATATAATATATTTTAATTGTTTTGCAATAAACTTCTCTTTATATATAATAATATATAAGTACTTAATAAGCTTATTAACTATTATTAGTATCGAATTATATCTATCTTTAATTGCTAAATTTGTTAATTTCGACAACTTAGTAATGAAGTTTATTGTAATTTTATTCTATAGCAATTTAGATAATTTCTAATATTAAATTTTGCTATAACTTATATATATATTATATTTGTTCTACTAATAGCTAAGATATTGTTTAATATATATCTTAACAACTTGTTTTATTTATAGAAACTAACAATATTAATATAAAAGCTAAAGAATTTTTGTTATTTTTAAGTATTTTTACAATAATTTGTTATAATACTCTTTTATATATTCGTCGATTTTGTTAATAAATATCTAAAGTTTTTCTTTTTTTATTAAAAACCTTTCTATATTGTTTTGAAATATTTGTAATATAGCATTTAGCTTATATTTATTTGTTAATAATAATTTGTTTTTGTTAATTTTAAGTATACTATAATTAAACAATTCTTTTGTTTTTATATAATTACTTTTTTTGTTAAATGCGTTTGCTCTATTGTTATCTTTATCTAAAATATACTATATTTTAAACTTATACTATTAAAGTCTTTCTAACTATTGTATCTATTTTTTGTTTAGCTACTTCATAATAATAAAGTGCACAAAATTCTTATAATCTATAAGAATTGTAAATTTTAATAATTTTTCTATATATACTCTTTGTAACTTTAAAAAAACTACTATAGCAAATAGTTTTTTATTGTAAATATTATAGTTTTGTTCGATTAATAAAAGTTTATTTAAAAAATATGTTATTAAGTATTATATATCTTTATATTTTTAATTAAAGTATATATTAATAGTTAAATTTAATACGTCGATTTCAATTTTATTTAACAATTGCAAATTGTATATTTTTAATATTAATTTCTTTAAATATTTTAATTTAAAATTTTAAAATAATTTCTCTTTTGCAAATTTTTATATTTATAATATATTTTTCTTTGTAAAATTTGTTAATAATATTGTATTTACTAAGTAATTTTTAATAAATTTTTTGTTATAATTTATAAAATTTAGAAAGAATTATACTTTTTTAATATTTATTAATAGTTTTTATTCTTTAATTGTTTGTAATTTCTTAAAATTTATATATACTTTATATTGTTCAATAACAAATTAGAAAAAGTTATTTTCTCTTAATAAAATTTGTATTTCTTTAACTTAAAATATAAATTTTTTATATTTAAATATTTTAATACTTTGAAAATATAACTAATATACTCTTTTAAAATTTTTGAGTAAATTATAATATTGTTCAAATATATTATAACAAATTAATTCAAATATTGTTGTAATATATTATTGATTATTTCTTAATACGTTGTCGAGACGTTTATAAATTCGAACATCATTATTGTATATTTATATAGTTTATATTGTATACAAAAAGCTATTTTTTACTCTTTTTCTATTTTTATTCTAATCTAATTATACGCTTTTTGTAAATTTAATTTAATAAAGTATTTTGCTTCAAATAATTAATTCTAAAGTTCGCTAATATTAAATAGTAAATATTGATTTTTAATTATAATATTACTTAGCTTTGGATAATTAATATATAGACAAAAGATTTTATTCTTTTTTAATATAAAGAGAATCAAATATTCTATCTATAATTAAGATTTTTTAATAAATTTTTTCTTTTTATTTTTTGTCAAATATTTGCGAAATACTTCGAGCTTTTTTTTAAATAAAATATATATAAATTTAAACGTAAATTGCTTGTTTAATTTAAGTTTAATTTTATAATTTTACAACTAATATTTAGAAAAAATCTTTGTTATTTTCTTTTCTTAAAATAGATGCTTTTAATTGTTATATTGTAACGAGATAGGGATAGGATCCTAGTTAGTAGACAACTATAACAACAGAGACTCACCGCGATGCATGCATGGACCGCACTATACAGTCTAATAGTGTATTTTGTAGCTAAGGTTCTAAGATCTAAGTGGGAGAGATCGCATATGTACTGCAGATAGGTCGCTAGTACTGGTGGCAGGCATCCCCAAGTCCATAGCCTAATATCACCTGGTCACCCGGCTACAGTACTATAGGTGCCAAGGCGCTAGACGTTACTCGTAGTATACTCGAAGCTAAAGAGCGAAAACTCAAAGAGTAATCGAAGAACGAAGCCTATCTAGTCTAAAATTGTAACACTATTTCTTTTTTCTATTTGCGAACTTTGGCGAAGCGATATTAAGTCTTTTAGTTAAACTTTCTAATTAACTTTAATTGATTTCGAATGCTTGTTAGATACAAGCTTCGATTAATATTAAATACGTGTCAAATATTGTTTAACAATCGAAATTGAAGTTTTCGATACGCATTGAACGAAAGAATAAATTTGTTAAGTAGAGAGCAATAATCGAAATTTTTTGAAACAAAATATGCGAAAAATAATAACATAAGCGTGCATGTCTAACTCTAAGAGAGAAATTCGAATCACGTGACGCGAAAATTGGGAAATCGATCGCGAGAAAGAGATCAACTAGTCACGTGATTTAAGAGAGAATTGGCGACAACAAAGAGAAGTGACGACGTTTAAAAGTCGAATTTTGTCGAATTTTAACTATGTTTAAATACGTTCGTCTAAACTTGCAACACAAAGAAAGAAAATAACGTAAAAGTGTCTTGATAGCAATTTATACGCAATCGTACGTATATTTAGAAATGTTAAGTCAATCTTAATTCAAAGAATCTTTAGAAGATACGTCGATAAAGTGTCTAACAAAAGCATTGTAACTATAGAGGCGACGACAAAAATTACAAATGCATGTCGATCGACTCTTAACAATAATAATGCACCAATAATGCGTTTTCGAAATTCTTGTTAAGTGCAACAAAGAGTAAGATAACATGTCAAATTTAATTTTGATTGCGAATACATAACAAATAACTTTTAACAATAGTAATATGCTAGCAATGTGTTTTTGAGATCAATTCTAGATGCGACGACGAAAACTATAGATGTATGTTGAGCGAAAATCAAATAAAAAAGCATAGAGGCGTATAAGTGCAAATTATTCTACTTATTAGATTTTCAATTAGAAGGCCTCTTAAATATCTAATAAGATTTCGTTGCGTTTAAATATTAATAATAAAAGTTAACAACAAAATTAGAGCAATCGTTAATTATAAAGTAATTTAGTTATTTAAATTTATCGTTGTAGTTTGTGTAGCTTATAAAGAGAATTTAATATTGTAGCATTTTGCGTCTATAATTAATGACAATTAGACTTGAATTCACGTTATTGTTATTTTTGCGCATGTTGTATTGTAATGTCTCAATGCCTTTGACGTAGTATTCGAAATTGTCGTCGATATTATTAACAATATTGACGAACGACGAAAGCTTAATTTGTTAACTTAACAAGAACTTGCTTTTGTTAAAATGCAAAAGTTATAAATAAAATACTAGATAAATTTTTATTGACTCGAGCAGTTCTAATTCGTAGACGTAATTGTTAATTGTCTAGATAATCTTATAGTGTAACTTGACGTACTTGCAAATCGAATAGCTTCTAACGTATTTCTTGACGTCTAAATACAATGTAGATCAATAGTAGTAACGATATATTTTTTCGAAGATAGTTGTTCGATTTAGATGTTTGACGCTTAACAATTTATGCTAGAATTTAATTGCTTCGACTTGAAAAATATTATTTGTGCTTCGAAGCACATACATCTTGTTTTAAACAAATAGATGTTTAACATTAATTGTTAAGTATTTGATTATTATATAGTTTTCGAATTCTAGCTTGATTATTTTGCGAAAAATAGTTAAAATTTTTTGTTTATTAGCTTCTTTAATTTAGATAATTTGTTTTATCTTTTTGTTATGCAAATATATTTTTAATATTTGTCGAACAAGAACTTCGAAATTAAGTTTTGTCTTAAGTTTCTTCTCTTCTATTAAATTGATTGCGACAACAAATAAGAACTAAGTTGTAAAAAAGATTGCAAATGTAAACAAATAAATTGTAAACAAAGCAAATATATCGAAAAAAAAAAAATCAACAATTAAAGACAACGAAACTATAAATTAAAAAATCGTAAATACGACAATAATAAACGACAAAATTAAGAGAAAAGATTTAGCGAAGCGAAGTTTGTTTTGTTAAAGTAATACAAATATTGTAGACAACAAAAGCGTAAATAATTTTATGTTTTCGTTAATTGTTAGCGAAATTTAAGTGAACTTTTTGCAAGTTTTTGCAATTCTTTTGTTAACAATTAGTTTAAACTCGATAAAATCTTAAAGCAAATAAGTTAATTTCGTTATTAAATTGTAAATAACACTTAATAGTAGCAAGATTAATGCAACAATTTTAATTATGTTTAATTCTAAGTTGTGTTGTTTAAAAATTGTTTGTTGTTAAAACTAGTTGCGAGAGTTATCGTTATTAAAGAGCAAATTTTACGATTGTTTAGTTAAATTATTTGACTTCGCATCTAGTATATCTAATTAATAGATAATTTTAAAATTAAATTTAGATAAAAATTCGATTTAACAAACTTAACGACAATTAAGTTGTTTAATAGTTATAAAATGCTTTAAATTGCGATAATTAATAATAATTTTAATAAATTGCTTAACAAATATATTAATATACTTTAAATGCTACTTCTTAAAAGCGCAAACAATAATTAACAATTTTTTGTTATAAATCTCGTAATTGCACTTTGCGAACAACATAATTTTAAACATGTAAATTATCGAATAAAACAATTTATTCAAATTTATTTATAATAATATAACAATAATTACGAAATTAAAAATATTGTTTTCGATTTAAGTTTTTAAATTGAAATCAAAATAATGCAAAATAAATTGATCAATAAAAGCTTTTTTAAAAGCTTGAAACGCAAAATCTTCAAAATTATCAAATTGTTATAAAAAATTAAGATCTTTGTTCTTAAATTTACTAAGCGCTAACAAAGATTTAATTAGACTCAAATAATTATAAATAAATTGTTAATAGAAGTTGACGAAGTTTAGAAAGATTTATATATCGTATACGCAAATAGAAGCTTTTTACTTAAAAATACATTTAATTTTCTTAAAATTTATTTAAATTTCTTCGATAATAATAATTAAATCTAGATATTTGACTTGCTTAATAAAAAAAAATTTGTTAATATTTAAATAAAGATTTGCGTTATTAAGCTTAACGAAAACTTTGTTTACATAATTTTTATATTTCGCCTTAATATTACTATAAATTAAGATATTATTTATGTAAATAATACAAAAATTGTTCAAGTAAAGACTAAGAGTCTTATTGATAAAAGACTAAAACATAATCGAGACGTTATATAGCTTAAAAGATATTACAACGTATTTAAATAAATTATAACAAATAATAAAGACTATTTTGTGTTTATTATTAAAACGCATTCGAATCTCGTTAAAGATTGCGATAATATTAAACTTGCTATAGTACTTAATTTTGCATAATCGTTGCAAAATCTCTTAAATTAACAATAAAGTATTGCGATTCTTAATTGTTAAAGCGTTAAAATCTCTATAGTTTACGCAAACGCATAAATTTTTATTAGATTTCTTAACTATAAAAGTAAAAACAATATACTATAAGATATTATTGCGAATTTAATCTTTGCTTTTTATGTTATCTAAATAGACTCTAATAATCTCTTCTTTTTAATAAAAAATATTATAGATTTTCTTAATTAAAGAAGTTGCTTTTAAAACAAAATTAATAACATAATTAATACTTTTATTTAACAACAACTTGTTAGTTTTTTATAAATTAAAGAACTTGACTTAATGCTTAAACTTTAAGTGAATTTACTTTTTTAATTGCTTCAAATTAGAAGAATTTTATTTAAATTTCGCATAAAACTTATTGTAATTATTGAAAATAATAATTGCAACATTTATTGTAATATTGTCGTCTATAATGCAAACTAAATATCTATTGTTTTTCTTTAATTAATTTAGCATAACAAAATGCTTAGATAGCATAACAACTATTTTGTAATTTTTTTTGTTAACAAGTTTTAAAAATGCAAAGACATTTATTTAATAAACGTTAACTTTATTAAAAGATTTTAAAGACAAACATTTTAATTGCTTGCGTTAATTGTTAAAGATTTTTAACAATTATTAATTTAACAAGCAATGCTTTATACAATAATTAAATTTAAATTTAAGAAATTATATATTATCTTTAATTCGTACGTTATGCTTTTTAATTTAAAATATGTTAAAAATAATTACAAATTATCTTAATTCAATTATTAAATATTATAAAATATTAATATGTTCGCTAAGATTAACAATAACTTAAACAATATAAATAATATTAGAGATAAATTTGTTATTAATTAGACGCAATTTAATAAAATTTTAAAATAATATAATAAAAAGTTTATAAAGCTTAACGAACTTTTTATTAACAAAGACTTTATTAAAGACTTCGATATTAATAAGTAGCATTGTTTTGACATAATGTTTATTAAAAAGCAAATAAACTTAATTTGAGCAAATTTTGACGTAAAAATCTAGTTGCTAGTTGTTAAGAAATTTGTCGTTAATAACATTAGAATTAAGTTCAACTTCGACGAACAAAACTTTATCTTATAAGTTAAACAAAGCTTTAAGCTTCTTTATTGTTTTCTTTATAAATGTTAGCTTTTATTTTAAACTACAACTTTTGTTAAAAACGTTTAGTTTTTTAACTTGTCAAAGTTATCTAAATTGTTATTTAAAATATTAAAGAAACTATTTTCTTTAAGTGTTGTTAATTCGAAATTGCTAACATTATAAGTTTTAAGCTTAATAAAAGCTTTATTTTTGATTTTAGTTAATTTGTTTTTGCAAAAGACGTTTTTATAATGCAATTTATGTTTTAGCTTAAGACATTTTGAACAAAGATTAAAAGACTTAATTTTGTTCTTAAGAGCTTAAAATTATGCTTTTATGTTTTATTTTTAATTGCGAATAAAGATACGCATACTAAAGTTATTAATATCGCAAATATTTGTATTAATATGTTTAAAAAGTTTAAAAATGTTAATGCGATTATTGCGCTTAATAATATTATCAATAGCTCGTATATAAATAAAAATTCGAATAATTGTTAAATAAGATCTTTTTATTTATTAAAGTTTCAAGTCGATTTTACAAATTAATCTAATAAATTAATTTAAAACAATATAGTTTGTTAAAGTAACGTAGCAACTTTGAAATCTATAGCTTAAATCTTTATCGAATTAATGCATTTTATTGACTTCTAATATAGAAATTTTAATTGTTATTAATATAAAGCGATTAATATATTAATTAAAAATTTCGATATTTTTTATAACAAATTTGAGCGACGTAATTTTAACAAAGTTACGTTGTTTTTTGTTTAAATTGTTTTATTAGGCACTTAGATCTTTAAGCAAATTATCTATTATTAAATAAAAATTAACAAATTTATTAAGCAAGTAATGCTTAATTTTTCTAAAGATATCGTTAATAATTTTAACAATAACAAAATTAAATTTGGCTTTCTTAAAGATAAAACGTTAAAAAGCACTACTAAACTTAGAAACTAATACAATAACTTATTGTTTAAACTTTTCGAAATTTCTAATAAAGACAAAGAGATTAAAAAAATATTTATTGTTTTTTATATTTTGTAGCTTCGACTTAAGATTATAAATAAAATAGATATTGTTAAGTTAATCTTTTGCTTATAAATTAAATTTATAAAAGTAATTACGTTCGCTATCGCTATTAAAGTTGTAAATCACGTAAATAAATTTAATAAATGCAATTTCTTTATTTCGAAAAAAAAAAACTTTTGTTTCAATTGATATATAATAGCTTTAAACAAATCGCATTAAGCTAAAGCGTTGTTGCGCTTTTATTAAAAACAATACATCATTTTGTTGCGAATACTTATTGTTAACTTCGCTTAATTTAAATAAGTTTGCAAAGAATTAATTTAAAGTTTTAATTAATAAACAAAATCAAAATTAATCTTTTTATTAATTTGAAATTCGACAATAATAATAGTATTTTTATAAAGTAATCGAAGTTATTTTTTTACCTTATTTTTGATTGCTTTTTACAAAGGTTAAGACGTTTTTTATTAATTTTCGTTAAAATTGTTAAGTTAATTAACTAGAGTGCGACGTTAACTTAATTTATTTTTATTTTCTTTTTTAATATGTTTGTTATAAAATTGAGCAAAGCTACTATTTAGCGATTAATATATTAAAGATCGAATTAATGTATTTGATAAACTTATATTATTAAATAAATTTAATTTAATTAGTTTGTTAGTTATAATTTCGTAAAAATTAAATCAAACAAACAACGAAAATTCGAATACATTGTACTTAAATAAATTAAAATGCTTTTCGAACTTTGAATTGTCTTCGAAATTATTTTAATTTAATAAAGAATTTACAAAATAATAATCGTAACAAAAAACAATATTAATATTTGATTAATTTTTATTTATTAAAAGTTTCTTAAATAATTTGCGATTCTTATTAAAGTTAAATTTAACTTTGCTTTTTAAAACTAATTTCTTATTAATTATGTTACAAATATAGATAAAATGCAAATAATATAAATGTTTGTAAACAAAAATAAAAGCTCAAAATTAAATATGTTTAAAATTATACAAAAATTAAATAATTTATGTTATTCGCGAGACAAAATTTTTGATGTCGAAAATAAATATTACTTAAAGTGTTGTTTTATTGCGTAGCAAATTTTCTAATCTACGAAGACAAAAATGTTGTTTAAAGACGACGACGAAATTGCAATGTAATTGTCGTTTTAACAAGTCTATTAGTTTTATTCTAACAAGTTCACTAATCTTATTCTAGCAAATTCATTGATTTTATTCTAACAAGCTTACTAATATTATTTTAGCAAGTTTATTGAGTCGAAGCTAGAACAATTTGTCGTCTCTTTATTCTAGCAAGTTCACTAATTTTATTCTAGCAAGTTCATTGAGTCGTAGTTAGAACAATCTATTGTTTATTTATTCTAATAGACTTATTAGAGAGTTAACGAAATTGAACATTGTTAAGTTATATATTAATTAAGAGATGCTTATTGTCGCAACTTAATTACGTTTCGCAAAGCGTCTATTTTAGTAACTTTGTATCTAGAATTCGTTTTGCAAGATAAAAGAAATAGCAAATATAAATATCTTTAAAATACAATTCGCAAAGTCGTGTCTAAAAAGATAATTAATATTATGTTAGAATTAAAGCTTTAATAACTAATATATAATTGATTGACAAAAATACTAGCTACTTATGCAAAACTAACTATGTATAGAAAATAAATATAAGTACTATAAGTGTCAAGGCGCTAGACGTTACTTATAGTATACTTGAGACTAGAAGACGAAGACTTGAAGAATAATCGAAGACGTAACGAAGCTTGTCTAGCCTAGAACCATAACACTTTTAATTAGAACAAAATTTTTTCTACTAATATTCGATTGCTAATTTAAAGAAGATTTTTGCTTTTCTTTAAAATTAATTGTATTTTTTTTTTATAATTTTTTTATATAACTTGTTATTGAAATCGATAGCTACTTTAATAAAATCAAATATATTGTTAAAAGTTTTTCTATTACGTATAATTTTGTTCTTTAGATTGTTTTTAAAATTTTGTCGAAATATTGTTATAAATACAATATTGTTTTACCTAATTAAATTAATATATTTTTAAAATCTAGCAATATAGTTTGTTGCAAAAATTTGTTAAGTTAAATACTAAATTACTTTTTTTGCAATTTGTTTCTTGTTAAATGTTTTAAAGATTTTTTAAAGCTCTCTTTTAAAATTATTAAAATTTATAAATATTGCACAAGAATTTTTGCTATTGTTTTTTAAATATTTTTGTAAATTTAACTTAAATTAATATTAAACTCTTTCTTTAAAAAATATTAATACAAAAATTGTCTTCTAATTTGCTAAAACAAAATAGAAAATAAAATATTTATTTATTTATATAAATTAATTCTTTAGATCAATACAATCTTTATAGTAAATATTAAGTTTATTAATTCTAATTTTGTTGTCTTTTATAATTAATAATTGACGTAATACTAATAAGCTAGTATTTAAAATAAAGACGCATTAATTTAATACAAATATTCCTAAAATATTAAAAGTATTACGTTAGTACTTTCTTCGAAAATATTAAAATAAATTGTATTATTAAAAAGATTTATAGATATTTTTAAACAATATAAGCAATTACTTGATAACAAGATTTACAACTATAGACAATTTTTATATTTAATAAACTTTGAAAGAGATTCGATAAATTAGAGTAACAATAAGTCAAAATCTATAATAAGTTAAACACAATTTATAAAAAAGTTGTATTCTAGTTTCTATATATTAAAAAAATACTAATTGTTTGTTTTGTTTGTTTGTCGAACAATGTAAGTATAATTGCTCGCGATGCTTATTTGTCGAATATAACAAATATTATGTTTAAAATGCTCGCTTCTTAAGTATAGCAAATATAATAGTAGATTTGTTCAAAGATGTAGAGCCTAAATTACTAGTACAACTTTAATAAGCTTGTAACATATTATTAAAGTTGCTAGTTTTTATTGCTTTTGTTCTAATAATATTGTCTTAAAATTTAAAAAAAGTTAGTTAATTTCGAAACAATTTTAGTAATTTTATTAATAATCTTTTTTGTACATTTTTAGAGCAACAATAAAATACTTTTTAAAATAATTAATGCTTAAATATCTTATATATAGAAATAATATCTTTGTCGCATTTTTTTTAGCTTTTTGTTAGATTTTTTTTGCTTATTTTGAATTTTAAAAGCAATAATAAAATCTTGCAAAACAAAGAAGCTAATATTATTAATATTTAATTGTCTATTATACTATTTAATATAGCAGTTGCTTATTGTATTTCTCTCTTTTTTTCTCTTCTTATTGCATTTGACTTTTTTAATTTATTTTTTTACTTCTTTTGTTTTTGTTGTTTAGATAGAAGAGAGTTAGTTAATTTCGAAGCAATCTTAATAATTTTGTTGATAATCTTATGTTATCGACAATCTCTTTCGCACGTTTTTAGGACGACAATAAGATGCTTTTCGAGGTAATCGATGCTCAAACACCTTATATATAGAAATGGCATCTTTGTCGCATCTTTTCTGGCCCTTTGCCAGATCTTTTCTGCCTATTTCGAGTCCCGAAAGCAGTAGCCCCTGACATGCGAACATATAACCCCCTGGCTATAAAGTACTATGGATGAATTGATGGCATCTGAGATGGAATCCATTGACTACAAAACAAGGTCTACTTCTCTTCAGCCCTTTCAATCTTCTCAACCCATTTCGCCCTCTTATGATGATAGAATTCTATCGTCGGCTTATCACCACTCATCGTCTCCAAACATCCCTCCTTGAAAAACTTAAGCCCCTAGCACCACTATCATTAGCCGTTCAGAAATTAGTAAACCGATTGCCCTCGTCAGTCTCCTTCGTATACATTCTGGGCTGCCCGGACTCCAGTCTCAAAGCTGAGGCGGGGACTAGGAGATTCGTGCTGTATGCGCTGCCGCTGATTTTGCGGCAGTCGGAGCAATGGCAGAGGGCTTTGAACTGCAGAGTGCCGTCATAGACAATGCGAATCGACCCGCAGACTGATGGTACGTCAGCACATGAAGCAGGGGATGGTGTCGTCCTGGAAAAGGGACGACTGCGTAGGCAATTGACAGGAAGAGGAGAGCGAGAAGGAACGAGAGAGGGGAAATACGGCAGGATCCAGATGTCATCGCTATATCTTCGAGAAGTATGTAATTCGAATTGCAAGTCAACACAAGATCTTGGAGCTGGCAAGAATTGATCTGAGATAGTTTTGATGTAGTTTGGGTGTCCTTGGCCGATGGATGAATGTTCGCAGGGCCAATGGTGTAACAAGGATCATGAATGCGACATTACGACAGGTCCCGCTGCAGGCCCCACAGCCGTGAAGCGCCATTAACCAGATTACCCTTCATGCACGTTGGATGGGGTCAAGCATATGCGCTCCCGTTCGGTAAGTGGATCGAGGATCCACATCGGCCAGTTTTCTCATGGTCATTCCCTTCTAAACAAAATGTGAATTTATACTACGCCAATGATCTCAATGCTCAGAGTCTAAAATATCCTTGATCCTCTCCGCAGCAGCCATCAAAGCCTCGCAGTAAGATTCCGTAAGACCCACAGCGCCCTGCACGAAGAAGAGACACCCCTC
>JAABUL010003479.1_pt1 | contig 23316 bp, 42 predicted proteins | sample 5559151 | NCBI WGS metagenome assembly JAABUL01 (sample SAMN10711876, study PRJNA513368) | rock metagenome | isolation source: Antarctica rocks | place: Antarctica: Victoria Land, Pudding Butte sud | reverse complement strand
GCAGAGGCATCGACGTCGTAAACATGCCTGTACTGCCACCCATCGTGCCCCACTGCGTCGCTGCTTCGGCAGTGCGGGCAAGGAATCTTCTTGCGAAGCTCGGGGTACAATGCGTCCGGCTTGCATACGAAGATGCGAGAGTGCTGGCCCCAAACATCCTCGGGCACTATCTCGAGGTCACTGTTGAAGCCTTGCCGCGAAACGCCGACGATCGAGCAGGTGCCAGATAGTGCAAGATCAATCGTTTCCGGATGCCACTTGTCTGACTTGCCCTTTGCACGGGCAGGAACGGCTCTGAGAGCTGCTTTGACGGCAAGTGGTACACAGCCGGACGGAATCACGTCGTCCTCAGACGCAGCTGCTGGATCGGCGCTCATTTAGCAACAGTCTCGCAGCCATGCGAAGAAATAGACGGCACGCTGGAGCGCTGCGCAGGCGCGAAGGCTTTACAGGCGGCGCGTGTTGGCATTGACTCTCGAGCGCTGTCGGCGCTCGACAGTCCCTAAAACCGCGTACAACTGGACTCTCGTCGGACCAGAGGGCCAGGAAAGTTAATACGTCACCAACCCTTCAAGGACTCTCGAGCGCTGTCAGCCCTCGACAGTCCTTCCTTTAACCCGGGCCACCGTCCGACCTCTGGCGAACTGCAGTGCTACGGAGGTCGATGCAAGTGGTGTAGGGTTTAAGCTCGAACGATGAGCAGGGATCGCTTCTAGAGTCTCCAACCGCAGTACTCAACTGTAAGCAAACTCGGCAATGGCAAGAAGGTGCAAGCCAGGTGTCAGCAACACCACTTGGGACACAGAGAACACCAGTGCAAGTCTACTGCAAGTCTGCCGGTCGTCTCGGAAGATTGGCTGCGACGCGACTGCCATGCGCCGGGCGCGGCGAGAACCGCTCTGGACATGCTTTGTTTGCTTCCGAGAATGACGCACAACCACTTCTGACCGCGCCCGCTGCACTCTACCGCTCCCAACCCCAGCACTCTCGCTCACGTATGGCGCAGCCGCCCAGACTCAAAACTGGAAGCCCCCCGTCTTTGCGTCCACCTGTTCCTGCGGTCGCAGAATGCGGCAAGACGGCTCAGCAAGGTCATATCGTGCGCGACGGTGACTGGACAGCACGCAGACCCTGCATGGCCATCTTGTGTGCGTCTGCGCCTTGACAGCGCGCAGAACCTGCACAGCGACGCATGGACATTTGAAGGACCGCGAGCAGCAGAGGAAGCTGCTGTCATATTAAATCGGTAGCAGGACACGTACCCTGAACTGCGACTGGATGTCTGCATACTCCTCCGTCAGCGCTGTGAGCGCTCCCTCCACTGCGGCAACTGGAGTTTTCTTGCCGTTGGTTTGCACCTGATGTGAGCGTGCAACAGACTCGTCTTAGGCCAGGAGGCTGAGCTAAGGAATGCAGCATCTCGGTTGGGGGTCATAACCATCAAGACGCAAGCGCGTGCGGGGGCTCACGAGACACCATCACGGCAGGAGCAGCGCGCGTCGCACCTTCACCACGAGCCTGTGCTCTAGTGGGTGGGGTATCTGGTAGCCCGCAAACATGACCTGCTTATCTCGATGCAGTTGCCTGCGCGCAGCAGAGAGAGCATCTGTTCTGTCATACTCTGCTAAACATGCATGCCGTGTCATCTGCGCCATTCAGCGGAAGGCACGGAGACTCACATGCGCACAAGGTTGCCGATCGTGTGATCCTCCCGCTGCAGCGTGAACTTTGCAGCGTTTGCGACCTTCGTGTCCTTCTCCACTGCGATCCTGCAGCACACAGGCGGCCGCGATTTCAGCGGTTTGAAACTCTCATCTCATCAAGTCGGATGCCACAGCTGCTGACAGTCAGCCTGGGAGCCCGCAATGCACATTCAGTGATGCTAACAGCGTACTTCTGCACGCCGTCCGGCACCACGAAGCGCTCATATCTGTCTGGCGCGTTCGTCATGGCGCCTGGCGCCGCAGATCACGCGGTCGACGTTGAGGCGTTAGGACCGGCTGCACCGACTGCAGCGTCTGCCTGAGCCGATGCAAGAGAACGGCAGGCAGCTGTTTTAAGCCTGGCGGATGAAGCGTGAGTGCAGCACTCTTCGGCGCGGCAGCGCAAGGATCGAACAAGGTGCTGAGATGCTGCACGCCAGCGAGACAGCTCTGTGGGCCAGCCTGAACTGCGGGACAACTGCGGTGTGATGCCAGGAACTACAATGCCGGAATGAGAGAATGTGCATGGACATGAGAAGAACGTTGGAACTCCAGCGTCAGTTGTCGACGAGATTCCGCGAGCACAAGGTCGATTTGCACTTGCGCCACTCAAGCATTTGCACAATCGAACCGTACTCTCAGGAATCACAGACCAATATTGCTGCACGCCCGCACCAAGCCGGATCACCACTTCCTCTAGTCGTCGTCATCCTTGTCATGGCGCTGCCTTCACAAGGCTAGTGAGTGTGGTACTCGTCTCGTCATGGGGGCCAGAACGTTCGTGGGACGAGGCGCTGGTGCAGGTAGGGCCTCTGCCCATGCGTTTGAGGGCTTGGCAAACGGCGCAGCATGTTCAGCTTGCGTGCGCCGCACGCAATCGGCTCATCCGCATGCAAGCATCTCATCAGCATCGCGCTCGTGCATGCCCAACAAATGAAACTGATTCGTGAAGCATTCTGCAGGAGTGGGCTTGATCTTTGGATTCGGCATTGGTGCTGGATTTGGCCCAAATGGGTTCCCGATCGGCATCGGTGCGCATGCTCAGCATTGATATGATGGCCGCATAGCAGCACGACAATGAGCCAGCAACGCATTGCTCTTCGATATCCTCAAACCTGCCATCTGCTTGACAGGAGCCGGTGCCGGGATCGGGATCGGCCTTGGTTGGGGGTACATGGCAGGTGCGTCTGGATGTCAAGCTAATCGTGTGCGAACACGCTTGCACCATGACTAGCCAATGTGCAAGGCACCGCAGTTTCCATCGTGACATGTTACTCGACACCTCCTGCTTTGAGGATGTCGCTGGGAACCTGGCCCAACGCTTTTCGTGCTCACTGTGCCGCAGGCATAGGCGCAGAGGTGAGAACAGCTTGGCAATGCTGACGGCATGCATCAAAGCCACTTCGAGTTTCAACTGCAAACCGGGCACAATTTCCTTTTATGAAGAGTCTTCTCCTCTGTGCAGTACATCGACACGGCGCCTGCTTTTGCGGAAAAGCACAGCAAATCACACAAACAGAACCCTGTCAAGGCGCTGGAAGGCCAGATCCGAAAGGTCAGTCCCGCTCTTATCATACACACAAGCACAAACCTGCATGCAACAAAGCTCCTGCCATTGAGTTCCCCAATGCGCTGACCCAGTCCTTGTGATCGGCCGCAGGTCTTCAAGAGGCCGGCGCCAAAGGGCAGCCACCCGATCGAGGCAGCGTGATGAAGCACTGCATTGAGCTGATCATTCTTTTGGCACACAGAGACGACCGTGGCAGACTAGCGAGCAGCAGAATGCGTGTTGCACATTCGTTGACCACAAGACAATCAAGTTTTGTGCCACAGCGCCGGTGCCTGATTTTCAGCGCATTGTCGCAGTTGGCAGCGCAGTAGACCAATAAAGTAGACAACCCTAAGGAGGGGCAGTCCAGAACGAAGTTGGCCTTGTTTGGTTTTGATTCGTCCAACAGCCTGTGATTAGAAGACGACCCCAGAGCCCTCACCAGCACAGCACCAAAGCGCTTGTCTGCTGCGCCGCATTTTTGTTGTAACAAAGTGGGACGCTGTCAGCCCACCCTTTGCCTTGCGCTAGGACGTGCCGCCTGTAAGGCCAACTTGAGCCCCCTTTTGCATTGCCCATTCTTACAGGACGTGCCGCCGGCCCCTTGAGCCCTGCCCTTTCTTATACGCTGTGCCGCCGACCCCTCTTACAGGACGTGCCGCCTGTAAGGCCACCTTGAGCCCCCTTTTGCCCTGCCCATTCTTACAGGACGTGCCGCCGGCCCCTTGAGCCCTGCCCTTTCTTACAGGACGTGCCGCCTGCCCCTTTTGGCAGATCTGCTCGCCCCAGTTGCCCAAAATCGTAAGAACATAAAGGCGGGACATGAAGGGTCTGATGGGCTAACTTTTGATTCTTCATTCTTTACGTTGCACTCCGTCATCAATGGGAGTCCAGTGTCACATATTTTCTTACAGAAGAGTGTGGCCTTGCCCGGTGCGTTCTGTAGAGGGGGCAGGGGCAAAAGGGGCCGGCGGCACGTCCTGTAAGAAAGGGCAGGGCAGAAGGGGCCGGCGGCGACCCTTGTTACGTCACGATTTGTGGGTCATACCAGTTTTTGGGCACGCAGGCCAATCTCACAACCTCAGGCTGAGACTGATACTGTCCCTGTGTTGTTGCAAATGATGATTCAAGCATCAGTCGAACACACACTGCGACAGACGTGATGACGGACGGACATCCAGCACACAATCGCATCGCGGCGCGCGAGGAAAGTGGGACGCCGACTACTGCCGGGGCTGTCCTTGTGACAAGCTGCGCTGCTGGCTGCCATGCTCGCGCTCCTCGTAGATCGCACACAGCGTCTCGTGGGCGCTCGCCGTGATTGCCGCGGCAACCGCCGACCCCTCGCTGCTGGTGCTCTGCCACACCTTCCTGAGCATCACCTCCGTGACGGCTCGCCTGCGCGACGCAAAGGCGCTCTCAATCTGGCATGCACGTCACACCAAATGCCTGGCCGAGGTTTGACTTGGTGTTGTTAGTGGCGTTGCATGCAATGCCACGTGAGTACTAAGGCAACAAAATCCGGCATGAGCTTTGCGCCAAGCTGCCGCCCTCATCTGTGCAAGGACAGAGTGGGCTGAGGCGCGCACTCCAGCTCTGAGTCGTGGCGCAGCTCTTCGAACAGCTCCTTCTCATCCGCGCCATCGTATGCCGCCTTCTCCAGCCGACTGCTCTTGCGTATCTGCTCCTCGACAAACTGCTGCAGGTCCGGCTGCGGTCAGACATAGAAGCGCCAGCCAGTGAGGGCGCCAGCACCAGCACGCAGCCTTCGCCACACGTGAGGGTTGATGCTATGCCGATTGCATCTGATGCATTGGGCCGCAGATCTCACGTCGTTCCGCAGCTCGTCGAGAAGCTTGTGCCGCAGCGAGTCAAAGGTCCCGTCCGCCATGATCCGCGCCAACACCGCCTCATCATCATCTTGATGCTGTCGGTTCATGTCTGTGCACGCCCTAAACCTGTGTATTCTGGTGGTTGAGCGTCAAGCGTCACAGATCCCACAAGAGGGAATTGCTCCGAAACCCGCCGCCGCTGCAATTACCAGCGTGTATAACGCGGACAGGTCGCTAGCGCAGCGCGTTGCGATCTACGACCTGCTTCGTATTTGCCTTTGAAAGTGCGCAAAGGGCGAGCTGATTTCTGAGGCGCGCGAGCAACGCATTTGGGCATGTTGTTGAGCAGCGGAGGAAGCAGCTTTGCAAATGCGCATGCAAACTGCCTCAAAACCGGGGCCAGAGTGCGGTTTGCAATCCCAGCTTGCTTCTCAATTTGCACGACTGAAAGCGGGAGGTCAGTTCAGCATCGGCAGCGCGCCAAGCCCGCTGCAGATCACCACTTGTCGCACACAATTTGGTGTCAAAAGATTCTCCGTTTGAGCTGAATTGCCGCAGTCTGTGTTTGGAAGGTGCATTGAAGCTCCAGGCGCCACTTGCATTGGCGCTATTGACGACTGAGCCATGGCCGATGCGGCGGGTGCGCATGAATTGCGCCTGGCGGGCTCACCCGCTGAAATTGAACTTCCGGAGGACCACTTGGATCTTCTGGACCCAGCAAGTCGTTCGCAGCCGCTGAGCGTGGACCGCATCTACATCGCGGTGAGCAGCGGCGAGCACTTCAACAATACGCGCTGGTGCATGATCTCGGCGCGGCGCACTGGACACAACCGCCTCATGCCTTCTCGCATGCATGCAAACCATCACTCATGCTTCACCGCATGCATGCACACCATTTCATGCAGGGCCTGGAGCGGACGCGGGCATCGGTGATCCAGAGCGAGTTCCAGGCGGTCCAGGGCGCGCAGAGCGTTGACGAGATACGGGCCGCCTTGGAGGATGTGCATGATGCGCTCCTGGACCTGGACATCTTTGACGACGTCGACCTGTCCATCGAGCCCAGCCAGGAGGTGCGGGCTATTCGCATGCATCTGAGTTTTAGATGAACGCCTTCTGGCGGGAGCCCTTTGACAAGCTCGACGCCGGCGCGTCATGCTTTTGATTGTGCATGTGTCAAATCGAGGGTGGTGACAAAGTGATCACCGGTCGCGCCATGCGCATGGCGGTGTGCAGGGGAAGCCTGGGAAGTGCGACGTGGTGGTGCGGTGCAAGGAGAAGCAGCGCTTCCACGTCAAGGGCGGCACCTACTTCCAGACGAACGAAGGTGCGGCGCAGCTACGGGTCGGGCCGTCGAAGGGCGGGGTGTGGGCTGGGGATTTCCGTGCCAGCCAGAGCATTTACCAGGAGTGGTCCTGATGCGCACCGGCATGCGGCGCTGCTGATCAGCACACCCCGGTCTCAGCCAAGTTTCCTGGACGTTGCAGCGGGCACAGTCAAGTGCGCAGGCAAACCCCAGAGCAAATGTTGCTGCCTGCCTGCTGCGCAGGCACGGTCGAGCTGCAGGCAACGCTGCGCAACACGCTGGGCTTTGCGGAGCAGATCCAGTTTGCGGCGGAGCGAGGCTCCAAGGGCAGCAACGAGTACGATGTCACACTCCATTCGCTTTGCTTCGTTGCCTGACATGCTTCTCCGTGACTTTTCGTCTTTTCCTCACGGTGTTCCCAAGCGTGTTCCTGACTGTAGTTGTATGCGTATTCCCAAATAGAGTATACAAGCAAATCCGAACACAGACGACTCCTTCCCATAGGTTTTCAGTCGGCGTGTCCAAGCCGCGGCTGGCGCGGCTGGGCGGCGTGCCGCTGCTGAGCGACGTGCGCGCCAGCCAGCTGTTTCGCAACTTCGAGGCGTCCTCCTTCGTGCAGCGCACCCGCGGCACTGCCTTCTGCCTGTCCACGTGCGAATTAGACATTCATATCTCATGCCGCGGGAGAGAAAAGGCGGATGATGATGTAGATTGTGAGCTGTCGCCTGGACTTGAGCGCAGAGACGCCTGCTGTTCCTAGCGTCCCAGCCATCCCACCCGCTGCGAGCCGCTCTTTCAGGCACCTCAGCAGTCTGCAAATTTATAACACATACTCATTGTGCTGTGGTTTGCGTCGACAATTCCCTTTGTTGATGCCGTTGCATCAATGCCCGCAGGGACGACCTGAGACATTCCCTGTCGTACGAGCTGGGCTGGCGCACGATCACGGACCCCTCCCGCCGCGCGTCCAAGGCGGTGCAGCAGCACTTCGGGCACAGCCTGAAGTCGTCCGTCACCTACACCTTCCGGCACAGCCACTGGCCCACCGGCTTCGTGTCCAGGGGCGGCAACGCCTGGAGGTGCCGGCGCTGGCGTTTAGCACGCTTGCTGAAACACACTGCACTGTTCCTGCACGAATGGCGATCTTTGTTTTCAGCGGGCATTTTCTTTTGTTTGTGGAGCGCGCACGCCCACAAAAGACGAGGCAACACACGTCGAAATGTGCGTTCCCCGGCACCAAGCACCTCTGGAATGGTTTCTCGAGCATGCTCCACTGGCGACGCAGGAGCACGACGGAGGTGGCAGGCCTCGGTCTGGGCAATGGCGTGCTGCGCTTCGTGAAGCAGCGGCTGCAGGGGTTTGCGACTGTGCCGCTGCCAGACACCAGCGCCTTCCTTTCGTTCAGTGCGTCTGTGGTTGTTGAGCTGCTGCATTCTCCTGGCGCACACCAAAGTGTCTTGGCAACCCATCTGCTGTGCAGTGCAGTGATGCAGGCCAGACCATTTCGGCACAAAAAACACTTCTACCCCGCGTCCGGCAGAGCCTCTCAGTCTTTCGGACAACAGCTCGTGACGCTTGCACCGTCTTTCTGCCTGCAGGCGCCGACGTGGGGGTGATGCTGCCGCTGGGGCCGGGCTGGGCCGGGCGGCAGACGCCCATCAGCGACCGCTTCTTCATAGGCGGCTCAGGCAGCCTGCGCGGCTTCCACGCCAACAGCGCCGGCGCGGTGGACGCCCGCCGCGCACAGCCCAGCCAGGTCTGCGACCACAAACGTGTTTAGTTCGCATGTGCACCGTGCACGTCCGTGCAAATGTTCTGCGCGGCTTCCACGCCAACAGCGCCGGCCGCGGTGGACGCTATGACGCACAGCCCGGCCAGGTCCGGAGGGGGGAAACCCGGATCAGCCAACAGCCTGACTTCTTTGTCCATCCCCTGGCAGCGTGTCGGCCTGCTGGGCAGACGTGCGCAGTGCACTGCCGCAGAAGCACCCTCCCTCCCACCAATCATCATCCGCGCCTCACTAGTGTGCAGTCATCAGCTACAAAAATCAGCACCAGCTTGGTCGCACATCTTCGGAGGTCATGCAGCCACTGCGTTGACTCGATGTTGCAGGAGGCGACGATGTGCGGCGGCGCGAGCCACCTGGGAGGGCAGCTCCACATGTAAACATCTTTGTGCGAACACTGGTGAGTGCAGAATCACCGACTCATCCTGGGATGAATGTTCCAGGACGGCGACGACGTGCGGCGGCACGACTACCTGGGAGGCGACCTGTACACGGCGCTGACGGCGGCGCTCAACTTCCCGCTTCCGTTCGAGGCCGCCAACAAGGTGCGTGTGGACATCCAGCAGCTGGCGCAATGCTCGCACCAGTACGGCACACTGTGGTTCTGTCACACAGCATGCAGCGGGTCTCAACTGCGTCAGTGCTGCGGAATAAAAGCCACCGGCACAATGCCTACTCCGAAACCCAAAGTCCAAAAATCAGCATCGTGGTGCCCCACTGCTCAGGTCGGTGTTCGGGGGCACGCCTTCGTGGACGCCGGCAACACAGCGCTGCTGACCAGCGCGCCGGGCGTGCGGCTGCAGGACAGCGTGCAGCGGTTCTTCCGCGACTTCCGCATGTCAGTGGTGAGTGTCTGCGGCTGGGCGTCGGTGCTGTCTTCCAGACCCCGAATGATTTTTGGTGTCGGTTTGGCACGGCAGGGAGCAGATGCAGGGTTCGGCCGAACGGCGAACGCTTCTGAACGTGACGCGTTTGGAACGCGATTGAAGGCGTTTGTCTCTGAGATGCCCGTTCCAAACATGTTGCAAACGGCAAACGTGTTTGCCGTAGCGGCATGCCATTTTCTGCCGTATGCGACCTGGCATGCCGCTTGTGCATGCTCAATGAAGCCTTTGCACGCCCCCAATGCATTCTGCTGCAGCATGAAGCTGCTTGTGGCCTGTCCTGGAACCTCACATCGCAATCTGCACCAGCATATGTCAGACTGTCTGACAACGACATTCTGACAAGTGCGGCTGCGATCAGCTCGGCTATACCGGACGCAATGCTGTTGCGCATGCTCTTCAGTCCCTCTTAGATGCTGCTACAGCTCTCAGTAGAGCTCTTGCAGCCTCAGCTTCAGTGTCCGTGTCGCATTTGCCTCATCAGTAGGCTGAATGACTAACCCATGATCCAGCCAGCCGTTTGGCAAGGCCACTTCGAACGCGTTTGCCGTTCAAACGCCCTTCAAACGCGTTCAAATGTCACCAAAAGTCAGCAAACGTACGTTTGGCCGAAGCCTGGCAGATGCGGCTCCGCAGCAAGTCTGTTGATCCCGAATTATCCCAACCTGGCTGGAGGGTGGAGGGACATGTGCTATGCGGATGGTTGCAAATGCAAACTGTGTTGGTGGGACGCCGCAGATGCCACCCTTGTGGATCGATCCGGGTACTGATGTACCGCTTTTTGTGTGGCGCAGGGTGTGGGGGTTGTGCTGCCCATCCAGCAAGTGGGTAATCTGGAGGTCAACTTCTGCAGAGTCGTCTCCGTGCAGGCCACAGACCGGCCAAAGCACGGCATCCAGCTCGGGTTTTCACCGCAGATCCTTTAACGTGTACAGGTCACCACCTCCTAGCGCCTGCCCATTGCCAATAAATTTCATCGCAGAGTGAAATGTGAAAAACGACACGTGTGTAAATCTGCGTAAGCCATGTTCACACCTTGTGCTCACCAGCAAATCTTTCGGCGCAAAGCTGCAGAGATGAGCAAGTCACGAGGGCGGCCTTCATACACCGCAGCGTGTTTCTTGCCCTGCCATCGCCTGCATCCAGGTCCAACATGGCAGCGCAATCTTTGACGCCGAGTGCATACTTCTCCGTCGCCCCATACGCGAGCGCCCGCATCAGCAGCGCCTGGGCGGTCATTTCCCCAGCTATCACGCCGCCGAGCGCCGCTGAGCAGTCTGCAATGACGGCGGCCAAGTCGCCCGTCTCGCGCTGGCACGCTGCCCTTTGCAGCAGCATGTCTGCGGCTGCGAGTGCGCCAGGCTGACCAGCAGGCTCTGCCGGCTGTAACGCATTCTCCTCTACTACTGGCAGCAGCTGCAGCGCTGTAGAGAACAACCCGGCTGCTGCTGCGTATTCGCCTCGCCGCATGCATTCTTCTGCCTCCGCGACGGTTGACTGCACAGTATCAATAGGTTGGCGTAATAGGATTAAGTATGCTGGCATGCAATCGACAGCATGTGACCATGTAGCACACATTTGGCCGCATCATTGGTGCAACCGACCTGCACGGTGGCGGCATCGGCCACAGGCGGCGTAGCATTTTCGCCAACGGTGATGGTCAGTACTCTGTCGCCCTCGACTGCTGGTAGCGCAGGCGCCAAAGGGCCCAGGCCCTGCCGCCGCTGCCGCCTCAGGGAACTTCGCAGCGTCGAAATATCTGGCGGCCCACCCGCCGCTGTCAGCCTGCGCCAGCCCATTCGTCACATGTTGTGACTTTTGATCGCTCCGCGGGAACTTTTAGCAAAGCCATGCATTCCTGACAGAGCTACTTCAGCTCCGCACCTGGCATCGTCGGCGTCCGCTGCCTGTGGTGCCGCTGCCGCTGTCAGGCGCAACAAGCAGGCGCCTCCTTCCAATAGCTGAGGCCGCGGCTTGCGCCGCTGCAGCTGCATCTGGACCATGTCGATGGCGCCCTGCGTCATGTGGTTGCCCACAAAGTTGGTCGTAGGGCCGACCTGCGGCCGCTCGTAGCCTGGCTCCACCGCCTTGTCGCGTCCGTCCGGCTCGTGCAGCAGCGCGTCGTATCCTGTGGTGCCTCCAGCCTGTGATAGGATCATGTCAGGCTTGAAAGTGAGGCTGAAAGTAATGCTCCGGAGAGACCGACTGAACTCTTGGAAGTGGCAATCAGAAATTGTTGAGGTGCAGCTGACCTTCCGGTATGGCCCGCCGTGCGCGCCCTTTGTCCAGATCTGCGAGTGATGGTGCCTTTGTCGATCGAGCTGTCTCTGCTTCATTTCCACGGCTCGCAGCTCGAGGTTCCGTGTCCGAGCCGCGACCGTTTCGCGACCCGGGCCGTTGACGGCGACGCGCATGTCAGAGTGCAGCACGAGAGCTCTGCTATCTCCGAGTCTTTCTTCGTAATCATCACTGCCGATTGTGAGGTGCAACTGTTGCGACATGGCGGATGCACGGAACGCTGGTGATGCACTGACAATTCACGACTGGCTTGCTCTCTGCACAGCCCAGCACTTTGCACAACGTTGGTCAACGGATCTGGCAAATCTCATGTACTTTGGCACATGCATGTTCCGCCTGTGCCTGCACCGGCTCGACGATCCAGCTCCCCAGGGAAAGGCAACCCCCTGAAACGACCGCCTTTCACTATTGAAGGGGCGTTGAAAGGCAAGTTGCGCGTGCATGCACAATAAACTGGCTGGGCACAGCGCTGATCGCCAGAGCACATCTCGAATGCAGCAGCACTACTATGAGGGCACCAGAAGGCTTGTGGGCTCTGGCGCAAGGATTTCGCTGCGGACCACAAAGTCTGATTCATTCCGGCTTGCAGCTTGCGTTCCCCTATTCAGCCTCTTTCCCCAGCAGGAGCTGCCAGCTGCAATCGCTTTCGTCGTTCAAACCCGTTTCAAGGCCGCCGCACCTGCCCAGAAGCGCCGTGCACGACACATTCCGCACGGCAGTGGCGGTCGGCGCCGCACAGAAGCCGCAGCATGCAACATGCCGTGGCTTTGCCAACTCCACCGGCAGAGATGGTCCGCCGACTCTGAAGCAGCGCATCAGGGAGCTGATGCTAATGGTGCACCCTGATCGGTGGACGGCGCACCCAGAGGCGCAGCGCGAGAATGAGAGGTCATTCAAACTGCTCAATGAGTACCTTGACGCAGCCAAAGCGGTGAGGAGACTGGGCGGATCATCTGCAGCACTCAAGTGCTTCTGTTCATGTCCGTCTGCATCTGCAAGCTGCATGCGCCGCCGCACAGTCTGATGCCCTACCGACGTATCCAGCATGATGCTGCAGGGCGGTCCGGCCGGTGCGGCGGCAGGCCCCAGCTACCGCTTCCTGTTCTACGTGCGGCAGCAGCCTTCGGACACAGCAGCAGAGGATGATGATACAGATGGCACAGAGGAGGATTATGCAGCCCGGCCGCCAAAGCGGATCGCCGTGACCCTGCCGCCGCCGGTGCGGCACCAGCACATGCATGCCCGTCGATGCGTGTGACGTTGGGCGCGCTCTCTGACGGACCCTGGCTAGCAAGGCTTGCAATATACACTGGTGCGTTTGACCAACTGCTTGATACTCAAACCACTATCAACTGATTGACAGGCACGCCAGCAAGAGGCGGTTGGCGATGAGCTGCCGCAGACGACGTCCCGAGCCCTCGCCAAGCTCTTGGACGCATGCGGCTTGGACAGCGAGTTCTCAGGAGGCGTGCCGTCTTTCTGATTTGCACTGCAAACTCCTGTGCATGATGCTGCTGTCGTATCCGTCCAAACATGCAAATTCTTTCGGCTTGCGATGTAGTCCACGCCGGCATGCAGGGCTGGATGTCGCCTCAGGCATCGGGCGGCGGCTGGCCACATTCATGCCATATGCAGCAGAGCAGACGCGGCAAGCGCGCCATGAGGGCTCGAATCTGGAGGTGGACATCACACGGTCCGCCCTCAGGATGACCAGACGGGTGAGCCTGCATGTTGCTGTGTGTGCGATCCTGACCCGGATTCACCGATGCCGCTCGGGACGAGCTGTCTGAGGCTGGCATGATTCACAGAGCGATCACCCGCTCCTCTAATGTCTGAAAGTGGCCTATCTGTAATGTGCAGTGCACCGTGGCCATGGGCGCCAGCCTCAAAAACCAGAGCCACCTCAAGCAGCTACAAGGTTTGGCCTGCTGATGGAGCGTTGCAATGCCGACATCTGCGCTTCATATCGCTTGTGTGTGCCAACCCTCAAACTGACACAAGACCGCTTTCTGGGCAACAGCTGTGCAGCAGCTGGTGGCGCTGCTGGATCTGGTGGATCGGGACGTCTCTGGCATACAATTTATGCTGGGATACCGCACCGGCAGCGACCATGTCGGCCGCGTCTGGCTTGATGTCGATGCGCCTCAGGAAGCGCTGCACAGGTGAGCAAGGGCTTGGCTCTTCAATACGCACGTCTTGAGACAATCAATGTGCATTGATACAGAGAGATGAAGGCATTAGCTGTCATTCCTCAGCAGCTGCAGAGGGACTGCCCAGCAATGCTCAGTTCGCTCAGTGTGTGGGGATCAGAGTATCGAAACCTGAGCATGCGCCCGGCACGACGTGTAGCCACTGGATTGCGCAGACACCTGTCGGATGTGGACCTGCTGGCATGCCACGCCTTGGCCGCGCAGCTGCAGCGCATCAGGCGGCTGGAGGACCAGGCGGCCACAGCGGCGGGGCTGTCCGCCATCTTCGCAGAAGACGACAGGTGTGAAGTTCAACAGTAGATATGCAAAAACCATCACCAGTGGACACTGTTCAGGGTCACCCCGCTGATGTTGACACACTGCGACTTGCCATGTCACCATGTCACATTGGAGCTGCCGCGCCTCACTGCCACGGCTCACTGCTGCATCACCGCTGCGTTCCCTTGCAATGCGACAGGCTGGCCATGCAGCCCGTCTACCGCGAGTTCCTGCAGCGCGCTGCGGCGGCGGCAATGCATGACGGCGCCTTTGGCGGCGGCCGTCTGCGGCGGCTGCCGCTGCGCGTCCAGCGGCAGGAGGCGTTCCGAACGGACGCCCAGGCGGGTCTGCTGGCGGTGCCGGTGTCGGCAACGGCCGCGCAGCTGCGGTCGCACGTCGAGGTGCTGCCGCTTCAGATCCTTTCGTTTCTCAGCAGCTTCAGAATCTGGCAGCTCGTAAGTCAGCAGCAAGACTTTGCCTGACATGGAGTGACTTTGTCTGACATGATGGAATGCTGGCGAGTCCAGGAGGACATTGAAGACCGCTGCATGGCAGCATGCATGCGCCCAGCAAAGCAAGTTGAGGCAGGCCGGCGCCGACGTGCTTCGTGTAATCGTGTAACCAGCGTGTGTAAAGTCATTGCAAATGCGTGCAGGCCAATGGCGACACGGTCATACGCGCGCTGCAGCTGCGGCGGCAGCAGCAACAGGGCATGCAGCGGCTGCAGGATAAAGTCAGATCGCTGCTCAGGTGAGCTGTCCTCACCTGCGCATACAACCTTTGCTGAGTCCCGCTGCAGGAAAGCCTTGTGATACTGCACCCAGTGTCTCTGCTGCTCCTGCACAATGCCTGTTATTTACATCATGCACCATGCGTAGAGTGCGCTGATTATTGAGCCCTATACCATGCAGGCTTCGGCGGCTGTCGGTGGACCCGACAATCGAGACGCGGCATGCGGTCAGCTGCATGGAGCGGCTGCTGCACCACCACCTGTCGCTGAGCACTTCCACCGACGGCCTATCGCTGCGCATCTCGCAAGCCAACCGAATGTCGCCTGACGGATCGACAGCCAACATTGCCTGGAACTTCGAGCTGTAGCGTTGTCGTGGATTGGTTGGTTCGACGATGCACAATTGATTTGGCCGTTCAATCTCATCGGTCGCCATTCAACTTCATATGTTTCCTTCGAAAACATAATTATAGGCCTAACAAAGGGTTTCGGGACGAATACCGGTATGGACGTATATACGGTAGCCCGGAGGGGCGGGCTACACCGGATCACTTCGGCGTGTGCTTCCTGTCACCAATTCCGGAAGCAGCAGGACGCACAGACTGCAAAACGCCACGCGACCTGTAACGCTGCTTCACACGCCTGCGATCACGTCAGCAGTCAGCTCGCACGCCACAGGAGCTCTGCAAGCTCATCTTCTCGCGCTCGTCCGCCAGAAAATAGGGCTGTGGCAAGAGGCTTGCAGGCTCGCCTGCTGCACAGACAGACAGCTGTATTCATGGCCGATTTCTTGAAGGAGGCTTTGGCAGGTGAGTTGGGCTGCAGTGGGCGTCAGAAAGCTGCTGGGACCGGCGCAATGAATGCTTGCGACGGGGGCCTCGAGTCGCCAGGCAGGAACCTGCACCATACATACAAGCTGACGCTGGTGTTCTGCTCGCGGACCCACCGCCGGTGCAGGGCAGCAAGGCGATGACCAGGATAACATGGTTTTCATGCGGAACCTGCACGAGACGCAGAGAGGACTGGGCAACACTGGCCCTCTTGCACCTGCTGCATTCGTGGCCAAGTACGTCTCGTGCAGCCTCGTGGGCATGTGCTTCCCTGTATGCCTTGCAGGCAGCTGCCTGCTGCCTGATTGACCTGCCGCCGCCGTGCCTGCTCGTGCAGCACGCACAGCGCCGACTCCCTGACGTTTCCCGTGTGTGTGCAGGAAGCGGAGCAGCGCCCATGGGGATACGGGTGCGGCTGTGACTGAGCAAAACTGCCCACGCAACAAAGGCTGCATGCTCAACTGTAGTGCATGGTGTCGAGGTGCACACCGTTGAGTCATTAGAGTGCACAGCATCGGCATCTGGCGGAAGCTTGTCCCACCCCATGGCAGCCCCAAGACTGTGTCCTTCCCGCATGCCTAACATGTGGTGGTGTGGTTGAAGACGAGGACGATTTCACAGCAGAGTTTTTAGTCGACGACGATTTGGACGCGCCATTCCCAATCAAGGTACAGCGCACGTCAGTTGCTCATCATCACAGTGCATTGCGCGCACATGCGTCCGCCACTTTCCTCAGGTGTGCAGGCATGTGTCAAACAGGCAGCAAGCCACCACGAGGATCAAATAAATGATGCGTGTTTTTCGCGGCCCATCTCAAAAGCCAGTCTCAGGAACGTGGATTGGCAGCGCAGGCAGCGCCAGCGGCAGACGAGTGCCAGCGCAGCCCGCAGCATGCAGGTAAGAGATAGTTCTGATCTGTCAAGCTGAGACGGTCTCGATTAGAGCCATGATTTTTGAGCTTACCGGCATGCAAGGCAGCGATCTGTCTGTCCTAATGGCGAACTCGACCCTTGATGCACCATGCAAGGCCGAAGATTGAAATGGCAATGCCCCTGGTCTCGGGAGCCTGACAGTGTTGATTGCCTGTCTGCCATAACGCAGGGCCCGCCAACGAAGATGCTGAAGGCTCGCCGGCAGGACGCGGCGTCCGCAGCAGCGGCGACAGCGGCGGCACCGGCGGCACCGGCGATATGACGCTGACACCAGTCCAAGTGAGCCCCACGGCCACGGCCATGGACACCGAGCCGGCGGCATCGGGGCCGCATCTGCCCGACACGGAGCCAGTGAACAACGAGCAGCTGCAGGACACCCAGGTGCGGAGTGCATTTGCAGGATGCATGCAATTGTGCACAGGCACCGAAGCACCTGGACTGCATGGTGCTGGCACGGTATTGTTTTCGAATTGCAATGCGGTCGACTTCCTGCTACATGCATGTGCGGCAGCACACGAGTCCTGACAGCACCTTTGCATGACAGCTTCTTCTGGTGGTGCAGGAGGCTCCAGGCAGCACTGAGCAGGAGATGCCCGATGTGGCAGGTAAGACCTACAGGCTGTCTGTGCGTGCGCCCCCCGAACATTCGGCATTGTGCATGCGACTGGTGGTGTTTTCAGGTAGAACTTCCTGCAGGTGTCAGGACTGAGTTGTCACTCTTACTCGCTCTTTCGTGACTGCACCTCAACAGATGCACAGTCCTCATTCAGCACGAGGAATGCGCTGGCAGTGGGTTGCCCAGCGCTGATGCCGCGGCAGTTACCACAATTTTTTTTTCAGTGCTCACGTGCTCCCATGCAATTGACGTCGCCCCGCCATAACTGCTGCAGACACGGAGGAGGTCAGCCCAGGCGGCGGGGCCCAAAACGAGGCCGCAGCGGCGTCGGGGTTAGAGTCCATGCAGGGCGTCGCCGGCCAGGTGTCTGCCGCAGACGGCGTTGCCGCCGCCGATGCAGCGGAGCTGAGCACACCTGAGCAGCTGACCCTGCCCGCCGCTGAGTTCACCGCCGCCGCTGCCGCTGCAGAGTCTGCAGCAGCGGCCGCGCCCGCAGCAGACGCAGATGCCGATGCGGGCGCCAGCGGCGGCGGCACGGCGGCGGCGGCCGAGGCCGCTGCTGCAGGGGAGGCACAGGCTGCGCCTACCAGCCAGCAGGACCAGGCCGAGATGCCCGTAGCGCAGGAAGCTCCGCCGCCGGCAGCGGCGCAGCAGCAGGAGGTGCCGACTGCAGATGAGGAATGCGTGATGCAGCAGCAGCAGCAGCAGACGCAGCAGCCGGCGTCGCCGCCGCCGCAGCGGCCTCTGCCGCCGCAGCCTCTGCCGCAGCGGCAGCCGGCGCAGCAGCAGCTGGCGTCGCCACCGCCATCGCCATCGCCACACCAGCCTGTGCCGCAGCTGTCGCCGCCGCCGCCGCCGCCGCCGCCGCCGCAGCAGCCGCAGCACGAGGGCACTCAGGACAGCAGCAGGTCAGCAAACAGGATGTGCTGCATCTCTGCCACATCGAGCAACATGCATGCCCTGGTGTTGGCAACATGATCACAGACTGGCGCACATGCTGCGGCTCTGTAGGCGACCATTACAGCATGTCACGCTCACTGTGCAGACATGCAGCGGGGCAGATCGGTGAGGCGCCGGCACCGGAGCGTCACAGGCAGGATGCGGCAGCAACTGCTCAGGCGTCTGCGGCCCGCTCTGCTGATGTGGGCGCCGGCGGCAGCGGCAATGGCGGCGGCAGCCCGACTTCTGCCCGTCCTGGTGCCTCCGCTCCCGCTGCTGCGCCCGCCGCTGCGCCTTTCATCAACATCAAAACGCGCGTCAGGAGGTGCGCTCCATGCATCGATGTTCGCTGGTGCTTGATTGTGCAGCAGCTGCTGAAAAACAAATCGCAACCTCCCAAAGCATTCGAATTGCGTGATCGTGTTGTCTGCATGTGCATGTCAGCACTGTCGCGCAGTAGCTCGAAGTGACTTCGCTGAGAAATGTGGCAGTGAAAAGTGTGCTGATACTTGTTCTGCGTCGACTTGCAGCCCTGCACCGCTGCCACGCCCGCCAGCAGGCCAAGTCGTGCCAGTGCAGCCGCCAACCTCTGCGCCGCGGGCCGCACCGCCAGCGCAAGGTGAAGAACTCATGAATTCGAAAATTTCAAATCTAGTTCTGTACTTCCTAGGTTGAGCCGACTGAGAAGTTGTTTCGAGTCCGTGTCCAAGCAGAGCCTCCCAGGCATTGTGCCCGCTGCAGTCCATGCAGATTGTGCAAATGTGAACTGGTGCACATGCAGGCAACCAGCAGGTGGGCGCCCTGCACTGTGCGGCCGGCCTGCTGCAGCGCAGCTCGGACGGCGGCGCGGGCGGCAATGGCCTCAGCTCAGCAGGCGGCCGCGGCGGCGGCTCGAGCAGGAGCGCCACCGGCGGAGGGCCGGCTGGCGGCTTTGCTGGCGGCATGACTGGCAGCATGGCTGGCGGCACGACTGGCGGCATGCTCGGCCGGGGCCGCCCTGCGTCCGGCGGCGGTGCTGCCTCGCAGCAGCTCGGCGCTTCGCCGCTAGGCGGCTACCAGTTCCGGAACTTGCAGCCAGCCCGCGGCGGGCAGCGGCCGGCTGCGGCGGCTGCTGGCAACCACGGATGTCCACCGTCGCTGCTGAACCTGCACAGGCCCGCCTATGCAGGTGAACTCTGCCCTCAGCCATGTGCTGAGCGGAAGCAGACGTTGTGGCACACACTTGCGTCGGAGAATGTGGCACTCCCTATCCGATTGCCAGCTTGAAGTTTACAACGAGGCAATAAGTCTCCGTAAGCAAATTTCACATTCAAAACACCCAAATGGCTGCAGGCATCCAGAAGACCAGGCAGCCGGGCCAGATGCCGCCGCCGCGGCGCAGGGCCGCGCCCGCTGCCGCTGCTGCAACCCGGCCCTCCCTGGCCACCGCAGGCTTTGGGCCGGAGCGCCCCAGGGCAGCGCTGCCAGTGGCGCCGCCCGCGCAGCCGGCCCGACCGCGCGGTATTGCGCGCCCTGCGCCGCAGCGCACCGCCCTAGCTGCTGCCGGGGACCCGCAGCTGCCGCTGTCCATGCAGCGGCCGCCTGCCGCCGCAGCCGTCCGGCCGGCTGCCACGCGCCAGGAGCAGGTGGGTTGCTTCTAGGTTTTTCGTGGAGCGTGGCTGCATTGGTCACGCCTCTGTTGTTGTCGCATGCCACTGAGCGTTTCCAACCCCGGGACTGCATGCTGACTCTGTGCAGCGCGAAAGTTTGCTACACACAGCGCGGTGTTCCACATCACATTCGTCTTTTTCTTTCGTCCAACAGTGCAGCACTGACACTGCCCTGTGACGCACAGGCGCCACGTGAGGCGGCTGCATCGCCGCCGCCCGCCGCCGAGCAGCCAGTCGCGGAGCCGTTCGAGGCCAAGTCCCTGGCGCCAGACCTCGAACCCCACATCAAGGCCCTGGAAGCGGTGAGGCCCAGGACTGTATGCATAATCGAGCCTGTGCTTGTGCTGTCTGGGCTTCTGCATCATGGCACGGGTGCCATGGAGCACATGTGGTGCCTGCAGGAACAGGCAGTGACTGCAGCAGTCAGCCGCTTCTGCGTGGAGCTGTGTCGGTACATGCGAAAGGAAGATACCACAAATCTTGGCGCAGATGCGGGCGCTGCACGGCAAAGTGCTGGGGAAACTTTCCACTGCAGTGAAAGAGCACTTCATCGACTACGTTGGAGAGAGAAATATTCTCTGCCGCTGAGACTGAAGGAGGCGCGAGCCTGCATGACGAGGCGCTGGCGGAGTATTTGACATCCGCCCTCCACTCATCGTTCCGGCAGTTGTTGAGCGAAATATGCTGAACTGACCGCAGATGCTGGAGGAGACGCGGGCGCTGCAGGACGAGGTGCTGGGGGCGCGGGTGCGTATGGCGGTCACCGCCAACCGGCTGGTGCGTACAGACAACCCCATCGCGGCGCAGCAGCTGGCCGCCATCCAGGCCCGCGCCGAGGCCATGCTGCGCGAGTGCGAGGAGCTCACCATCTGAGGCGGGAGCTTAACAAATTCTGGGAGCAGCTCTGGGCAGACTGTCAGGAGTTTACTTTCCAGCGTGATGCGGCAATGCAGCGGCGTAGATGGCCGCCATCCGGGTCCGCGCCGAGGCCATGCTGCCCGAGTGCGAGGAGCTCACCATCTGAGCAGTCCACCAACGAGCCAGTGCATTCATCATGAGCGAGGGAAGTGCTTCAGCTTGACGCGCCACCAGCTGGAGGTGTGGCCTGGGCCAAGCTGCCAAGGCTGCGCGAGGAGTGGTGTAGTCCAGGTGCTTTCTCAACGCTTGGCATGCGGAGCTTAGTGTGTGGCCAGTCGCGCACATGTTTGGCGTGGTGCAATCCGAAGTATACCCCTAAAATTTAGGAAGGAGGTGCGTCGCCGCCGCTGCCTGCAATACTGCGGCAGCTGGCAGCAGAGTGTAGGGATCACTAGGGTAGGGGAGATGAGGAAGTGGAAGCGGCTGATGTGGACCATATATTGGTGATGATCGTGCATGTGCAAGCGGACAGGTTACCTTCGTGATGCTCGGGACCTCTATCTGGCCCAAAATGTCCACACACATCTGGAGGTTCTTTCGTGACAGCGGATCCAAGGTCATTGATCAGCCATTCCGCCAGGCAGCCCTTCCAGTCGTAGGACTCACTATGGGCTGCGCCTCTGGCCTCTGCGCACGCGCCCCTGACACGTGGCCATTGCACGGGGCGTATCACAGGGACGGACTGCCGAATGTGCACTCCCTTGGCTGGCTGTGATGCTGAATCTTCTACAAACACGAGGGTGCGTGCCAGGCGCTCGCCACAGCCGCATCCAGCTGCCGGCCTCCCTGGCGGTACCCTTCCCATCAGCCGCAGATCAGCCTCGGCCAGCAACGGAGACGCTGGTCTGCCCTGATCGCTGCATGCTCTTCAGGATGTTGGCCAACCAGTCAAGGCCCTGCACACAGGCGCACAACAGCGGCTCAGACTCAGCGCTGCATGACATCCGATGGGGTGGCCACCGCTGCAGTCTGACCCAGACCGCAACTTGGCTGTTCAGCCGCCGTCACGCACCAGAAAACTTTCCTTGCACATGCATCAATTGCCTCTTCCTTGCAAATCCATTCCAGCTGTGAAGCATGGCCAGGGCACATACTTGCACAATCTGGCAAGCCGCGCGAATGACGTGAAGACACCGTCGAAAGTGAATTGAAATACCATTGAGAGTGAAGTGGAGAAGGTACCTCGTAGAGACCCTCGCCCTTGACGGCGATGGAGCCCTGCACGTGCCACTTCCGCTCCTTCAGCTCCTGCAGCCCCAGCGCATCGCACAGCTCTGCCGTCGTCAGCGCCCCCTCCTGCGCGCAGCACACACGCCCCCGTAAATTAATTGGCAAAGCAGTGGGTGCTGGATGAGAGGCAGAGTTGTGCTCATTCACGCGTCAGAGAGCCTGCCATAGGGACTGGCGCTTTGAGCAATCCAGGGGGGGTGGTGACAATTCTGAGATTGCAGGCAGATACAAGTGCAGAAAATGGGAGCGCACCAGGTCCTGTTTGTTTGCAAAGACGAGGATCGCGCTGTGCCGCATCAGCGGGTCGTCGATGATCGACTGTGCGGGCATGTGAGAAGCACCGTCAGATGCGCCATTGATTTCACACCACCGCATCTGCTGCGGCGTGAGCTCCATTAGGCGACCAATGCCGCAGGACAGGCGCAATGCTGCATGTCACTGTGCTGCATGCCATGCAGCATCGCCACTATGCCAAAGCACTGCAAGAACATATGCGACCAAAAAAGTGCGGCATTGCAGTGCCGCCCTCACCTTGAACTCCGAGGAGGCTCTGTCGATTCTGTCCCTGTCTGCGCAGTCGACCACGTATATGAGGCCGTCTGTGCTATTGAAATAATGTCTCCAAAGCGGGCGCAGCTTCTCCTGGCCGCCCACGTCCCACACCGTAAACAGCACGTTCTTATATTGCACCTTCTCCACGTTGAAGCCTGCAGATGACACGGTGAAAAGTGATATAAACGCTGCTAATTACGTTGCCAGGACGCCAAAGACGTGCGATGTAAATTGAATATGTCTCCCATGCAAGCGTGCATCTGGAATTGTGCCGGAATCCTGGCCGGAGCGCATGTCCAGGCGCATTCGGCGGCAGCGCACCGATGGTGGGCACTGTGCTCAGCACCTCCCCGATGTGCAGTTTGTACAGAATTGTGGTTTTGCCGGCCGCGTCGAGACCCAACATGACGACCTGCAGTTGCGCAGGACGCTCAGAGTGCAGAAGAAGAGCGCAAGACCGGCGCGCATATGGCAGGCGGGCCAAAGGCTACTCAGATATGCGCTGTGACCCACCCGCATGTCTCGTGTGCCCCACATCCTGTCAAAGAGCTTACGGAATGCGTTTCCCATCTCGACAGCTCGTCGAGGTTCTTGGGTTGGAGCCAGTGAGGGATCTTGGCAGCTGGCGCTACGTGCTTCGTGTGGGCTGCCTGCAGGACAGCAGCCCCTCTGCGGGCTTAGTAAAAGATGCTGCGCGGCTGTGTCCAGCTGAGTCCTGGCTGCTTCGTATCACAGCGACCAGCGAACGCAATTCAAGGGAGTCGCAGTCCGAGGAGGATGCTGGACACCACGAATTGCATTCACCGCAGTCTGGCAAGCTTCGTGTATGACAAGAAGGTAGCTCGAGGTGCAGAGCTGCTGCGAAAGCGGTTGTGAGTGCAACTTCGACATGCTCGCCTCGCTCATGTGTTCCTGGCAAAACCCTGCAGGACCTGCAGGAACTGACTCCCTGCAGGAACTGACTCCTGCAGGGAGTCAGTTCACAAGCTGGAAAGGGGGCAAAGGAAGGCAGTTGTTGGAAGAAAGGCAGTGCAAAGGCGACCAAGAATTGGTGCTTCTTGGTCCAAATGTTTGTTGCAGCAGTGGAAATTGCCCAA
>JAABUL010003477.1_pt1 | contig 23330 bp, 29 predicted proteins | sample 5559151 | NCBI WGS metagenome assembly JAABUL01 (sample SAMN10711876, study PRJNA513368) | rock metagenome | isolation source: Antarctica rocks | place: Antarctica: Victoria Land, Pudding Butte sud | reverse complement strand
TTCAACGCGGGCGCCAGACTTGTCATCTGATGTCTGTGTCTCAAAGCTCTTGGCCCCCAAGTAGATTTCTGCAGAACTGCAGTATCCTAGGAATGACCTAGCCTTTCGAGTCAGATCCAAGCTACAGTCTTTCCAATTTGGAATGTGGCGAATTGAAGAAAGAGCATCGGTTAATCGGGGATCATCTGGTTCATCACAGGACATAAAGTGCCATTGTATTCTGGCAAAATCTGGAGAGGCTCTTACCGGGAAAAGTAGGGTCGACCAACCTCTGAAGACAATAACATTACCATAGTGAACAGGGTACTCCACGTTTGCCAAACGGATCATGGCATCAAATGAAATTTCAACCCCAAACTCCGAGGCCCGTTCAGGGGTAGGAAACCCACTTGCGATGACTCCACTAAGAAAAACCGGAAGCTAGCAAGAGGCATAAACATCCGGGCTTGGTGAAGGGCTGACAGTTTCAAAGTGCAGTTTTGAGTGTGCCAGCCCATCACAGCCGAGTTTAAATACACTGGAAAGCCAAGCAAGCTGCTGCGTTACCTGAATAGTTTGGTTCTTCGTACCTTGAACATTGATGTGAATCTTTGATTGAACGGTAGGTGAGATATCAACCGCAAAGTCTCCATCGTAAGCACTGCGGGCAGCCAGCAAGCCAGTTTGACCTTCCTTCCACCAGACCACTAGCCTGCCAAGAGCCTCCAAAATTGTTGATCCTGTATTTGGCCACATCCGCTCGGTATATTCTTTACATGTCGCTGCCCGAGCGCAGTCTGTCGTACCAGTGACGGTAAGGTAAGCATGTCATCTAGCGCCTGGCCAGCGCTCATTTCAGCTAGCACGTAGTTTTTGAGGTCCCACTCGATCTCAAGAATTGTTTCGTGGAGATCGCTGAACTCTACGGCGTTCGCAATAACAGATGCAATGTAGCGCATTGGATCAGAGGTGCCATCAAAAGTAGACGAGGCCACACTTTCAGAAAGCTCCTCTGGACCAAAGAATTTCTCCCAAGTCTGTAAGAATAAGCCTACACGCCGTTTACGATCCACTTCTTGAGACTTCAAGCGAGGTATCTCAACAAGCTTGTTGCCTAGCAGAGATCTCTCCGAAGAAGACTCGTCACCGTCTTGGTTGGTTTGGGAGTACAGCCACGCAAATATAGCACTGGGGTTGCTTTCCAGGTAGTAGGGTTAGAGGAAGATAATATATTCTAATCAGGCCACGTTAAACGATTGTGTTCATCTCCAGAAGTACTATGTGCTGTCTGTGGAAGTCAAGCGTGGCTCAGAAGAGTCACGTGACTAAACATAGAGTATCCCGCCTTTCGGCTGCCCCATGATTCGGTATGTATGTAACCTTAATCTAAACCCTAAACCCTAAATCTTGAAGCTTGCTGAAGCTTGAACGTTGATGATCGTATGTATGGAGGCTTTAGGGATCTGAGCGGTCGAGATTATGCTTGAATTATCCCACCAAACAAGTCCGATTCGTGACACGATGGAAAAGTGTATCTAGTTGCTCTCATCCAAGCTAAAGCCGTCACCGTCCAGCCTACTCATGAATGCAGTGGTCAGAAGTCCGAAAGCTGAGCTTCAGGAGATTGACGGATAATGACTCGCAGGATTGTAAGTGCATATCCTCAAGAGAAATCAAAGTACTCACCTGGAGCCCTTGGTAGGTACGCACTAGCATACAGCTTGGAGTCCTGACTCTTATCATTCTCCTCCTCGTCTTCGTACTCGACAACCGCTTCCGAGTCCTTCCAGAAGCCATACATAATGCCCTTCCTATTCACCACCCGGGACTTGTCATCACGGACATAACACTGGCAACCTGCTCCAGCCTGAACTTCCTCTCTAGCTGCAAATTAGACCCAGCGAAGTGGCACCGCATAGACAAGGATCTCTACCTCTCTCGTGGTTGGATCACGCATGCCTATGTACATATTGAGAGGAAGCAAGAGTCAGAATTGACCGAGAACGATCGAGTTATTGTCGATGTTCGCGTCGGTCGCCTTGACCCTGTCACCTCAGAGAAGGATCAAGGCGCTGAACGCTGGGAGTCACGTCCCGGAGGCATTTGGCTTAAGCGCTCAGCGGCACGGCATGCCTCCGACTTCCAAAAAACAATCACAGCGGTAGACGTTCTCTTCGGTGCTGACGCCGAAGAACCCCGACCGGGCTGGGAAATCCGTGACCAAGCTCTCCTCCTCTCCAACCCTGGCGACAACCAAGAAGCCCGCCTCAGTATTCGTCGCGGTTCCCCACCCCCCATTGAAGCACCTGTACTTCGCGTCAATAAAGACGGCAAATTCAAGATCCTTCAGGTCTCTGACCTCCACCTTTCCACGGGCCTTGGCATTTGCCGTGATGCTGAACCTTCCACCCTCAACGGTGGCAAATGCGACGCTGACCCGCGCACCCTCGACTTCATCGGCCTGGTCCTTGACAGCGAAAAACCTGATCTAGTAATCCTTTCGGGTGACGAAGTCAATGGCGAAACAGCGCCGGATGCCCAATCCGCGGTCTTCAAATTTGCTGAGCTCTTCATCCGCCGCTCCATCCCCTACGCTATGATATTTGGCAACCACGACGACGAGGGTTCCCTATCCCGCCCAGCCCTAATGCAACTCGCCCAATCCCTCCCCTTCTCCCTCTCCGAACCCGGCCCCTCCAACATCGAAGGCGTAGGAAACTACTACCTCGAAATCCTCGCACGCGGCACCTCCGCCCACAGCGCCATGACACTTTACCTGCTCGACACGCACGGCTACAGCCCCGATGAGCGCCAATATCGCGGCTATGACTGGCTCAAAAAGTCCCAAATCGACTGGTTCCACACCAAGGCGCAGCAACTAAAACACAGCCCCGTCCACACCGGCTACAAGCATACCCACATGGACATGGCCTTCATCCACATCCCCCTCCCCGAATACCGCCTCCTAAACCTCATCTCCGACCGCACAGGCACCTACACCGAGCCCCCCACAGCCCCCGGCTTCAACTCCGGCTTCGCCGCCGCCCTCATCGAAGAGGGCGTCCTGGCCGTCAGCTGCGGCCACGACCACGTCAACGACTACTGCAGCCTCGCCAAGAACGAGGACTCCGCCAAGCCCGAACTGTGGATGTGCTATGCGGGCGGCAGCGGCTTCGGCGGGTATGGCGGGTATGGGGGATATCACCGCAGGGTGAGGGTGTTTGAGGCGGATTTCAATGAGGCAAGGATCGCGACGTGGAAGCGAGTGGAGTGGCCGGTGGGGGAGGGGAGGGTGGGGGAGGCGATCATTGTTGAAGGGGGAAGGGTGGTTGAGGCTTGAAAGGGTTTGTGGCTGTGACCTTTGCGGAGGTTCCAACGGGAAATTGTGAATCTGATAAGACAAAGAGGGAGTCTGTCTTTTTGGGAATGAAGCATGGCGTTTTTGAAAAAGGCCAAAGTTGTACGATTATGGATACAGCGGACATGGCTATATGCTGGGGAATTTGGCTAAGCAGCGATTTGGAACACGTTTCTATACTGGCGCTTTTTTTTGGAAGTATGCATTATTCAGTACATAACCGGTTATAGGTAACGGGCAATGATAGCACTCTCCACGTACACAGTTTGATGATTCGTGTTGCAGAACCTACCCATTTAGATACTCCCTGTCCCTATCAGTACAATTAATATCCCATCCCCATACACATTTCCTTACTCCTCCAGCTCCGCCGTAGCCGTAGCCGCCGTTTCCTGCTGGCTCTCAACACGCGCGCCATGCTCCTCCTGCCGCTGTTCTGACGGCTCGTCGCGCGGCTGTATGGGCGCGGGAGTGATGGCCTGGGGTTTGAAAAAGGGTTCGCCGTCCTCGTCAGCGTCGAGTTGCATGAGGAAGGTTTCCCAGAGCTCAATTAGCTGGCGAATGTGTTAGTAGGGCACTCTTGAGAATAGGACAGATTTTTGTAGATTGAGAAGGTATCGTAAGTAGCGGAAGCTGGGTGGACATACCTCCTTCTGCGCCTCAATCGCCCCCTCCAAAAACGTCTCCACCCCACTTTTAAAGTCCTCAACCTTCTCCCTTTCAAATCTCTCCAATTCTACCCTCATGAGCCGTCCCATATCCTCAAACAGCAATCTCGCTTGGTGACATCTTCGCTCCCCATCGCTGACATCCGCCTGCAGCTGATTCAGTCGATCCTGCTGCGTTTTCCCAGACGATAGGACCTTCTCTTGTGTGGTGCGGCGTTTTGAGAGTTCGGTCTCGGCGCTGCGCCAAGCGTGGAAGGATTTCTGGCGTTGGGAGAAGGCCATCTTTATGGAGGCGATGAGGCGGATGTATTCGTCCACTGTGATGCCGAGGGTTAGGACATCTTGCTGGGCTTGGCGTTCGTAGAGCTCGCGGATGCGAAGTTGAAGGTCTGAGAGACCTTCTAGAGGGGTGGATAGAGAGACTGAGAGTTCGACGGTTGAGAGAGCGTGGAGGGAAGCGGAAAAGTCACCGGCAGCTTCGGCAAGCGCTTTTCGCTGCAGGACAACGGTGTCAATAGCTTTTTGCAGTGCTTTTAGCTGGTTTTCGAGGGCGTCGAGATAGATTTTGCGGTCGTGGAACCAGTCGTCATGTTCGATAAATTTGCCGCCGCCGCCAGTGGCACCAAAAGTAAGAGAGCTGAACATGCCTTTGCTTTCACCAAGACCGAGTTCTTTGTGTTCACGGTGTTTCACGTCGACGTTGAAGGCGTCACTTTCAAGAAAGATCTTTAGATCACCGTCATGTTGGAGAATGGGGTGGGCGGCGGTCTTGTTCAGAATTTTTTCTAATGCTGATCTTCGTGACTCGACAAAGTTGCTATCAAATCGACCAACGGCTTGCTTTTCTGGGGGCGGTGGAACAACGACACCGGGGTTATTATTATGTAATGCAGTATAGAGCCATAGGAAATCTCTATAGCGACGACTGACGGCAAATTCGGGCTGTTTGTATGCTTTTGACGTTGTCTGAAAAGGTTTTAGCTTCAAAGCCGACTTGTCAGATCAGTCCAGTTCTCCCCATACCTTGGTCCGTACTAGGTACACAGTATGACTGCTTGTCAAGTCTCCAACCTTGTGTGGATCCCCGACCGTGATATCAAAATTTGGTCTTGCAGCTTGCTCAATACTAACACTCGGTTGCGTCTGCCGCCGGCTGCTTTCTCCGCCTCCCGGTGATGGTTGTCCTTGGGAAAACCTCGTCTTTGAAGCAGCAGAGTGATCGCTGTCACCTAGGTCTACAGAATCCATCATACTCCTGCTCAGCGGTGACTGAGCAGGAGGTTGTGCTTGGCGAGCATTTCTGACCGGTAGTGATAGCTCTTTTGAAGGGGGTATCGGGGGTTGTTCGGGTTCGCGGATGGATGAATTGTCGCCCAATGGGCCGAGGGGTCCAAGAGAGTCATCGACAGCTTCTAATCGGGTGGCTTGCGCACCTATCCGGCGTGGTGTTCGCGGACCTTTACCAGCTGGAGATCTCGGGGTTGGGGGTTGAGAAGTCGTTGAAGATTGCGGAGGCTTTGGTTTCGTGTCTGGTTCTGGGGCTAGTGAGTGACTGAGACTGTGGGCAGGTATTCAATCGTACCTAGGGCTTCTGTCTCGTCAGCTTTATCCAGGTTGGCGTTGGAGCTTGATCGAGAGGGTACATCTAGATTTATTGTTAGCTCCAGGTGCAAACTATAGGAAAACTGTAGCGCACCGCCCCATGGAGAATCTTCCGCGTCCATAGTATGCAGATGCGGAAGTATATGCGCGTCAATGCCGTGACTTCTGAGAGAATCGGTGGATCATATGGTGGGAATTGAGGCAGGTATGGAAAAGCACGGTTTAGCCTCTCTTGCGGAAAGCTTTGGGGCTATCAAGCTACGCACTAATCAAACATAACCTACAAACTAAGGTAAGGTACACCTTATTCCATGTAAACGAGATATATGCCAGTGAATATGAGGTTATTCATGAATACTTCGGTTTGTTCAAAATCATAGGGTTTACGGTCTGCCTAGCATGTCACGTGCAACATAGGTGTCAATTATTTGCCCATACGCCTTGTTCACTTCGTTTCACGCCTCAGCTATAGCGAGGAAGCAGAAGGAAAAAATCACACATACGGCAAATCGATCATACGGCTCATTATACTGACGCCTAGAAAGAAGAGAGGGTTTCGCCGCTTGGTGGTTGAGCAACTACGATCTGACCTGAATTCAAAGCATTGACGGGGTAAACTTCCCTATGAGAAGATATTGAGGATCCCGTTATTATCAACTAGCAATGACCAACAGGCGAACCGAAAGAACCCGATACGAATTAAAAGGGTAGTGTTGTATGAATTCTGTAAGACAAATGCGTCTGAGTTCAGCTTTATCTTTCCGTAGGCCTGACCTCCCACAAATCGTAGCTTTCCAAGACCTGTTATATCAATTGTAATAAGAAATCCAAAAATCACGGGCTGGTGATATTCCCACATGAATAGGTCTGGAAATGGAATGAGCGGTAAGTTGGTACCATAGAAACGAGTCTTAACAATTTAAGCCATCGCGATGCATCTACCATTGATAATGATAGGGGTCTAGCTGTGAGCAGCAGGTTGCCTAGTCACACGGGTTTCTACTTCGGCCAAGTCTTTCTTAGTGTTTACAAGAGTAGGATTCGACATGTCCATGTGGACGATGGTGCGTCTCCGAATGCGTGGAATTGTGTCTTCAGCTATCTTATTTCATGCTAAGGTCATTATGCGACGTAGATTGATTCGACCTTGTAAAAGTAGAGCATCGGCAAGACGGACAATTGTTTTGATGGCCCGGTTCGGAGTCGAAAAATCAAGACTCGGCTTCACAACGAATTCTTGCGAGGCTTAGGCTTCGCAGCTTGAGATAAAAAGCTCTCAATTTTCAGAACTCAAGACCGAAGTGTCGCCCTCGCTGGGTTTCACCTGTCGCTGCTCAAGGGTATCAACGAATGCTTTGGCCTTCGCCCACAGTTCTGCTTCCATCTCCTTCCCAACGTTATCGTTTCTACTATTAAGCCACCCGACGTCTAGATTACCCTGTCCGGTGCTTTTGCTGGTATATCTACTGGCTCCAGTCTGCTTCGTAAAAGGCATATTCGGTGCTCCCTCAAGGTCTGGAAATGCTAATGACTCATTCTGAGTTGTCTGGGTATCCTTTGATGCCGTTTCAGCAGGTATGATTTCGGCTTCTTCCAAAGCATAGATCTGACGTCGCAGTCGAACATCGATAGATGATAGTAGGGAAAAGTATCTTGCCGTTGCAGCAGTGAAATCATTCTTTTGCTCTTGGACCATTTTTACATGCGGTTCTGCATCTGGATTAAAAGATGTACTTTTTGTCAGAGCTTTCACAGCCAGGCCAGCAGATTCAAGTAATTTGGTAACGTCCTTCACATGTGGTCAGTGTTATTGCGTAGCTATTAGTAGTTGCGACAGAGAAAAATACTTTATCGATATCATTTAGCTGCTTAATCCGATCACTGGCAGTAAGCTCTACCTTTCCCGTTCCTGAAGTCATTGAATTATGTCGGTCAGTACTTCAACTGCATAACCAGAGAGGTTGTCGTGTACGGTGTTGTTAAGGTGTAGAGCAGGTGCATGGTGACAGGCACACAGGTACAGGGATGTTGATCGGACAGTCGGTGTTTGCAGCTTTCCGCTTCATAAAATTAGGGCTAGGGCTGAAGCTTATTTCAACGCTGATGAGCCTCCCATGCCTACAGCCAATACAACATGTGAACCCCAGTGCAATGGATTCTTATACTTCTCGAAGACTTTACCATCTTCATTGCCTTACATTCTTACTCCTTTCACCGTCTTATCGAGTAATAAATAGCTCGGTAGTAGTACACCTTTAAATTATGTCCGGCCAACAGCCAGGGAGCAGCAGCATTTCAGTCTCCAGACCTACCACTAATGGCAATACCAATGGAGGCATGGGAATGGCAATGCCACCTCAGCAAAGACCAAATGAGGGTCAAATAGGTGGCAATGGGCCCGGGCAGAACGGCGGAATGTCGCAGCAAAATCTCAATGGTATTGTAAGGCAGACAGTTTTCATCTCTATATCTCAACATATGCATAAGTTGGCTGTGATTTTGTAATCCTGAATTGATTGTCAATCTGTGTCCGTTTCCGATAAGATCTAGTCGTTCTCTTTGTAGAGCTTGGACAGCGTCAGTCGCGCCTTCTAGTTGCATGACACGATGTGTTAAACCATCGACCATTGTGTAAGAGATAGGAGGAGGAGGATCCTGAGCCCTATATCCGGAATTATATGCTTCCTGCTTCCGAAAAAGATCCGCCCTAGTTTAGTATTATGTTGCTGCCACGAGCTTTAACGTCAACAACATTTGACTTCCAAGGAGGTGCTCGGCTGTCACGGTCTACCACCCCCAAACTTCACACTTCCAGTCACATCCATAGTGACTGAGATTTCGTCAAGATGGATGCTTCACATGCAGGTACCGGCCCTGACGCTGGATCATCCAGCAAGCCGTCACTGGGCGCTGCTAGGCGGAGCTCACGAATCAAAGGACCTGAGAAAGCATCCGATTCTGGCGCCGATACTACCCAACAGCCAAAAATCTCCTCCGAAACTCGTTCAACAAAAGTCATAAAGAAACCAAAACCAAAGTCGTCTGAAGGGGGAACAAAAATACCCGAACGAGACTCGTCTGCAAGGAAACAAGATCTTAAAAGTACCCTCGAGAAAGCTAAGACTGCGGAATCCACGAGACTTGCGGCAGAGACAGCATCTACACCTGGAAACGAGTCATCCACCATATTAAGCGCGTCCACAATCAAGCCAGATAACGGCCTGAGCGTTCCAAACTTGCCATCAGATCAGACTGCACCGTTAAATCGGGCTCCACCGTTTAGTAACCAACCTGATACTCTAAGAGGCCCTCATATGCCTTATACCTACAGCAGCCCTTATGGTCATGCCCAACTCGGGGGATATCATTCAGCAACACATCGCCATCCAATCTACACAGGGGTTCCAATGGGAGAACTAACAAGTTCGCAAAGATTATCATTGCATCCAGTTCAAAACCAAGCACCAAACATACTAGCCAGTTATACCTGTGGGACGACTAAATTTCCTCCTGCGAGAGGACGTATCCCTAGTGTTGCCGAGTATGTCGCAGCGAAAAGGCTGGCGCCTGCAATTACTCATGAGGGAAACCGAATGATGACCAGCCCACCCAAATTTGTATCCCTTTCAAGTGTACAGCTAACAAGAGATCTGTTACCTCCATACCCTCCACTGCCTCCTGCAAGCCATATACTACCGTCACAATTACCGTCACAATTACGTTCTACAGCAACGGCGGGCTTTTTTGTGCCACTCGCTTCAGGGATATGCGGTGATGTGAGTGGAGCAACCCGGAAAGCCGAAACCCCAGAAACGACAACGAACACTGGTCGGAATTTTTACAATCAACGTCCATTCGACCACGATAATCCAGCAGGTCGTCCAGACTCTGCCTCTAAAAACAGTTCTATCTCTTTAATTCGACTAAGTGGTGGTGATAATAGAGAGCAAACCTTTCAGTCTCGCGTTGTTAGGACTACGGTAACCCCTGGACGAGATTTACGGATACAAAATGGATTACCACTTGACAATCTGGCAAGTCATTCAGCTCCTACAGACAGCGGGGTGGGTCTTACCAATGCCTCTGGTGATCCGGCGGTATTATCCAGTTGTGCATGAGCTATTGCAACATGGCGCTAATTCCATAATACGGCAATATTAGTTCAGCTGGAAATTCTGTCTTTCATTTGCGCTGCCTTCATCTTCCTCTTGACTCAGCTTCGCCTTTTCATCACTGTCCCTAAACATCTGTTGTCAACATTTACCTTTCATTCAACACTCACCTTTCATAACGGCTTTCTTGTACTGACTCACTAGCCATGATCGATGCTAATACAAAACGTCAGGTCATTGAGTATCTGTGCAAGAAAGGATATACTCGCACCGAGGCGATGCTCCGACTTGAATCGGCAAATCAAGATGCTGAAGGAAAGCCAATACATGCGAGAGCTGAGGATGCTGGTGGGGCGAAGTATGGCAAAGCCTTAGGTGAGTACCGGACTCGTGGTTGTAGGCTATTTGTGACAAAGATTGATATCATTCCGCAGACCTCATGCAACGATGGATCGAGGAGAATCTAGAGATATACAAGGTATATTTCCCTAATTAGCAGAACTATATCGCCCCTAACAACCATGCAGCCCGACTTACGGCGCCTCCTTTGGCCGGTCTTCGTTTACTCGTTCCTGAATATTGTATCCGACTACTATCCTCGAGAGAGCTGCAACTTCTTCAATACATTCAAGGAGTTTTTCGAAAGAGAACATGAAGCCGATTTGCGCGCTCTTGAACCAATTAGCCTTCCAGAACATGTCCTGACCAATGACATCGCCAAGATCTATCAAGGAGCAAAATATAGGGTGACGATGAGTTCTACGGCTTTCTACAACCTCTGCCAATTTCTGGAGAGTAAAGAGAAGGAGGGTGGCACAGTCATAATAAGCATACTGGCAAGCTGCCTCAACATTGTTACTGTAGAGCGGGCTGCAGATGATCAGCATGGTCTTGCAAAACTGGTAGAGAGGGCGAGAACGGTAGAAGATTTTCCTGCGGAAGATGAAGGAATACCAGGCCACAACCCTGGATCCGCAAACCTTGACCTCAATGCAGGATTCACGGTGCTAACAAAATTGAAACTTGGACCGTTGCCTATGGAACCAGACCTCATAGGAGACGTTAGGGCTGATTTGGAGTCGGAGGACGCGGTAAATCCGCCAGGCGACGGTCAAAACTCGCTTTCGCAACATTTTGAGCAACATATCAAACGCGAAGAAAGCGAGGATGCACCGAACCGCACCGAAATTCCTCTACCACAATCGGTAGCTCGTGATGTTGCCATGGAGGTCCAGAAGGTCAAGGAGAATCGTGATCGGTTCAAGATTGAAGGTAGAACTGGCGGTGTTGGGCCTGGTGTCAGCGTGACGATGTTTACCTTTCATAATACTTTTGACAGGTAAACGTCACGTTCAGTGATGCTGAACCGTGGACTAACAAATGCTCTGCAGTATCACTTGCCTCGACTTCTCCCAAGACAACCTCCTCGTCGCCGCCGGCATGTCCGAATCCTACATCCGTGTCTGGTCCCTCGAAGGCAAAGCCCTCCCATCCACCATCCCCGGCGCCCAACCCTCTGCTTCTCGCCGCCTGATTGGCCACTCCGGTACCGTCTACGCTGTCTCCTTCTCCCCTTCAACCACCCCTCCATCCCCATCCTCCACAACAACCGTCCCCTCCACAGCCTCCAAACACCTCCTCTCCTGCTCCGCCGACAAAACCATCCGCCTTTGGTCTCTCGAAACCTGGACCTGCCTCGTCGTCTACAAAGGCCACGACGACACCGTCTGGGACGTGACCTGGGGCCCCTTTGGCCACTACTTCCTCACCGGCTCCCACGACCGCACCGCGCGCCTCTGGTCCACGGAACAAATCTCCTACCTACGCATGTTCGTCGGCCACGACCTCGACGTCGACACCGTGGCCTTCCACCCAAACAGCGCCTATGTCTTCACCGGCAGCTGCGACAAAATGGTCCGCATGTGGGCCGTCAGCAACGGCTACCCGGTGCGCATGTTTACAGGCCATACAGGCAACGTCACGGCATTAGCTTGCAGCCCCAGCGGAAAAATCCTCGCATCCGCCGACGATGCGGGAACCATCATCCTCTGGGATCTCGGCCCGGGGAGACTGCTGAAGCGCATGCGCGGCCACGGTAAAGGCGGCATCTGGTCCCTGAGCTGGAGCGTCGAGAGCACCATCCTCGTCTCCGGCGGCGCCGACGGCACCGTCCGAGTCTGGGACGTCATGGTGCCCAATGATGCTAGCGGGCAGAGCAAAGCCGTTGGTGGTGGTGGGGAAGGCAGCGGGGTTGGCGGGCAGAAGATTGATGGGGCGGCTGGTGCGGCGGGGAGTGGTGGGGGTGGGGTGGGGGCTGGGGCTGGACCGGGGGGGAAGAAGAAGGGGAGGGAGGTGGTGGTGACGAGTGATCAGATCAGCGCGTTTGCGACGAAGAAGAGTCCGGTGTATCGGGTAAGGTTTACGAGGCAGAATCTCGTGGTGGCTGGGGGGGCGTTTCTGGGGTGATTGGGGTCGTGAGACTGGGGGGCGGGGTTTTAGGAGAGGGGAGAAAGGATTACGGGGTGCGGAGAAATTGAGATGGGGCGGAGGGGTTGTGGTTCTTGTTATCGGTTGGGTTGTGTTTTCTAGGGGGAAGTGGATCTGGACGTTGTGGTTTATTGTCGGAGGTGTTACGAGTGCTGGTGTGTGTTTTTATCGTACCGGTTGTTTCATGCAGTAAGGAAGTTGGAACCGTCATGACTTCAAACCAAGATTCTATGAAATTCGTTCTTTTCTAGAATCGTAGATCGTAAATGGTAGGAGTTACTTCTACAGCGCACACAAACCCCCCCGCACATACCCTCACCCACCACCACCAGGAAACCCCAAAAACCCCATCAACCGCCACAGCTCTCCCTGCACCTTCACCGTCCCTCTCTTCCCCTTCAGCACCGCCATGTCCCCTCCAAACAAAGCCGGGCTGCTCTCCCGCAGCTGCTGCAGATGGGTCGCCCTGAGCAGAGTGGGGAGGTTGTAGATGGGGATGTGGTGGGCTTTATAGGGGAGCATTGCGTAGGGCGGAGGATCGGCTGTGGGGGGTGGGGGTGGTGGGGAAGATACGTTTGGGTTGATTTGGGAGGGGGGGGAAGGAGTTCCGAGATAGAGTACCGCGGCGACTTGGTGGCTTGACTTGACGGCGTCGTAGCCTTTGCAAGGGGCGATGTAGGCGGCGGGTCTTGCACTGAGATATCTCAAAAGTTTGACGACTTTCTTTCGCAATGCTTCTAGAACAAAGTTGTCCATGTCTTTGCGCCAGACTAGGGATTGGGTGGTGATGGTGGAGTCGGATTTCCAGCGGTGCGGGAGGACGCGAGTGTGATCTTTGACTTTTAGGTTGCTGAGAAAGCGGAGGACTGGGGTATGGGCGAGGAAGTGGGTGTGCGATGCTGTCCGGATGCGAGGTTTTCTGGTGGGGGCGATAGATTGAAGGGAGGAAATAGGGGTCTCTGTTCGGAGGGTTGTTTCGGCGGACGGGTTTGAGTCCTCTTCCTTGGGTTTGCGGGAGGAAGGGGTAGATTCTAGCGCGATTTCAGGGATATGCCACAGTTTTCCCGTCTCCGGATGTCTTGCCAGTCCGAAATTAAGGAGGAAGGCAGTGGGGAGTCGTGCGCCGGTGAGGTTGCATTCGCGGATTGGAGTCGCTAGAGCCTGTGCTTGGGAATCGATTAGCTGGGCTTAGCTGCGGGTGTGAGCAATTGTTTATACCATAGGGGTTCTTCTGCAGCTTTTGTGTCAGAGCTAAGGGAGGACCACTTGGTTGCGGCTTTGGAGCTCGGTGACGGTTTCGCGCGGCGATGAGCTGAGGGTTCATTAAGGGGGATAGAGGCAGTCCATGAGTTGAAAGGAGTTCTTCCTGTTGCTTGCCGTCATGTCCAAGCTCTTGATCGTTATCATCGTCAAACTGCTCCAAGGGCACAGCAGCAGGCTTCTTCTCAACCTCGCTCGACGTTTTCACCGCTGCTTCTAAATCGGCAGCTACGTCTCCAAGTCCACGACGTGGCAGAGTCGAAACGGAACGTCTGCTCCATGATTGCAAATTTAGAGAGCGATTCACATCGAAGCACTTCCGCATCACCTTCGGCCTCGTTCATGAGTTCCGACAGCTTTGTTTTGACGGAGCGGAGACCGAACGCGTTTGCGGAAGCAATTTTTTGGCCGCGGCGGAAACATTCCGCGGAACTCTAGTGCAGAGCTCCGACGACTCCACCACCTCGAGAAAAGAAGACAGTCATGCCCAATCTCATTGCAGCGCCCCTGCCTCGAGTACTGAGCGCAGCGGCTTTCCGTAATGCTTCGAGGTTAGGACTGAAGCGATTCTCCGGGTACCCTGGGGCGCAACCATCGCAAGCATGGACGCCCACGCCATTTGTGACTGAGACGGTGGTATGTCAAGCTTCATATTTTACTTATACTAAGTTAAAGTTGCTAACTATCCAGGGAGGTGGTTGGCGCACACGTAAAGTCACTACAAAATCATCCACACAGCCGCGTCTCTGCTAACGATCCCTAGATGACATTTTCTCCCGGCTTCTAATGGTACCTCCCCCACCCTCCCCCTGCCCAATACCCCAGCTAACCCCTCTCCACCCAGGAACGCATCGTCTGCCTTAACGGGTCCGTCGACGAAACCGTCTCCGCGTCCATCGTCGCCCAACTCCTCTTCCTCGAAGCCGACGCCCCCGAAAAACCCATAAACCTCTACATCAACACCCCCGGCGGCTCCGTCACCGCCGGCCTCGCCATCTACGACACCATGACCTACATTTCCTCGCCCGTCACGACCACCTGCGTTGGGCAGGCCGCATCTATGGGCTCGCTGCTGCTATGCGGCGGCGCGGCGGGGAAGAGGTTCTGCCTGCCGCATTCGAGTATCATGGTGCATCAGCCTTCCGGGGGGTACTTCGGGCAAGCGAGCGATATTGCGATTCATGCCAAGGAGATTTTGAGGGTAAGGGGGCAGTTGAATGGGATTTATCAGAAGCATTTGACGAAGGAGCATTCGATTGAGGAGATTGAGAGGTTGATGGAGAGAGATAAGTTTATGGGGGCGGAGGAGGCGTTAGAGGTGGGGATTGTGGATGAAATTTTGACGAGGAGGGAGAGGGTGGAGGAGAAGTAGGGGTTATCAGAGAGAAGATCTGTGTAGTACAAATATCGAGTAAATCTCTTATGAGAGTACGGTGAATGGACCGACGGTGTTTCGATGTCGAGAACTCGATCAATGGAAAGGACTATTCCAAAATTCCGTGTTCTGCATGATGTAACGTCGACAATCGTCTCTTATCGACTGAAAATCACAATACCAAACTTCTTCACCACATATGGATCTAACAACGACATACCGATCGGGATTTCCTGTTAGTCGAAAACGTTGCTAACAAGCTACCTTGTACAATTTCACAGTCAGTCTTCCTACACGCCATAAAGCCTCCCAAACATCGCAAGCAACGGATCTATCCAAAGCGTAAGATGGCCTAGAGGATCCATCCATCCATCATCCTGCCTGATGCTGCTCCTCCTCGTATGTATCAAGCTAGGAGTAGCTGTAGCTGTAGCCGTCTGATATTCGATTGATTTATTGGTCAACTCCTCGACACCTTCTTCCAGGCGTTCTTCGAACACGCACTCCAAAAGCGTGGCTGGTGCCATTACAAGGTTCGGCTTGTGTGCGCAGTTACCCTCTAGACGGCCGCGAATGCTTTGGGACCGTTGGAGGCGCGGTTTTGGTGAATTGTTTAAACTTAGAGCAGTTGGCTGTAGGCTTCGTTCGAAGAAAATTTGAGCGCTAGTAATGGAAGTGGAGGTCTTGCAGTCGTTTTCATCGATACTTAGTTTACGTAGAGTGGACAGCTCATAGATAGAATCTCGTCTGGCCATCCGCGTAGCATGTGGCAGGGTGTCCAGCTCATCGACAGAAATCTGCCTTGCCTTTGGCAGGACGTACGGAAGATGGTCGGGTTCAGAGCCGTCTGACGAAAAACATTCGGGGCTCCAAACAGTCGTGCTAGGCTTCTTCGCGAGAGAGCAATAGTCAATACTAGAAATACCATGGCCTAGGCGCATGGGCTCAGGGTGCAGCCCGAGCGAGCGACTTTTGGCTTTGATTTGTGAGGTAACGACCGCACTAGTATATCTTCGCATGCTCAATGTTGAGATAGCAAGATCCAGATCTGATGGCCAAGCCACATTCGATGCCACAGTGGGTTGCGTAGGAATCGTCAGGCTCTTAATGAGTCTATACATCGTATCTGAAGTGCGATCTTGGAGATTAAGGCGCTGGCAAGTAGTAGAGGTGCTCCTACTATAGGCACCATGTAAGCCACTGAACTTTATACCATCAAGACGAAGATCCCACTTACTACAACGCTAGAAGCAACTCTCTGTCTATTTCTGACTTGTACGAGTCGGCCTGTTCAGCTAGACCAAGCACGTATTCTTTTTGCCATATCCTCTGATCCTCATGGAAAATCATTAAGTTAGGGGTACTTGTTTCCCACAAATGCCCACTGAGGGTATTGAGTACTGTTTTATGGAATATACCACAACCACGCAGAGCACCCAGAAAAGCCGTTCTTCCATCCTGATCCCCCGGCTTAATGCTGGATTCGTCCTGAAGATGCCACGCAAAATCGAGCTTACGTAGTGAGTGCGCAAGGTTCTCCATAGCCTTTCCAAGTGAGGCCACGCAGGAAGGAGCACAGCGAATATTCAGGACCACAACGGCAGTCTCTAAGCATACGTTATGGGCATCCACTACCATTTGGCAGATCGAACACTCTGGAAGCTTATCCATGATGGATAGCTGACTTGTCAATGTGGCAACCTTGCCAATTCATGACCTGGCGATCAGGATCATCCGCGAAAGGACTGTTAGTCTACTCTAGGTACCTGACGATATGAAATCGTCGCTCAGGCTAGTAATCGGAAATCGTGCAATAATGACGATCAGTAATTCAAACAGTTCACAGCATACACAGGCGGAAGGTTTTTTGGGGAAATGTAAATACTCCGACGAAATGGAGAAACTTTTTTTCTGGCACCTGAGGTTGTACCGATGGAGAGGTTCGATCCTTGGCAACTGAGCAGATTTGAGGGAACTCCGTCGAAAGTCTACCAAGACAGGGTTCGGTCATCCTGAAACTTATTCGTTTCGAAGGCAAAAGAAGTTGCCCCACGTAAGTTTTCAACCACTTTTGGTAGAATTTTCTCGGCGCTTCCGCTGCACCTAATGCCCAGCTCGCCAACGTTGGCTGGGTCAATATCAGCGAAGAAGCTCTCTTCGCCACGAACTCCTCCGATATTCAAGATGCCGATCGGCATGTTGCGCTCTTTGGCTCTTTTCACCAACCGCCAAGCGGAATAGGTAGCTAGGCTGCTGCCAACCACAAGGACCCTACTCGCTTCATCAATTGCTCGTTCTGCCGCAATTTTAGTATCCGCAGCAATGGATTCCCCAAACATGACCACGGCAGGCTTTAAAACTCCAGCCGTTGAGGTAGGCGACCAAGCACCAGTGCTGTCGATCTCGACCCTTGATCTTGTACCATCTGGCAGAAATGGTGGATTTGCAAGACATGTCGGGCACGCCGGGTACCTGAACGTATTATATGGGGCATCCGGCAAATCCACGTCTCCGTCGGGATTTGTCTTTAGGCCCTTTTTCCGTCTTTCGTCGGGATTTTCTGTGTCCAGCGCTCCTGCTTCCAGCATCTCTGCGAGGAATGCTGCCCATTTTGGGTTAAGCGCGGAAAGAGACTGCTGAAATTCACTTCGAGGAAGATGGGTATGGCAGTGTATACAAACCAAAGAGCGAAGGTAGCCATGAAGCTCTAAAGTTGGCAGCTCAGGGTGAGCCATGGGGTGGAAAGAATCCACATCTGAGAATAGCGAGAATTAGCTATGAAAAATGACTTATAAAACGCACCGCGTATTTGAATCTACTTCAGTCTGTCATGGATTTGGGCACGGCTATGGAATTGACAAACTTTGAGTAATTATGCTGCTAACGATTCCCAGATTTCCCAGCTCCTGAACCGCCTGGTGTCCTTTGTTAGGCCTAGCTTTGTGTAAATTGGTCCATCCTAGAAAGCTTCGAGCCCAATATCTCTTCCTTGCCTCATGATTGCTTGTGAACTCATTGTAATATATAGGTCGATACGTTTTATTCAACGTATAAGTACCACCAGTTCCACGATAATCAGCCAGTCCCGATGCTACAGATATGCCGGCCCCAGTCAGAAGAACTGTCTGTGAATCGTGGGCTCGGGAGGCTTGGGACAGATGCTTAGATCGCGGAGCAGAGAGGAATTTCGAAAGAGCAGAGATAGCGCCTGTCGGGGTATTGGCATTTCTCGGAATGATCACTGGAGGTGGTAGTGGACCCGTATAGGGTATTCGCATAAAGGGTTTTTGCATGGAAAATACATGGAAAATACATGGAGGAAATTGGAATGGAATGCAAACCAACAGTGTGAGGGAAAGAAGTATCGGAACTTGGATCATCAACGTCATCGAAGGACTTCGCCGGCCACCGTACGGGTAAGGCTGGCAGATCGACACTGGCATTACAAAGTCTAAATTGTGCTGCAAAGAAAGCGAACGTGAAATGGGTTGATATAATTTGTATAATTTGCGTTAGAGGTTGTTCCACGCTCAACATCTGGAGATGCGGTCGTGAGCGATAGCAATGCCAGATCTTTGACTTCTCTTGCATGGTAATACCGGGTGGATCTCCACATGCTGTTGCCTCAGACCCTCCGGGGCGCACAGCTTGGTCTTCAGCACCGAGGATCTAGATTGAGTTCGCTCTGCCGCCCACTGCTCAGGACACATCATCTACGCACGCGACTACAGTTCCACTCACCACCGAAGCTACCGTTCGACCTCAAGTGTTCACACTCTCATACTGCATATTCTTTGAGCATATTACCCTCCAGCAGTAGTGCTCGCCGACACCAACTACTGCCCGCCATGACCTCTCTGAATCAAAACCGATTGCACGCTGGTCACTCGCATTCTCATCACCACGACAACACATACCTTACATCGACCAATAAAAAGGATGCGGGCGTAAGAATAACACGCATAGGTCTTTATGTCAACCTCATAATGGCAGTAGCGAAAGGGGCTGGGGGGTATTACTTTAACTCTCAAGCGCTGGTCGCCGACGCGTTTCATTCTCTTACGGATCTGGTATCGGACTTTATGACCTTAGGGACCGTATCTTGGTCTCTAAAACCTGCAACTTCGCGGTTCCCCAGTGGCTATGGTAAGGTGGAGAGCCTGGGGTCGCTGGGTGTCAGCGGACTCCTGCTTGCAGGCGGTGTTCTCATGGGCTTGAATGCCTGTGAGGTGTTATACCACGAATTCATTGTCGATGCTGCCGCCTCAGCTGGTCACAGCCATGGCGGGATGTTTGGGCACTCCCATAGCCATAACCCGGCAGACTTGGGGCCCAACGTCAATGCAGCCTGGCTAGCTGCAGGTTCGATCATGATAAAGGAATACCTATACCGAGCAAGTGAGTTCGATCATAGTTCTTTCCTTGGCTTCAACTGATTTTCGCAACAACAGCTATGAAGATAGCGAAAGAACGCAAATCATCGGTCCTCGCTTCGAACGCTGTCCATCATCGCATTGATTCATTAACGAGTATCGTTGCGCTTGTCGCCATTGGTGGATCACATCTATTCAATGGGGCTAGCTGGCTTGATCCGGTAGGAGGCCTTATCGTTTCCATGATGGTGATCAGAGCTGGCTGGGGAAACACTGGCTCCGCATTGCTTGAATTGGCTGATGTCGGCATTGACGAAGAGATGAAAGGCTCAGTCCGCAAGGCGGCCAACAAGGCTTTGTCTGCAGAATCGTTACGTGAAGCTGGAATTGCAGGTGCTGAGGTTCAAGTGTGCGACGTGCAGGGGGTCAAAGCTGGGCAGAACTACCTCATGGACGTAGCACTTAGCGTACCAAGCAGTTACACGGTGAAGCAAACACGCATCATCGAAGATGTCGTACGTGAGAGGATTGGCTCGCAAGTTAGAGGTGTGCGAAGAGTCAAAACAAGATTCATGCCAATAGGAAATGAAGAGACGGATTTTGCAGATGAGTTCATAGGAGCAGACGTCAGTCCTCGGAGCAGCCCTGAACCGGAAGACGAGAGGGGAGCCAGACAGGAGCACGAACAGGCACATGATCACAAGCATGACCACTCATCTAGCAATGGCGATTTGAAGAGACGACATTAGGATTTCATTGGAGCCTCGCCCGTACGATTTCATTTGGTGCATTGCAGTTCCGGTTGCCGTCATGAGAAGCCAACTCCAAATCTGGCTGGCGTTTGGATGTTATAAGATATCAGCGTTCTCAAGAATAGAATAGATGGAATGGATGGGTACAGAGTGCGGGAAACCTTCCTCATCTGTGGATAGATGCCTTTAGGCTAAGCGAGGGAATCCCAATCAGAACATCGAAATTCGATGTTGGGAAATTCCAGGTAACGATTCATCGCCGCTCCACCCTTTTCAAGAGCTTGAAATGACAAACGCTTAACGTGGTACCCAACTGAAAGCCTGGAGAGTTTACTTTCTTCTGTGTCAAATACATGTACCGTCAATGCTTTCGATAGAGTCATGAATTAACTCACGCATCCAGGTTGACGTCATACCCACATCGCGTATGTTGTACTCTTTACCTGAACGTCAAAAAGTATTTCTGATCTTGGGACTGTCACGGATTATTTTCTGTATTGATCCCAACCAGCAAAATGGCTGGAACAGAGCCTCTATATCTTGGTTTCGATCTTTCTACCCAACAGCTCAAGAGTCTTGCGGTAACCTCGGATCTCAAAGTCCTTTACGAAGCAAAGTTCGATTTTGATGTGGACTCGACGGGTTTTGACATTAAAAAGGGCGTGCTTACCAATGAGGAGGAAGGCGAAGTTTTTGCGCCCATCTCATTGTGGCTGCAGGCGCTCGATGGAGTACTACAGAGATTGAGTGATCAAGGGATTGATTTCAATAGGGTCAAAGGAATTAGTGGTGCTGGTCAACAGCATGGCAGTGTCTACTGGAGCGAGGTAGGAGAGAAAGCCCTGCAAAGTCTCGAAAAGGACAAGTCACTAGAGGAGCAGCTGGATCAAGCCTTTTCCTATCTTTTCAGCCCCAATTGGCAAGATGCGAGTACACAGAAGGAGTGTGATGCGTTCGACCAATATCTCGGTGGCGCGGATGAGCTAGCCCATATCACTGGTAGCAAGGCTCACCATGTAAACAGTCTCCCAAGGATAGAAAGGGATTCCAGACTGATCTTATTCTTCTCAGCGCTTCACTGGTCCCCAAATATTGCGATTTAGACACAAACATCCAGATGAATACCTGGAAGCCTCACGAATTAGTCTTGTCTCCTCGTTTCTCGCATCAGTCTTCCTCGAGAAAGTCGCACCAATCGATATATCCGACGTCTGTGGAATGAACCTATGGGACATCAAAGCCGGCGCCTGGCACGAGGGACTTCTAGCTCTGACTGCAGGCTCCTCCGACACCACCAAGCTTAAGCGCAAGCTTGGCCCCATACCCGAAGATGGAGGCGGTAGCCTAGGAACCATCAGCCCCTACTTCACGGCCCGCTATAACATTCCGCCCACATGCACCATCACACCTTTTACAGGCGATAATCCCTCAACCATTCTCGCCCTCCCCCTCCGCCCCCTCGACGCCATCGTCTCTCTTGGTACATCCACAACCTTCCTCATGTCGACCCCGCGCTATGCCCCCGACCCCTCTGTCCACTTCATGAACCATCCCACCCACCCAGGCCTCTACATGTTCATGCTCTGTTACAAGAACGGCGGCCTCGCCCGCGAACAGATCCGAGACTCCCTCCCATCCGGCAACAAATCCTGGGACACCTTCAACGAGCTTGCACTCAGCACTCACCCTCTGGGCCAACGAACTCCAACCGACCCGGCGAAACTAGCCCTCTACTTCCCCCGCCCCGAAATCGTCCCCAACGTCCCCGCCGGCACCTGGCAATACACCTACTGCCCCAGCACTTGTACCCTCTCCTCGTCCACGGCTCCTTGGTCCCTGCCCCGCGACGGGCCCCGCGCAATCATCGAATCCCAACTCCTCTCCCTCCGCCTCCGCTCCCAGAACCTCGTCTCCTCCTCCCCCTCCTCCCCGCACATCCCCCCGCAACCGCGCCGCATCTACCTTGTCGGCGGCGGCTCCTACAACGACGCCATAGCGAAAATCGCCGGCGAAATTCTCGGTGGCGTCGAGGGCGTATACCGCTTGGATGTGGGGGGCAATGCGTGTGCGCTCGGGGCGGCGTATAAGGCCGTTTGGGGCACGGAGAGGAAGGATGGGGGGACGTTTGAGGAATTGGTAGGGGAAAGGTGGAGGGAAGGCGATTTTGTGAGGAAGGTGGCGGAGGGGTATCAGAGCGGGGTTTGGGAGGGGTATGCGGTTGGGGTGGAGGGATTGGGCGCGGTGGAGACGGAGGTTTTGAGGGGGTTGGGTGAGTAGGAGACGGGGGGGAGTGAACGTGCGATGGAGTTGGTACGTTGAGGAGGAGAAGCAAGTACTGCTGAGGGTAAAGACGGGCTCGTAGCTTGTAGATGGGGGATGAATGTACTTTTGATATCCGAAGAAGCCTCCTAGCATCCATAGCTTTTCCAACACCTTCCATAAAGAGCCATTCCCATGGAACACCTATCGCCTTGCTAAATCACGCCCAGTAATGCTACAATCATCTTGGCTTCCTCCACTCCTCCATTCCCCCACCCCCTTCCCCCTCCCCCGTACCCGCTGCCCTCACAACAACTCCTCACACGTCCAATCCTCATACCACCCATCGGGCAAATACCTCCGCACAACCAACGGGATCTTCTTCTCCCGCAGCTCCTTGATCGCAATCTGCAGCGGGTCCGTCTCGCCTTCTATATCCACGAGCACGGGCGCGTTCATACTATCATACAACCACACCACATCAGCATACCAGCAATAAATCGTCTCCACACCACCCAGTAACCTATTCACCCCCCCGCAAAAGAGTAAAAAAAGAAGCAAGGGCATACCTAATCTGCAACGCCCTCGTCCCCAGCACCCGCGCCCGCTCATACTTGGTCATGTACGGCGTCGTGCTGCGCTCCCCGCGCGCAATCTTCTTCTCCCGCAGGCCCACGACGGCGTTTTTTTTGCCCCGCCCGGCGTCTACCGTTACCACGTTCTCGTCGTTGGCAGCACCGGCACCAGCTGCGGAGGAAGCGCCGTTGGTAAAGGGCGTGGTGGGATCGTCTGGGTTGTCGCCGTTGGGGCCGGGGGTGCGGGCGGAGCCGTCCGGGTTCTCGATGTCGTCGGGGTCGGCGGGGTTGAATTCGGGCTCCGAGTCGTCGAGGGTGGGTTCGGCGGGTTCGTAGTCGTAGCTGGGGAGGAGGGGGGTTAGTGGGTGGGTGGGTGGATGGGATGGGGTGAGGTGAGGGAGGGGAAGAGGGGGCGGGCTTACCCGCCGTCATCTCCGCCGTCGTCGCCGCCGTAGTCGGACATGATGTTGGGTTGGTTGGGGGAGTAGAGGTGAGTTGGGGGTGAGAGGTTGCGGCGAGGGATTTGCGGC
>JAABUL010003473.1_pt1 | contig 23345 bp, 7 predicted proteins | sample 5559151 | NCBI WGS metagenome assembly JAABUL01 (sample SAMN10711876, study PRJNA513368) | rock metagenome | isolation source: Antarctica rocks | place: Antarctica: Victoria Land, Pudding Butte sud | reverse complement strand
CTTAGAGGAAGGAAACAAGGGCCACGACACTTAAAGAGAAGGAAACATGAAACGATACTCTAAAGAGAAGGAAACAGGAGCAACGACACCTTATATCAATTAAATAAAGTCCTACATATGACAGGTATTAATAACGTCCACAGAGCACTCTTCCCGATTTCCCTACACGAGCGAGGTTTACGGGTTTGATGAGGCTTTAAAGCAGGACAATCAATAAGGAACATGGTTTAAGGGGAGCTACGCTGTCAACGCAGGAGCTACACTAAGCTAAAGGAGCTACATACACGCCCTCAGGGGAGCATACAAGGTCTTTCCACTGAAGGGGAGTGTTAGATATCAGTGTCAGCCCTTTATGCTTGGCACGCATGTATTTAGTAGGACACGTATCTATAGCTGAACAACAACCGTTCCATCAATTATTCAACACCTTATGATGTAAGCAATATACAGAACGTTCAAGATAGTCTCCATGCCGTCCGCTCATTTCTTCGCTTATATGACGAGCGTCGAAATCCTGCCATTCATGGTTAATATAACTTCTGAACCTCTGAAACTTATTTCAAACCTCGAGGGACCTGAAATTGAGATGGTAGCAGACTGAACAGAGCATAATGGATTATATACTATCCCGAAGATGTGAACGTGTCTGAGAGCCTTATTGGAAAGAGTCAGTTAATTTCATCAATTTACTAACATATTTTTACCGAAAGTTATATAATTCGGTTGCAAACCAAAATCGATTCGGAAATAAAGCGAAGCCCGAAACTACTCCGTAGAGGGGCCGGCAAACTTGGAGGGTCCTTTAGCTTATTCGTCATTCAAAGCAGTGGGCAGTGTTGTTATCTTACATGAACATGTTTTACGTATTTAAAAGTATGTACTTTCTCTCCAAACAAGGGAAGCAGCCTCGTCATGTACCTTACGCAACAATTGCAAAGACACAATAGTTTACAAAAAGGAAATCGAACAGAATGAATAAGTGTGGAAGGTATCATAATTTTCGAACGCCTATTGTACAGTCCTAATCTAATCCATTTGCCTAATACAAAATACCAAAAGTTATCAAGTTGGCTTCAGCGTGCAACGATCATCCATTTGGTCCGAATCACACCCCAAATTCTTGGTAGGGTCTGTAACCACTCCGTTTTTATCTTTGGGATGCTTTATTGGACACGTATCCGGAGTGAGGCACTTCGGATCACAGATGTTGAGGTCCCCTCTCCCGTCTGTGGCTTTGAATGCATACTCCGGGTGCGGAGGCGCTGCCCAAGTTCCTGGAACATTGGTGGGGGCAAAGGCGTATCTCAGGCACCCGTAATCTTGGAACCCGCCGAGACCATGGTTTCCATTATTTCCGCAAGTGTTATATATAGTCCAGAATATGTCGGAATAGCCGAGCCCTTGGCCAGATTTGCCGCTGATAGGATTGTCCACTACCATTTTGTCGTAGGCTGTACAACCTTGGATCCAATGAATATTAACAAGGTAGGTAACACCTTTACTGCCACCTCCGGCCCTGTAAACTTGAGTGATGTCCCGCATATCTTTGCCCACCTTCTTCTGCTCGTCCGAGCCGAGTTGACCGGCGAAAGCGCTACTAGTGTCATTGACCATACTTGGCTGGATATCTTGGAAGCATTTGTGGTAGATAGCGTCGTCGAATTTCTTACACGTGATCTCACTGGCCTTGACTGAGGGTACCTTATTATCTGTTCCGGGAGGTGGGTTGACCGTGACCTTGTAGATACCGCAGCTGGTGTCTAGCTCAGTATGTTGAGCAATTAGATTCTGCTCGCCCCCAAGATTTGCGCACGGAGACTGGCCGATTGTATAATAGGATTCCTTGCATCCGCTTGGGCAGCTACCATCACCACCAGTCCATTCAAGGCTGTAGGTATTTCCATCATCAGCAGAGGGGTCGACAGGTGGTGTTCGCTTAAGTTTGTTTTTAGTAGGTTTGACATCGCCGAGATCATCAACGATCTGGGTCAAAGCCGATTTCGGGTCCTTGGCCACTGCTTCACAGAATTTTGCATATACCGGGGTAGCCCTGAAGAGTTTGTTGAGGACAAACGAGGCCCTATCCATATCACATTTTGGTGAGGTAGTCGGAGCATCAGACCCAGGAACAAAGTCCCCAACTGCGGCCAGCACTTTCTGCAGCGTGTCCGGCCAGTCTTCGGGGGTGAATTGATCGCTGATCAGAACCCCACCACCGATGCATTGACAACCCTTTTGGTCGCCGGAGGTGCACTTTCCTCCTTGCCCGTCACATGTATTACAGTATGCCTATTGAAGATTTTGCAGTCAGCGAAGTCCTATCGGTCATGGAAGTGACACTGGGAAGGAGCATACCCTTTTATCCACCTCCGCGGGGCACTTGCTTTGATCGCCTCCATTACACTCGCAAGGTTTCAAGAAATTGGTAGTACACTTTCCATCCTTGCCTTGACAAACAAAGTTGTCGCACTTGGGAAACCACTTGTTGTTTTTGTCTGGACACTTGAGATAGATGCCCTTCTCAATCAGAAGTCCCTGAGCCTCGATGTATAGACTTCTCGCCACCATTTTGATCGCGTGATTTTGAGCAATTGCCAGGAAGAATACCGCTCTCGTGGCTGCAGGGACCTGTTCATTGCGAATGCCCAGAGCGTTGGGCATCCTGCCGCCAGCATACACTAGAACTTGTCTCCAAGCCCCGTCAATTACTTCACTTGCCCAGTTCGGCGGATCAGCCATCGGCGCAAGTTGCATCATCTGCTCACGATACCCACCAAGAGGTCCATTACCCTCCATCCCGTCTAAGATATTCTGGACGTCGTTCACTATACAATCGACATCAAATGCAACATTGGGGACACGCTTCTCAACTTGTATTCCACGTTTCTTTGGCCCAGCTGGGCAAATACCTTCTTTCTTGTAGTAATCATTGAGGGCATTGGCATCGTTATCGGAGGAGGCGGTAAGCTCGATATCGCCTTTCTGATGGCCATTGGCATCGGCGTCCAGAATGGTAAAGAGCCCTTCTGAGCCGTGGCTCGCCGTGGCTGATGCTGGTATATTTGCTGTGACGGCGCTTGGATCGTTATCTGCCGTTTTATAGGCAACTCTAGTAGCCGTAGATGCACCCTGAATGACTGAAAGAGCAGATGATGGGAGATGAAGCTTGAGACCTTGTCCATCGTCCAGGTGCCCTCCATTAGCCTTCCATTTTATCGTCAGAAAGGCAATAGCCCCCACAAAAACATTCCTCACGGAACCAATTGCCTTGCCGAGCCTAAACCACTGCTTGAGACTCCGCCCGACTAAGTTGTTATCATCGTTTCCAAATATTTTGTCTAGGCTGGCTTGACATTTGGGGTCATCGAGTTTGGCACAGTCCCCGCCCACCGAGTCCAGCATGTCTTTGGTAATATCAGGCCCGAAAACAAAATAAGCTCCATCGTCTGGGATGTCTTGCGCGTCGGTAGGGTATATGCCAATATTCTGTCCAGTCGCTGTTGGCGCATTCTGTTTTAACACAAGTCAATTGTAATTCGCTTGCAGGAGCCCGAGCTTGTTTACCGTAGTTTTGTCAAATTCTGAGGTGCCGCCAAGGTTCAAACCCATGGCTGCTTGATCTCGCTTCTCGGGCGCATGTGTAATTTGAGGTATGGCACCACTCAGCACCGGGCCAAGTGTACCAAATAGACAGAACAGCAGCGAGGTGTGATACATCTCTTATCAAGTGAGGAGAACAGCTGGGTATGGAGTTGTTCAGGGTGGCGGAGATTGTTCTTGCGCTCAGATGAAGTCTCCGATTGCTAGAAGCGTCCTGAGTTATTTTCATGCTCTGAGGTCTGGTTTATATACATCAAGGGACATGACAGATTTCTGTCCCATCATGATGATCTATCAGATGTCTGTCCTCACATGATGATCTAGGAATGTACATAGCCGTCTCGCAACAGTAGGCTGAGATGGCCAAGTTGATCCTTTCGTAGAAAACTTCTAATTGATATGTAGGCTGAGATGGCCAAGTTGATCCTTTCTTAGAAAACTTCCAACTGATGTGTTGACGACGTGAAACGTGGAAAGGATCCTCCTCACGGCTTTCGCCATCTTACGATCGTTCTTCTCTTCAAAGGACTCGCCCTGACATGTTGTCCCTCCAGTGTGGATGCGGCATTATTCGCAGAATGGCTGATGTATGTTTCTTGGAAGACTGCGGATGATCCTTTGGACTTTCAAATCTTTCCTGAACACCGTTGTTGGTTGACAGAGCCCCGAAGAGGCAAGGAATACAATGATGTAAGGGGGAGTCAGGAATCCAGCAGACGTATAGAGTTCACGGGATCTGTTTCACCCGGTGCCTGCACGAACCCGCTGGCTGCATGCCATAATGCACCCAGATATTCCACGGAGCTTGTTCCTGGAAACGTGCGTGAGGTGGCTGAACAAGCCGGTATCTGTTGGTTCCAACATGTTACTCAAAAGCGCCGCACTTCCTTCACGCAAGCCTCGTGGCTGATGGTAAGAAAATAGTCTCTTAAGACGGACCTGATGTAGTTGGGTCTTCCTGCTAAACAATAAAGGAATATAAGTTGGAGAGGAGAAGAGGACACGCAGCGCTGGGCTTAGTAAAGGTAAAGATTCGTGCCACTACTTCACCAAGGTCAACGGCTCTTGCCGAGTCACGTGATAGCCGCAGATATCCGTAGACGCTTAGCCTCGGATAGGTAACACCTCGGCCAATGGCTGAGAATTTTGTAGTGACGGACGTCACTTGTCCTGCAGCAATGACCGATAGCAACAGACGGGACATGGCTGCACACCCACTGGCAAAGGTAACAATATGTAGCAAATAGCTCGACTAGGAGAATGTATGCATTGCAGTCGGATTGCGCAGGTACAACATAACGGCACGGCACGTGTGGCACAAATGCGCATGCTAGACCCAACTTCACGGGCATTGCAAATAATCATTCTGTCGGATTTGCAGCCATCCTTCCCATCGGGCAGTGCTGGGGCAAGTGGAAAATAAAAGTCAATATGTTGAATATGATTTGAAATAGCTTCAGTGCAACCAAGAGCGATACTCCAGTGAACCAGGGTCGCGTGATCGTCTCTGCTGCCGGCTATGTCGAGTGGAAGGAAGGACTCCTTCAGACTCAGCCATGATGCTTCCAGCATAAGCGGGGTGGCTAAACCACTCCTTCTGAAGCCCATGCCTTACATAGAGGACTGTGCTATGTTGTTATCATCTTTGGTTGACAACTTGTGTTAGTATAAAACCCTCGAGTCAAAACTATAAAGAAGAGCTCAGTGGTTCGTAATTCGTTCGTGGACATCTTCTTGACTTTTCATGCAAACGTACCTTGCTTGTTATTTGTTGTCTATTGTAAACCAGAACGCCTGTCTCTTGGAGCGCCTTAGCAAGAAGAATGGCTTGGAAAAGAGCGGCTCTGCTCATTCTTGTCTTTTGTGGAATTGGCTCATCTTTCATAATCGCAAAGGATTGCAAGGAAAGTAAGTACCCCTCTGTGAACGGCATTTGCCAACTCGGCAGTTCCATTTTGCCACTGTAACTGATCCCTCTCTCAGGACAGAACACCCTGAAAGATAAGACTTCGTTCGCCTTCCAGCGGGTTTTAGATGCTGGCCAGGAACTTAAAAAGGTTATCGACAGAGCGCCAGATGCCAGAAAAGAAGTAGAGGACGTAGCTTCATATCTCTTTCAATCAGGGGATTTAGACAAGGTTTTCAATAATTTTGACACTCTGACGAAAAGAGCCGCAATAGCAAAGACTAGCGACAAGGATAATGACAACACTCAAGATGATAAATCGGGCCAGCCGTCATACGTGCTCGACGTTGATGAAATTGTTGGTTTCCTCCCATTTGAAAGAAGGCTTTCGTTGCATGAATCTTGCAACTAATTGCTTTTAAATACAGGTGATTTATTGTTCAAAGGACCGTCTAGAATGGAAGAACGACAAATGGCTTGATCCGGTTTGGAACTATGAGATGTCGAATGACGAATATAAAGATTGCTTCCTGCCTGGCCCTACCTCCAAAACACAGGCTTGGACTATCTCTTGGCGTACAACCCAAGACTACAGACCATCAGTAATCCAGATGTGTCCCTGGTGAGAACACTCTTTATCCCAATTTTTTCTTTCAACCCAACATACAGTGATCATCGAGCTAATTAAAAGTCAGGTGGATCGACCAAGCCATAGACCAACCACAACCAATGAAATGCTCCGCGTTCGATAAAATGGCAGCCAAAATTTCCCAAAACAAAGATTTGAAAGCAAAGGTGGAGGCTTCTAACAAGAAGGAGGCAGATGGATACACGGATTTTGTTGGAGTCATTGTGCACGAGCTGACGCATACAAAACCGGGTGGCGAGACATCTGTACGTGCACCCTCTCCAACGCTGACTTTCACTTTCATTATTCCAGAACGTTCTGATCAATTCTACCGTAATATGATACTGATCAATTTAATCTAGGATGATGGACAAAAACCTGGGCAGGGTGTCACTTCGGTTAGCTATGGGTGGGGCAATTGTGTCAGATTGAAAAGCGCTACCAACGCTGACAAGTTTGTACTCCGTAAACCTATCCTCAGCGCGAATATACAGCTAATCCGTGTTGTTACCGCAGCTACATGCAATTCGCCAACATGGTATATATCATCAAATATTGCGGCCAAACAACCGATATAAGTATGTCACCCTCACCTTGTCCTTAGCAGCTTCGTTTGACGCCTCTAACTCCAACATTGACTAACCATGCAACTACTACGCAGATGGCAATATTCAGAAAATCAAAGGCTGGAAAAAGCCCGACAAGACACCCCCTGGTACACCAAACCCAGGAAGCGGAGCCGATTCCCCAGAGATGGTAGGCGCTGGCACCCCACCTAAGAAACGCGATGTGGGAAATCAAGTGGGATTGGTGGCTGAGAGAGTGCCGCGTTCGTTGGGCATGGGTGGAGATTGGATAGGATATAGCGGGCTGGAAACATAGATTGGATGACAGGTTTGTCTTTGGAGCAAGGCGTTCTGTTGCAGTATAGTGAGCATGAGAAATGCAGAGTCAGATGGTGCTTATCCGATTGCGAGGCAGCTCATTTCCTATGCCGGTAGCGTAACATGCATAGTTAGCCAATCGAATTCGAACTATGTAAGCCGCCAAGAGCTCGGATACTTCGAAGTTTTATAAATGTAGCCAGAAAGGTGAAATATATGATAGGTGACATCTATAATAACTCCCGTCTGTATAACGCCAAGCTCCCAGTATGACACTAGCCAATCATACAAAGATATGATTCTGCTTAGTCAGCTTACTTGAACTTGTTACCTCGCTCATACCACCGAATTTCTCTAGCATCCCACGTCGGACGAAACGAAACTCATTCACAGGCAAAGTGATCGCTGGTGTATAGATCATAGTTTGGTGATTGCAACACAAGCGTCGTCTAGGGTCGTTGAACTACGCAATTCCGAAGTTAGTGATCCTGTAGGAGGAGGCTATGCACATCTGAAAGTCTGTAACATCAGGCCAGCTCACACCTGGCTGCCTTCAGTCCCATCAAGTTGTACGTCCCTTGGTTCCTCTACATCTGATGGAGGCTCGAAACTAAATCCACTGTTGCCGCGCATCTACGCAAAATCCAGACACACGTGCAAGACTCCGAAGCGGCTTCGGGTATCCCATCGATCCATTTTGCTTCAACTCGGTTTGTCATCGTTAATCTAGACTCCAAGTCTCAGAAGATGAGGCAAGTCTACCAGATCGAGCAATCGCCTCCGCAATCGGCTTGGAAGAGATGGAAAGCCAAACTCGTATCTCCACTCAAAGTATCACGTCAAGAGAAGCTTAGGCAAGCAGCCTCTTCAGAGCCACCACTAATTGATACTCCACCCGAAGAACCACTTGACGGAGATTACTTGCAGAGACCTGATTTTGCTTGGCAGAAGTCCCAGTTTTTTGTGAGAGATCATATGCAGCTCGCCGCTCCCATCTCGCAGCAACAATCTATACTGTTTCGTTTACCCATTGAGGTTCGTGAGGTTGTCTACAAACATGTCTTTGGACCTTCTCTCATACACCTCGAGGCTATCTCTCGCCGTTTCGCCCACATTACGTGCAGAGACTGGCAGCCAGGTGATGGCTGGGATGGGCATGTCCACCTTGGTGCCACTGCAAGGGGCCTGGAAGCTCGAAGGCGCTTCTATCTAGAGACGAGTCCAAACGACCAGCTGCTAGCAATTTGCTTAACTTGCAAAATCATGTGGGTGATATTCCCTGGCCTATATCAACCAAAGGGCTACTTCGGTGGCTTCGAGCTGGATGCTGATTGATGTCATAGCTATCACGAGGCCGTGCCCTTTTTATATTCAGTTCCGTTATTCACCATACGCCAACCGATCCGTATTTTAGTAGTCGATCACGTGAAGTTTTCCCAATCCTTACGCCATATCAGTAGACTGTCGATTCACAAGTATTTCGATGGCTTTCCACAAGACAAACCCATGGATCAGACGCCATGGGAGATGACTGGGTGGCTTTCAATGTGTGATACCCTAATGTCAATGACGAATCTTCGCTACCTTTGCATCATGATTTCGCAGAAGGATTTCAAATACAAGTCACCGTCTCACTCCAGTCATTGCATAGACGAAATTCTGGAGCCATTGAAACGCATCAAAATTGCCGAAGGGGGGCAATTCGACGTCGTGACTTGTGAGTGGAGGATGCCATACGAGGTGGATAATGCCCCCTTCCGTGTCCTTGAAGAAGTGCCTGTCTCAGCGTTATCGAAAATGAGATTGAAGTCGCTGGGCGGCTTCGAGGACCCGTGCTCTAGAATCAAGCCTGTAAGCTCGCCCAGGGTTTGATCCTAGATGGTCGGTCAGTCTTTTGCCGTGGGATCTTGAGAGCCGTTCACTTGTGGCCTAGAGAACAGCAATCTGGGATCTATACTCGATAGACTAGGGAAAAGGTAGGAAACGGGCAACGATTGATGCGATCTGCTCTCGCTTCCAAGATGCTGAGAGAATCCATGAAAATCTGGTCAATTTGGAACTCGCATTAAAAGACAGAAAAGTCTTACGCCTAGGCGCTACATGAAGCCACTCGGTATATTCAACGCCTTCAAGCAAGGATGCGGCATGGATCATAAATATTGCTAGATACATAGGACATCAATCTCTCTCTATCTCTCTACTTTGTCCAAGAGCCAGAAATTAGATCGGCTTGTTCAATAGCCAATCTGACGATGTTGGGAGTGACGGCCAAGGGAGCAGTCTCTTGCTTAGGACGCACGAATGACTAGATCTACCCACTTGTTCATTCACTAAAGCTGATCAAGCTGGATATACCGTACGCCTACGCCGGAAGGTCGACCGGCAGGGCCATCAGCAGTCGCAACACACGCCTTAGCTTTTTCTTGTAGGCTCTTGATAGACATACTCAACTGCAGATAATTTTCTTCCGCCACCCCTAGAGGACAGCGCTGGCAATAGCACCGCACGCACCGCACAGGCGCTAGTGCTGCGGTGCTGGACCCTAGGCACAAAAAGGTTTAGTGCCATGCCGTGCTGACCTTCTGATTAGTCAGTGCCGTGCTGGTGCGGTGCGTGCCATGCTGAGTCAGCACCAGCACCGTGCCGTGCTATTGCCAGCGCTGATCCCCTGAACGCTTCAACAATCAAAGGATCTTGTGGGTGGCGAAGTCTAGGCAGCAGGCGGGGCTTCAAGGTAATTAGAACAACGAGGGCAGCTCAAGCCGAAGACTAGGGGACCCGTTTCAGGCTCCCACCTGCTGCGCCCCTGCACTACCCCACAGTGCTCCCTCTTGCTCCCTCGATGCTCCCTCGGTGCTCCCCCCTGCTCCCTCGGTGCTCCCCCCTGCTCCCTCGGTGCTCCCCCCTGCTCCCTCGGTACTCCCCCCTGCTCCCTCGATGCTCCCTCTAAAGCGACCCTGCTCCCTTTCCCGTCCCGGAACGGCAATTTCAAATCCTAAGTTCGGGGTATATATAATATATATATATAGTATCCCCGAACCTAGGCTAATACGTAATCGGTCGCTAACTAAGGTACCGTCGCTTTACTCCCCTGCTAACGCCCGTTTCGTTGATATACTCTCCTTCTACTCCCTTATACTCCCTCGCTACTCTCCCCTACTCTCTTATTACTCCCTTATACTCCCTCGTACTCTCTTTTTACTTCTCTATACTCTCCTATACTCCCTCTTAGTTACTTTCTTCTCTTTAGCTAGTAATACGTTCTTATAAGTTTAAACGAGAGCGTTTATTTAACTCGTTTTGAATATTAATTAAAGAGAAGTCGGTTATAACTCTATTAACCGTCTACTATATTTTCTTCTACTCTTATCCTCTAACTCTTTCCCTCTTACTCTTTTCCTTTACTTCTAGTTATTTATATTCTATAATAACTTATTAGTATACTAAACGAGTTATTATATATATTATTATCTTATATCTACTTTATATATCTCTCTCTCTTTCTCTTTTTACTATATACGTCTTAGTAGTTAGGATAGTTTTTTCTAGCTATAATCCCCCCCTTTACCTTATCTTTAATAGTAAAGAAGAAGAGGACTATAATATAATTCTTTAATAATATAAAATTAAATAACTATAAGTCTTTAAATAACGTTAATATCGATAATAATATAATTTTTAAGTATATTAAGTCCGGTACTAAAGTTAACTATAATTAAATATTAGTCCTTTAAAACAAGTAGATCTTTATATCTCTCCCTATTATTATAAAGTTCTATAAAATTCTTACTAATGATATCTTATTTTACTAGAATAAATATAAGAGGGGAAATTCTAGCGTAAGCCTCTATTATTTAAAAATAATAAAGTACTTTATAAAGAATATTATATACGGCTACTATATTAATAAGAAGGAACTATTTATATATTATATACTTTAGAAATAAATAGACTTTAATATTAATTAGAAATGATAGTTTAGTAATAATAAGATTTCTTCTAATATATTAAAGTCTATATTTTTTATTTGTACTTAATCTTTAATTTACTCTTTCTCTTTATTTATAGAGGTTAATAATTTTACTAGTATATATAAATCGAGCTATATAAAAAGTTTAACCTTTTAATAACTTAATAAACTTGATACTTTATAATAGTAAACTACTTCGTTATTATAATTAAATATATATAGATAAAGGATTAGTATTAATATAAATATAAATAAATCCTCGTCTAGAATTACGTTACCTATATACTTTTTATTTATTCGTTGACGTAAGTAGACGAGTATTTCGAATCTAATATATATAGAGGCTTCGATTATAAATTATTATATAAAGTAAGTAGATTAATTCTCTAATATATTATTAACTAAGAAAGCGGTTAGTAATTATACTAATATATTAAGTAGATAATCGACTTCGTCGTCTTTAAGAATAAAAAGGGAGAGGCGGAAATTAATATATAAGTTATAAGAGACGTAAAAGGCTTTTTAAAGATATCGTATAAAAGATTACTTTACTATTCGAATCTTCAAGATTATAGTTAAGAGTAATCCTTACTAACTATTTTAATATAATTCTAGACTATAGTATAATATATATAAGAATATAGAGTCGTTATTTATAAACTCGATACTATCTTTACTAGTAATCGCCTTAGTAGATTATATATTCTAGAATTATAAGTCTTTTAAAGAGATTAAGATAATTCCTCTATTTACGGATAGGTCCTTATACTATCTTCGAATTAGTAAGGATATACTTCGTATATCTTTCTTCTAAATAATATTTACGGATAGACTTATAGGAAAGATTTATAGAATAGACTTATTTAGTAATTAAATAATAAATCTAGGGTATTACGCCGGATACGAGGAAAATATTAGGATATATAATATTCGAAGAGAAGTCTTTATTAAAGCTAATAGTAAGTTCTTAAGAACGAAATATAATTATTAAGATACATTAACTTAACTAAAGATAATAGTTACTTAATCGTCGAAAGGATAAAATTCGTTAATTATAATAATCTAGATACCTTTTTTTAGCTTATACGCGTTTAAGTTAAGTACTATAAACGGGATAATAAATTACTAGAATAAAAAACGTCATATTATCTACCTTAAAAAGTTTCGCGAGTTATTACTTTATTATTATCCTTAGTTACTATAATCGTTACCCGTAAAGGTTAAAGCTAATCTAGATTATTATACTAACTTCGTCTCTATTATAAGGAGATCGAAATACTAGATAAGAAGCTTCGAGATATTATAGTAGAAGATAAAGCTTAGCTAGCTTAAACTCGATAAAAGGAACTATATTAATAGAAACGTTAACTCGTATTCAAGGAGCTTAGTAAATAGTAGTAGATTTAACTATATAAGATTACCTTAAATATAGAGAATAAAGTACCTTAAGTCGTAAGTCTACTAAGCTACTTTAACCGTATACGTCGTTTAAATTCGTTATATAATTAACTAATATCTTTACTTTTTCTTAACGTTCCCCTCCGTAGTAAATAGAACTATAGCGTACTTTAAGATATAATTACATTATATAAAGAAAATTCGTAGGTAGTCTATTATCTAAGCTTATAATTTAAAAACAATCGTTACCTTATACTCTAATATACGAGGGATATAAATTAGTTTATCTACTTCTCCTTTCTAATTTCCTAAATACTTAGTTAGTACGGATTAGCTAACTAAATACCCTTCGACTCTATAATATTAGTATTAGCGATAGGTAGAAATATATTTACCGTTATTATAAGGGTAACCTTAAAAGGAAATACGACTTTACTAAGCTCTATTTTTAGTATAAAGAATAAATTACTAGTAGGGCCGGATAATTTAAGTACTATTAATATTATCTTATTAATCTTAAGACGCTTCTAGTTTAATATAATCTACTTATCTTCTATTAAACTCTTACTACTATTAGGTAATATCTCTTCTATCTCTTCGATTTAAAGCTTTTACTAACGAAACGTTTCTATTAATTCTTTATTAAATAGAGCTGAAAAGAGTATTTATAAGAATATCTCTAGTATTTAGAAGATAGATATAACCGATTTATAGAAGCGGGTAAAAGTAAGGTAATTCTATATTCTAACCTACGTTATATACTTTCTTTTAACTTGATTTAAGATCTTTAATATTACTATTAGAATATATACTACGTTAAGCGTATTAAGCTCGATCCGATTAAAAGGCGCCGCTTAATATATTAATCTTCTCTAAATATAAAGGCTTTCCTTAGCGTAAGCGTTAAGCTAGAGTATTATTATAATCTCCTAAATAAGGAAAGTCCTTATAAGCGTATTAATAAAATAATAAATTCGTTAATACTTAAATTACTTGATCTTATTATTTCTATAAGATAAGTAAGACTAGAATATAAAAATAGTCTTAGTTAAAGTTACTCTCTTTCTTTAATCGACTTAGTAGTAAATTAGGAGAAGTAAAGTTTATTAGTAGTATCTTTTATAAGCTTTAAAAGCCCGCTTTTATTAATTAATTAAATCTCGAACAAGGTTATACTTGATAATATAATGTTAATGTTATTAGTTAACTTCAACCTTTCTCTATTAATTAATCTAAGACTACTTAAATAAGTCTATCTTGTAGTCTACTATTCTCCTAATATAGTACTAGATAATTTCGTATTTATAATTAAAAATCTAGTTATATAAGATTATTATAGTCTTTTAAGTAGCTTAGAATCTAAGGTATACTTTATTAACTTATAAAGTAGGATAAGAGATTTCGTATATAACCTTAATTCTAACTAGGCTAAATAAGATAGAAAAATTAAACATGTTATATTTATCGAATACTTAAGCTTCTCGTCTATATATATATATAGATTATATATACCCCGAACTTAGGATTAGTAATTACCGTTTTCGATTAGGAAAGGGAGTACGGCCGCTTTAGAGGGAGTAGCGAGGGAGTAAAGAGGAGTAGCGGGGGAGTAAGGGGGGAGTAAGAGGGAGTAACAAGGAAGTAAGAGGGAGTACTATAAGGTAGTATAAAGGCGTAGTAGGTAGGAGCCTGAACTAGCTATCTCGTACCTAGTTATAGCTACTTACGTTATTTATATTATTCGTTAGTACTAAGTACTACTACCTAGCTTAGCCTTAAACTTAGCCCCTTACTTAGCCACGCTATAAGTGGAGACTATGAAGCGCTACTACCTGCCTATATAACTTACTTCAGATCTTACATAGTAACTTTAATAAAAGGGACCTCTCATATAGCTACCTTTCGCTAGTTCCCACAGCTAGATAGCCTTAGTATAGTAGATACTACTGAATTCTAGGGTATAAATACTATCTAATCTCTTTAAAGGAGCTCTACTACGTATAGCGACTAACGTAGATCTAATACCGGCTACTCAGTCGAAGAATTTCCTATCTGCCAGATTGCATCCCCAGAGCTACGTCTCCAGATAGGATGAATTAACCTTTGACCTTTTTCTTAAGCTCCTTAAAAACCTTTTTAGTATTCTCCGCTATCGCTACTTAATCGGTGTCTACGTCTACGGTCGCATATACTTTATAAGAATTATTCGCTATTATACCTTTTAAAGTAGTATTCTCCGCATTTTTATTAACTTAGAACTTTAATTATCTCTTCTTACTACCGTCTATTTAATCCCTTAGGTCTAGCCTACCGCCTATCTTTGAATTATAGGTAGGAGGTGGAAAACATTAAGTGCCTATATCCTTAACAGGCTAATATATTTTCTTAATACTAGATTTAGTCTTTATAGCTACCTCTATCATCCTATTAAGATATTTAACTAAGGAGTTTACTATTATTATCTTAGTTTTATATAAGTTCTAATATCGTATAGGATATAATAACTTTACTTACCGCGAGTTTTAAGAGATTCCTTTATAATATAAAGGATAACTTTATAATATATCTAAGACCTTGAACCTCGCTAAGTAAACGCGAATGAATCTCTTAAGAGTATAGTTAGTTTTGTAGGAAGGTTTCTATAAAAGAAAAAGAGTAGGCTTACCTACCTAATATTATACTTTTGTTATACTTCGTAGAATCCCCGCTTTAGGATATGCATATAAATATGCAGGGCGTTATAAGATAGTAACCGATGGTAGTACGAGTAGGATAGTAGTTAGTAGTCGCAAATATCACCCCTCTTCAGGTAGGTACACAAGCGTAGGCCTTTACAAGCTAGAAGGTTAGCGAGTCGATCTTGTTAGTAATTGATTAGACTTTTAGTTTTTAGAATTAGAGTACGGAAGTACTTCCGCGGTATTACTATTTAAGGCTTAGAACGATTCAAGGGCTATCTCCATAGAAATCCCTACCATGATGAAGCCGACTAGCTTTCGCTCTATTTATTACTACTATCGTATCTCTAGTTACTTAATAGAGCGACATAGCTTTGATAAGCTATGCGAATCAATTCGAAAGATCCGCGACACCGCTCGATCTTGTAGAGAAGCCTCTAGCTTAGCTTTTCTAATATCTTCTCTAATCTCTAGAATAGGGCAAGGCTGCCATGATTAGAACTAAAACCAAGACTTCTTTTAATATATAGCTAGGAGGTTCCTCTTCAAAGAGATAAATTAAATGGCCTGTTATTATATTAAATTCGATATAAACGAATTAATCTATATTATTATAAGCTTAATTATATTAAGATTATACGTAGTAGTTTATAAACTATTAGAAGGCTAATATAGTAAAGCCTTTCTCTTAATTATAAATAACGGGAAACAAGTTATAGCTAAAGTTCCTAATCCTAATACTAGGCGACCTTATTATATAATTACAAGTAAAGTTATAATAATAGATTTCGTAAGTATATTTCTATATTATAATATTAAAGGACTAATCCTATCCTTAAGATTAAGATAGTTCTCTAACTACTTATACCTAAGGTATACGCATGGAATTCGGAAGCTATAGATAACCTAGTCGGCGTAGAATTCATTATAATAGAAGAAGCTAGAGGAGTTTTATTAAGCTATAAATAGCTAATTCTTTATGAAGATAATAAGCTTAAATTAATTGAAAAGATTATTAAGATTGAAATAACTTTAGCCTTAATATTATTTAGAGAGTTTAGTAGTTTATACTATATAAAGGATTTAGAGTATCCTACTTAGAAAGATATACTTTATACTAACGCTATTAGAAGACTAATAGTAAACGCCTAGTTTTCTATTAACCTAACAACTAACCGTAAATCTCTTGATAATAATCGTGTAAATATTAACTTTAATCAAGGCCCTTATAAGAATTCTACATTTCTTATAAAGTTAAATATAGGCTAAGTTATTTCTAGGGACTACTACTAAAGAGTACGTTACTTCTATAAGAAGACGTAAGATTTAATATATTCATGAAGTCAAGTAATTTCCAAGGCCACTTAGTATTATTAATAGGCTAGGATTATATTAAATAAGCTAGGACTTTAAGCTATTAATATTAAATAATTATCTGAAAGTAGCTAGTTATCTTCTACTAGCTAATAGAAGTATTTTATCTACTTGTCTATAGTATAATAACTTATATAGTAATAATATATTTATTAACCCCTAAAAGCTAACTAAGATTACCTATCTTATAAACTAGTAATTAGTATATATTAAGTCACTTTTTATGCAAGCTAGCTATCTATTATTCCTTGATTTCAAGGGATTAAAACCTGAAGGGCTTAATACTCCTTCTCTTCCTAATAACTTTGATAATATGAATAAGGTCTAGTAGAGGCTCGCTAAATCTCTATTATCTTAATAATCTCTTTTTAAAGTATACGAGATCCTGTTACTTGAAAGGAATATAAAGGTCTATTACGCCTTACGCTATTAAAAGGATCTTAGATACTAGATTATTATATTTATTAGTAATCTATTATAAGATAGGGAACCTTTAGTTAAGGGATAGCTTATATAAGTTCAGCGCGAGTAGTAAGGACTACTTATTATTCAAGTATAAGCTTACCTAACTTATCCTTTATATTTTACTTCCCGAGATTTTCTCGCTTAGGAAATAGAGGAAGTAAAATAGATATAAGGGCTAGAGCTAATAACCTAAGTTTTAGAATCACTTAGCACGGTTAATAGAGGTTGATATAGATTAGTAAAGGTAGAAGACTATACTCTTTTTATAAAAAAACTAGATAATATTCATAAATAATTCTTGGATTAGTTATTAGAAACTAAGGAGGATAGACTAAAATAGCTTTTAGCTTAGCCTTTTAAGAATTGATTTTATTATCAAGCTCTTAAGCGTATAAATTTTATAGAAGAGGAAATCTAGGATGATTTTTAATAATAATATCCTGTTTCATCTCTATATTACTATAATAAATTAGGAGGAGCGTACTAAGAGTATATAATAGATATAAGTTTCGGTATAACTACTTCGAAATAAGATAATTACTATAAGTACTATTCGCTTAACTACTAATTTACAGGGTTTAATTAGAAGCTATCCTTCGAGATACCTTTATCACGTAATACAAATATAGACTTAAGTTACGCGGCGGCTTATAGTAATAGCTAGCCGATCCCTTAGAATCTTTACTCTATATAACCTTACTAATTCTTCGCTGTAGTTATTAATCTAAAAGTAGAATGACGTATTTTAGAAGGCGGCGGATAAACCCGATAATTTACACGACTAACTTAGGAAAATTGATTGGACTAATTAGAGTAAATCCTAGCTTAACCGTAGTCCTAGCTTAACCGCGGATTTTTCAAAATTCTACCTCCTATTACAACTATAGATTACTCTACTTATAACGCTCGAATTAAGCTTATAATAGCTTTATTAAAGTAGTAGAATAGATCGAATAATACTATTATAGTAAAACCTATATTATTATAGGATCTATCCTTAATAACTACTAAAAAGAGAAATTGATAGTAAAATAAATAATAATATTAAAATACCTATAATAATATATATTTCCCTAAAAAGAAACTTTAATATAATAAATATATTAATTTACTAATTAATAAATCTCTTAAGCTCCTAAAATTATATAAAATATAGTATAAAAATCATTAATAATATTAATAAAAAAAAGTAAAATAAGTGATTTTATAAAATAATACTAAAATTAGTTAAAAGATATTTGTTTTTAGGAAATCAATAATAATTAGATTAAGTATAAATATTTTCCTTTATAAAAATGATTTTATAGCTTAATATTATAATCTAGATTTATTATATTATAATTAGTTTAAATATTATTAATAATTTTTAATTAATTACTATTATTAAAAAATATAATAATATTATTAAAAACACTTATAATAAGGATTAAAAAGGATTTATTATTAGTTTTTAATATATAATTAAGCGTATAATAATAAGAGAAACCCTTAATTTAAATCGTATTATAAACGTAAATAAAAATAAAAATAAGAAATTTATTAGCCTTTTTACTTATATTTATATCATTTAAATAATTTTTATTTTAGCTTTTACTTATAAAAATGTTTTTAAATGATTTTAAACCTTTTAAATAAATAATTAATAATAGAAAAGAGCTTTTTTTATTTATTTAATAAATAAATAAAGTTTAAATATATTATAATATAATAATAAAATTATAAGCTATTATAATTCCTAGGATATTAAACGCGCTATCAAATAAAAAAATCATTTACTATACGTATTATTAATATAAATTCGCGCTTTTATTAATAAAATTCTTAATATAAATAACCGCTTTACTACTATTAATATATAAATTAATAAATAATTATAGGACTTTAATATACGTTTAAATAAGAATTTAAATAGCGCTAGTAAAATAAACGCCTTAATTTATTTAATAAAAAAAGAGGAGAAACTTAATTTTTTAGCTTAAAATAAATATAATAAATAAAGAATTAATAAGCTATTAAAATAACTAAAAAATATAATAATAGTAAGATATTATTAATAAAAAGGTATTAATAGTTTATAAAAAATAATACTTAAAAAAATAAAGGTAAAAAAACTATATTTATAGTAATAAATTACTATTAAAATCCGAGTTTTTAAAGAAATAAAAAGCAGGCTTTAAAAAAGCTAAAAAAAAAGTATTAAAATAATATTAAAGCTAACTAAAGCGATTAGGTTTTAGTTTAAGACTAAAAGAAGTCCGGAAAATACTAAAATAATTAATATAAAGACCTAGGAGTATTATTATTATAATAAAGGAGGCGGTATTAGTATTAATAACTATTAAAGGAAAATAAGTATAGAGACCGTAATTTCTCTTAAAATAATTTAATATTATTAATTATAATTCTAATATACTTTATTTATACTATATCCAATTTTTAATTAATTCCATTATATAGTTAATACGTAATAGCTAAAAATATGTAATATAGGGATTTTGAAAAATCCGCGGTTAAGCCGGGATTTACTCTAAGTTACTATCGTAGCCCTAAAGCTATATCGCCGTCAAGGCTTCGTTACCTGCTAATCATGATACCTTCTATTAGCGTGTTCGTAATACTATCCTACTGCGTACTAGCGGTAATAAAGACATATACCTCCTGTCCCCTTATTCCCAATCATTATATCCCTACTACGAGCGAAGTTAGATGTTAAGGGATATAGGCGGCAACCTTTGCTAGACCTATTAAATAACCAAGGTAAAATAGCTATAAGATATTCTAAACCGTTCTTCAGCTAACAACCTATAGTAGTACAACCACGCGGTATCAAACCAAAAAGGTCGGTTATACATGTTCGCAAGAGCGCACGTCTACAAGAGAGAAAGCACATTTATCAGTAGCCGGAGGTTCAAGAGCAACTATTTCAACTTCCTTCTCCAACTAGTATCACGCCTGACAAAGAGGTACGTTCTACAATCCCTTAGCGTACAACTGCGACCACTGACTTAGGCCAAAGCGTCTACAGAAATCAGTCAACCCTTCCAATCTAGATCGAAAGCGGAAACGGAGTGAAGAGGTTGGACAGAATTACACACCTAAGGCCAAAGGAGCTGCCTGTACACCTTCCCAATCCCGGGAAAATCCTACCAGAAAACGTCAACGAACCTCACCCGCAAACGGTGCTATTGAAGGCGTAACACGTACAGGCCTTCGTAGTGACACCAAGAACAACGACGTCAACCCTATCCAGCGTTGGATCGAAGGAGGAAGCTGGTCTGGAGGAAATTTCAAGCAAGACAGCAGTATAACTTATTCACTCACCCGGAAGAGGTTAACTCCGTCTCTCAGTAAATATGAATCGGATATTAGCGGTATTTCTTTAAGAGAGAGAAAGAATCCCGCCGTCAGAAGTCGGCGCTACTAGTAGATACTTGAATCCGTGGGCATTTATATAGGCCAGCCTGAACCGCACTTGCGAGCGACCTAAATTAATAAGGCTCTTTACTAAAGACTACTTAAGAAAGAATAGCTAGTCCTAAAAGACTCTCTCTTTAATAATAATCTATTTAAATCGACTTATGAAGATATAGTAAACCGAAACGAGGCGAGAGTTATTCAAGATATTAGTCGATTAATCGTTCCCGTTCTAGAAGAGCTCTTTCGTTATAGTACTATATACTTTAAGTACTTAATTAAAACCGTTAATGAAAGCTAGATTAAATCTATCCCCCTTATTAAGGGTCCTCGCCTGTAGCCCGACTTTACTATTAGGCTTAGACCGTCTACATTTACCTCTAACTAACTTAAGAAACTACAGCCCTCTATTAGTAATTAATAGACTATATCTCGTCTAATAGCGATAGATAAGATGTATTTCCCATTCCTAACTGTAGAGGTGAAATGCGGTAACGAAGCACTTAATATCACGGATCGGTAGAACGCTTATAGCGCCGCTATTACGGCAAATATAGTTATTAAGTTATATAGATTAGTATCGCGTCAAGATAAGCTTAACTAGAAAATCCTAACCTTCTTAATCTCGTATAATCATCGGGTTATAAGGATCTATAACTATTACGCTCTAATTAATAGGAAGGATACTTACTTCTACCGCCATCCTATTCGAAATTTCGATATCACGGATCAAGATGGCAAAGATAAGTGGACTACCTATAAATTCACCCTGAGCGTTTATAACGACTTTCGTTAAATCCACCACGATAGAATTGCTTCCGCAGCTGATTAGCTACCCGACCCCGAAGTCTTTATTATGCAGCCCCTCTCCCAGTAATTAAATCTCGAGTCCTTCGAACAAGACGACAGCCAATTGACCGCCTCGTTCTCACAATAGACAGAGCCTGAACTTCCGTCATCTCAGACGTCTGAGCCTGTGTTCAAGAAACCAAGGGGAAAAGGCATGAAATAGTTACGTTGTTCTGAAAACGAAAAGAACATGTCTTCGCACTATCAACGCAGATCGAAAGGTGGTATATTAACCATTCCCTTAACCCCTTTAAAAGTTGATCACGCAGCTGGCAATCTTCATTTTGCTCTTGGAACGCCCTTTCAACTCGAGGTTGGAGAGATTGAGGATTGTGCAATCGACGTTATCAAGGCAAATATGGCACAACTCCTCCGAGTGGGTTCCACTCACATTAATTACAGTACTTTTCGCGGCACAGTCGTTCTCTGGAGAGACGTATTTGCTTGACGCGGGAGACGCCGCTTGGTTGCAAGGCTTGGAGCCTGGCCGGGAACAACACTCCTACGTCCTACGGCAATGACAATCGCTTTCTTGCTTGCAGTAGCACAAGCGTATGAGGTGAAGCCCTGTGATTTCTAATCGGAATCCCTAAAGATACCTACAGAACTTAAACTTCGGAGCGTATTCAAGCCTTTACACGAGACTAGTACAAGTTAGATATCTACATCTACCATCCACGCCCAGACTCCTTTCAACCTGCCCGTTACGAGCCTATCACATAGCCTAGCCACATCATCAATGGAAATTTTATGCTCTCCAATCCTCCTCGCAGTACTGACTTGTTCTGGGCTGCAGTCTAGGTACGTCTGCGAGCAAGGGCGCGATCTCCACTGTGTTCCGCCTCCTTGAGAAACCCGAAGCCGACTTGGCCTTTATTAGGCTGATTGGCATTTCGTATCCTCTGAGTTTCCCGTGGTTTAGGACCGTGAAAATCTGCAGGACGTCTGTGGCACTTGTAGTCATGTATCCCCTGTCATCTTCAGTAACGGTCTGACCGTAGTAGACTAGGCATACTCACAATTTCTCTTTCGGGAGGAGGCCAGTTCGATTCTTCCGTTGATTTGTATGTATGATATTTGTCGTCATGTTGAACAATTATGTATATTTTCGAGTTGGTTATCCGCGCCAACTCGTTCGCTTTTTTAAATAGATTTGTCCTCCGCTTGCGAAGCTTTTCTCGAAGAAGCCGTTCAGTTTTCACTATCACCATGCTTGCTGAATACTGTTGTGCTTTCTGGTGAAGAAGTCGATAACCTCGTGTAATGCCTAGGATGGTTTAATATGGAATAATCAAAGACTATTATCAAGCACTTCGGATCTGGCTGCATTATTAGAAGAGGAACCAGATGGCGGCATCCATAACTGGCGGCATCCACAATTGGCGGCATCTAGAATTGGCAACATCTACAGCTTGAGGCATCCACAACTAGCGGCATCCAGAATTGGCGGCACCTATGATTAGTACATGAGGACTGGAAGCTTACATATGTGTTTTAGCAAGTCCTACTCATTATAGCAATAGCGCTAGAGCTATCCATCGAAGATAATAGCAAAGCTGACTCAAGAAACATGTGCCTTATTATCATTTTTCGACCAAGACTATGCAACGGACGTCCCCCTAGACCTTTCAGAAGTTCATTAAGCAGGTGGCTACGCCGTAAGTTCCCACACCTCTTTAACGATTACGACATGCTCTCTAATAAGTCGTCTTAAACATCGCCACTCGATATCGCTTCTACGAATGTGCCTACTCAGGGAAGCGGGGAAGTAATTTTCACTGTGGCTCCCTAAGCAAACAGAAGCGCTCCTCCTTACACTTCAGAGAGATCCTCCCATAAGTCAAATTAGCATTCGATTGGACTGGGTTTTTGATCGGTCGTTTGATCGTCACGGTATGAGCATGGGGGTTCGGGTTAGGAATTATTAACGGATGAGGAATAGCGTTTTATGGTTAGAGATCATTCTTGTCTACACGTCTATAGCAATGGAATCAGTTCACGTCTTATTATTTGTCCTAAGGTACCCCTAATAGTATATCTCAACCCGTTCTATGAAAATTATAGATATATTGGACAAAGGAGGGGGAGGAGAGGTGGAGGTGGCAGTATATTACAATGTTTAAGGACTTGAGAAAGAGGAAGTGAGAGAAGATTATCAGGGCATACACAAAAGCGAAAG
>JAABUL010003470.1_pt1 | contig 23355 bp, 21 predicted proteins | sample 5559151 | NCBI WGS metagenome assembly JAABUL01 (sample SAMN10711876, study PRJNA513368) | rock metagenome | isolation source: Antarctica rocks | place: Antarctica: Victoria Land, Pudding Butte sud | reverse complement strand
TGACGCGCTTCGAACTCTGTGGCCGGAAGGGTGCTTCGTCGTCGGATTCTAGAAAGCAGACATCAGAACGTGTGCAACAATGCGTAGGAAAGAAGCCACCTGCCGTTCAGCTGCTTGAGCTCGCGCTTGGAGGGTCCGGGTGTCGACGAGGTCTCTGCGCGACTCTTACCATTTGCGACGCCCGGAGCCGGATTTCGAGACAACACTCTTTCCTCCTGAGACGGAGAAGGCCTGGCGCGAGATGGGAAGTGACGATAAGTCGGACGCTTGGTGCGAGGAGCAGGACGAGGCTCGGAGTCCGACGAGGGCGTAGAGGAGTCTGAGAATGGCGACAAGTCACTGGCGGACAAGGTCTAGGTCAGCTGCCACTATCGCTCGCGACGGAAGTGAAGACACGAACCTTCGAAGCGCGGGCGGGTTCGTGGAAAAGACCAGGCGAGCGTTGTAGGGGCAGTGGGTGTTTGGACTCCATCGACATTGCCAGCTTCCGTTGGCAAGACCGCGCGCGATGGCGAAGCCGTTCGAGCGACCGAGCAGTTTGGCGGCCGCGCTGATCTGCAGGTGGGTGAACGGGGTCGGAGCTCCCTCGGATTCGAAATGGGCAGTGACTTCGCGGCATCGAACAACACGTTCACGGAGGGTCTTCTTGGGCCAGTAGTAGGGGTAGGCGTCCGCGAGAGGGATGTTAAGAACCTCGAGCGCATGAGCGGGCCCAGGCGACGCGTGGGCCATGTTGTCGAAGGTGTGGTGAAAGGAAAGGAGGAGGGTGGAACGAGAGGAAGGTGAAGGTGAGGTCGACGGCGCAAGAGGAGTGATCGTGGCGGCCCCCCCCGGAACAATGAGAGGAGGTGCACGGAGGAATTCGCAGTCCCCTCAGGATTATGGTGGTGATCGTGGCAAGTGATCCGCCGTCTGATTGCACGAGCGATGGATGCCACGTGAAAGAGAAAGTTTGAGGTAAAGACGTGTAGAAGGGTTCAAGGAGACGATGGTAGAACTTCTTGACAAGTGCCCTTGATCAAAGTGAGAGGGTGGGGTGAACTGCGGTGTCCGACGTAACTAAGAGCGGCTCGCAGAGCATCTTTTGTCGTCCATTGGCATTGACATAAAAGGTGTTATCTGAGCCGGAGGAGTAATGAGGTGTGCCGGCGCTGTCGCAGCTCCCATACGCCGTTAAGACTTCAAAGAAAACGGCGCAGCCCTTGTTTCATGGTATCTTTGATGTGAACGGTCTTGCCTACCACGCTCAGCCCCTTTAATCAAGATCACTGCATCGTAGGCCCCACTGTCGGAGCGGTAGGCGCCGAGGGGAGCAGGAGCTTGTGGGATTCGGATCAAGGCGTGGCGTGGCCGCTGCATGGACCTGACGCACTCAGGACGAGGTTCGCGTTCGGTTGAGGAGACCGGCTTTGCAATGACCGATCAGCTTTGACGAGCCCGAGGAACTTGGGTAAAGCGAACCTGTTAAGAGATGATGGTGACCACGGTCGCTCAGGCGGTAAGAAAGGCTCGTGCTGGCCTCGCATCAGCATTCGCCAGCTTCACGCCAGTCCGGTGCAGCAGTTGGGCCATGAGGTGCGTTTCCTTGTTGCTGAGCGTAAAGTACTGGGAGAACTGCTTCATGGATACTAAGGTGGACGGGAGTGAACTCGAATTGACCGACCCAACCTCGCCAAGGCTCTGAGAAGGGTCCGTCTGCAACATCTCTTGACCCTAAAGTACCTGACTTACTGGGGCAAATAGTGGACCTAAAGACTATTGCTGAACAGTAATCGCACCATCTCTGCCATAAGACAGTCTACAAGTTGACGGTTGAAGCAAAAAACATGACAAGCATTCTGCAAAGTCCAACCCTCTGGACCATATCACGCATTGCGCTCTCAGGATGGGATTGTTTTGCGCACTATATTATGTATCAGGAGTGTTGAAGGTCCAACTTGAACGTACAAGAGTTGGACATACGTCAATCAACAATTACATCAAGTGCATATTAAATTTTCTAACTACGCCGTGAGCGACATCATCGGTAGACTTCTTCATTATATGCCTATCTTACATATCAAAACAGAGACCTGCGATTGTCATCGATAGGTGTGAACGGGTTTTCGGGAATTTTGGTTTCTTTCGGCTGGAATGGGTTAAATCTTGACTCGTCTCGAGATAGCCCGAATATTGACATGATCGAGTTCAATGTGATGATTTTGGATGGCTACGGCATTGAACTATCAAGGCCTGTCTCTGCACGGTCATGCGGGTGTGCAGACATCCCTGTAAGGCGTCTGGCTGGTGGTGACGCGGCAACCGAGTTGTCGGTCGATGGTGCATTGACCGCTGTTCGGCAGGTTGGGTAAAGGGTGGCAGATAGCCCTCAGTGGGTCTAGAGTCTTCTAGGAAGCCGTGCCGGAGCATGGCACGATTCTGCATGTCAAGGTTGAGAATCCGATTGGTCGTGCTCGAAGCAAACGTTGGAGCAATTGCTCCAGCATGACTGAGCGAAGAATCATACCCCCAAGCAACAGCCTACACAAGCGGACGTATTGCTTCGCCCAGCCATGGGACGCAACATAAAATCGCAACATTGCGGCAGAAGCGCTGCACAGCCTCCACCTTACGTTTGCAAAAAGCATGCTAATGCGTGATGGCAAGCTACGCAAAATCTGGGGTGCACTCACACGGCGAACAAGGGCAAACAAGGTTGGGCTTCGCCCGGTGATGATTTCGACACAGAGAGATGTCACTACAAGCAGACCTTAAACGCGGTCGAAGCGAGAAACACGCGAACTTGCAGCGGAGTACACGGAAAGGGAGGGAGAAACTCCATCCGGAGATGATGCTTCAGGGTGAAGAAGGATGCGGACATACTGACAGGAGGGTCCGAGATTGTTGATTAATGCCGAACCTCATTTATAGAGATATACATGAAGTGGAGGAGATAGGATGGCGAAGAGGATCATGTGCAAGGAAGCTGCTACGAGAGAAAGGCGGGGACGGAAGATGTATCTAGACAAACAATTAAATTTGATGTGAAGCAAAGTCGTGCCGGGCCGTAACTGATCGCATGGCGTTTCCCCGTGGAGAAGGCATCAAAGACGTGATAGAGCGGGCACGGTGGTCAATTATGCCCGGGTCAAAGACTTCTGCAGTGGGTTCGTCGATCTCGGTAAGCTACAGCGGTTATAATTACTGACGAAGATGAGAGAAGACGCTCACGTGAAGTGATGGTGTAGTGTTCAGAGATCGCTACCAGCTATCTCCTATAAGAGGACAATTCCCACCATCGCGCGGCAAGGCCGCCGAGACGATTGTGAGCGCCGGAGTGACGAAGGGTGGGGAAAGGGAAAGGTTTCACAGTTCTTTGCGTTAATAGCGTTAACGGCGTTAACGCCAGATCTGGCGTACAATCAAAACAAGGAGGATGTGAACGTCATCGTCGGCAAGCGAGCTTCTTGACAGATGAGATCGATGTGAAGGGCAGAATCAGGGCGAAGTAACACAACTAATCGCAAGCAACTGAACGCTAGGAGCTGAAGACAGACCTACGACGCCGCCGGGCCTCAGCTCAGCCGGCTTTCAATCGCGGGAAACCACGCTTCTCACAGCCGGAGGCCGGCTTCTGATCTGCTCACGCATCACGAACCGTACAGCTAAGAGCAGATGCCGCAAACTGACATGCTTCGACGAGGTGACGTCTCAATAAGATAAAGTACAGTACCTCCGCAAAAGTCTTCGCGCTAAAACGCGAAAACGCGTTTTTTAATTTAGGCAACCATTACACGCACCCATAAGGTGGTAAAAGGACCCACCAGCCCAGGGTTAGTGGTAACCCTGAAAATTTGTATGCGCAAAATTTCTAAGTCCACCTCCGCACCTCCGCACCTCCACCTTTCCTCCATCGTTTCACCTCATCGTCGCCACAATGCCGCTACAACCACCTCCTAACGCCTACACCTCGACGACGTGCATCTTCATTGGCGCTTCAAGAAAGGCAACTACTATTGGCGACCACGCACTGCGGAATTTACCTCTGATGCCCCAATCATTGATAATGCTTTGGCAGAGCCTCTTGGTGAAGACGATGACGAGGAGGCCAACGCGGTCGATGAGGCTTCTAATAATGAGACGGACTACGATGACCTCGTCAGTTTACCGGATATCACAGATCTTCTGCACGGTTTCGACCTCATCAACAAGGATCTTGATGCAGCACCTAAATCGACTTCTGAGCAAGAGGTTTTGAGCGACGGCGATGATCTTTTGGATGTGAATGAGCCTCGCAAAGTCAAACCTAAAGGCCGCCCCAAAGGAGCGAAGGGCAAGAAGCGTCCGTCGACGCGTGCGGAAAATGCGGAGGCCAAATCTAGTCAACGTGATTCTTCAGGCTTTGAGCATGTCGAGGCTCGTCTTCAGGCTGCTCGCGGCGATAAAAAACGAGGCAAAGGTGGCGAAGCAAGAGGTGGTAGAGATAGAGCTACACATGTTGATCGTACAGGCGGCGCAGGCGGCGAAGGCGACGACGGCGGCCCTTTCATTGAGGCTGCCAAATCTAGGAGGACGATCAAGAAAAAGCCCTTCGTCGTCGTCGTCCTAGCGAAAATGGACGCTGAAATAGCAGCTATCGAGGCTAAGCAACAGGCGGAGTATGCCGACTATCTTGAGCTTCACGATCGAGCGCGACAGCGAGGTCAAAAGGCTCGTGAGGGGGCGGTAGATTAGGGGCTTATAAAGGCGTCCTTCAAGGAGGTAGTCAATGTTAGCAGTGACGATGACGACGTGGACGATTCAGACTTTGATTAGGACTCTACAAATGCGACCTTTCTGAACCTCCAAATGCTGTCGATTTGGCCCTACATTTGACGACGGCGAGGGCGATAAATAGGCTTGCATTTGAGGGCAGGGAGGACGGGGAATGGCCCCTGTTTTCGATGGTGTTTGCCTGCTACTTGGGGGGGCTCTCGTGAGCATCTCATGGTTAATGCGCATACCTTAATAAGTGATATTTGGAGCTTCAATTCGCATTTAGTTTGAGCATTATAAGTGCGTGAGATTTGGCTCGAGGACGTTTAAGATATTTAACGAAATTCGCCTCGAGCATGCCAAAACTCTCATTTTGTAGCTACACCCTACAGTCCTCACCCAGCTATGCTCAAATCGAGGCATCCTCTTTCATCCTAAGGTGCAGGCATGCCTCGATACAGGCGGACGTGTCAGCCTCATCGTTAAGAGGCTTTAAGATGCTATACTAGCTGCGCAGGAGCCGTTCCAAGATATATTGGACGCAATCGAGGAATATAGTCGCAATGCTTGCTCGTACGACTACTTAGCCTCTACCCGGAGCCAGCTGTACTCAATAGAGCCCGGATGCGACGATCATCTCTTTAGGAGATTCAGATGCAAATTCGAGCAGCTCGAATCACCTCCAGACGATTTGTCACTGAGCTGCCAAGTCGCCGTAATTCAAACACGGTAGGGAAGTGCACCGTTCCGCAGGTGTGCTTATGTGGCGTACCCATATGAACAGACACTGTATATTGGACTTGTCAGTGCCAATGCTGCCTAAAAGACTTCCGAGAGGCGAACGCTTCCTAGGAGTTTTGTGGACTTTCGTGGGCGAAGCGGTCTTGAGTATTGTGGCCTTCTGAGAATGATGGCCAGCCAATTCGGCTTTTGCCCGCTACGTTTATGCAGGTGGCACCCGGCAAGGTACGAGGCGTTGAGGAACGAAAGTGCCCTAATTTTTCTTGCCGTGAAGAGTACCGATACTCTGTTGTAAGCTTTTCGACATGGTCTTCTTCGCGACAGCCTCGATGGCATTGCCCCCAAACAAGCATTGACCATGGGCGGATTAGGTTCGAGAGAGCCAGCCAGACCGAGACACAGGGTATCTCTATGGCGTCGCTTGTGTTTTTGTCTCCGGAGGACCTTACATCGCGGCTATGAGGATTCTATAGATAAGATTTGATCATGTGGTATTATGCCACGAAGTTCTCATATGGGCGATCTGAGAACAAGGCTCTGTAGACACCAGAAGGACTCGGATCCTCAAGACAATCAACGACAGGCTCTCACCATCATCAGCGAGTATATACCGTTGGTCCCTTTATCCGAAGAAGCGCAGTTAGAGGACCTTGATGTCGAAGAAATCTCAATGATAGATGGGGCTCGACGAAACATCTGCAATACCTGAAAAACGCTAAGACAAATGCACGTCATCCAGGGAAAACGCACGTTGGATATAGGCAGGCTTTGGGCCATTTGCTTTATACGGTAAATATCCTTTCAAGGATCGACCATTCGTCAACTGCTATGATGACCTGAAGCCATGAATTGGGTTAGGCAAGCTGCCCGACCAGGCTTTCTAGAGTCTGTTGATGGCGACAAAAAAGATGTTAAAAGAGATGGAATGGAAAGATGGTTACGACAGAGTGACAGAAAAGACCGTGGGCGAGGGGGATCTCCAACGCTCGTTGTGAGTCAGGGGTGACCAGACGCACTCTGCCGTCGATGGCAAGGACGATCACCTTTGGTGAGAACCGTGGTGTTTTCAGTCAGCTTGCTACATGATCTGGTCGTGTCTGCTGCAGGCACGCCAGCGCTTCTGCATTACGACCCTCAGTCAGCTATGGTTTCACGTCCAGTCACTGCTTGGAGCAGGCCGGTCTAATGTGGTTCCCAATCATGTTGCTCCACCAACGGGGATGTCTCTGAAAGGCCGTTAGCGCGATAAACATCGACAATAAATTGAACGCATGTGGCGAACTTCGGCTGCGCTATGATATCGTATTTGTCCACCATCGCAAATATCGTGACATGGGTTTGCGAGTCGGGGTAGGATCTGATGGTGTAACGTAGTCAGTACGCTTGATATGTGTTCCTCTATTGACAGGGTAATTCTGTGTTTTCGACATAGAGTTCAACATGCGTTCCTAAAGTATCTGAGTGGCGACTTGCCAGCTTGGATTTCGGCAAAGTTCTAAGTCATCAAATCGCTGCGGTCTGATGGTGTCCGGTCCGCCGGGATGTCGTAATCACAATCCCTCGCTTGGGCTACAAAACAGGAATCTGTACTATCAACATGATCGTCTTCGATTGTATCGCCCTACCTCTTGGTTCCACTGCCCCGGTGAGGCCATGGTTTGGGCAAGGCTACTTGCTAGTTATGCTCTCCGCGATTGTCCTTCCCTAACCTCAGTCAGGTCGAAGAGAGTAATAGGGCGCTCTCTCTCATACCGTAAACACAGTATGTGATCGTCAGAGCTGCAGCACATTGTATTTGGTCTCAAATAAAAGAGTTCTCAGACTACCTAGAGATTCGGGCAGGATGTGCGCGGTCAACCTGCGATCATAAATCGAGACATGCTTGATTTCACAATCCTCTAAATTGCCCCATAAAACGTCATGATTTAGACCACACTCAATGCTATCCAAGCTTTCTAATTTGGAAAGAGCAACAAATCACCCCCAATGCTATGTGAATAACAATAAAATATATAAGAAACAAAGAAGAGGTAGGTGGAGAATGATTGCGAAGAAAAACCGGAGCTTCACGGACAACGTTAGCTCAGCATTCCAGCTTGGAAACATTCTCTTCCTTGTGGGTTCGACCGGATCAAAGTCTTCGAGCCTGTTCTTTTAGCCAGGCTCGCGACTGCGATAGAGACTACGTTAGAGAGTTAAGTAATGTCGGCGAGGACGATTGGTTGTTGGCGAATATGCGCTACAACAGCGTTAATCTAGATAGAACATCAGCGGTCACCGCATCGACCTTCGCAAGGATAATGAACAAAGACTGCTGTGCGGGGCATCAGCGAAAACTGTGTGAAACGGGGGTGGGCAGTTAGGAGGACTTACATTGTCCCAGTCTTCGACTTTAATAATAGATTTGGATGATTGAGTGGCTTAGTACATCTTGCGAGCGAGGATCTTTGCTATTGTGTAGGCTATCGACCCTAGGCACAGACTTATAATCTTGGGGAATCGCGGGATGTGGATGCAAGTAGAGATGGTTAAGCTAGAAGCGACAGTTTCGAGGTAGCACAGAATGTGGATGAGGTTCCTAAGATACGATGTAGCAATGTTCGAGCGATGTTGGATGTAATAGAAGCAAAGGTTTGGAGAGGACTTGAAAAGGTGAGTGGAAAAGTGAGCTGTAACCCTCAAGGTGAACTCCCACATTTAAAATTCGAGTAAGTAGGTAAGGTATCTATATATATATATACTTTACTCGCAACCACGAAGGTCCGATATCGACTTGCGTTCTCTGCCCAGCTCGCCAGACATCGAACGTGTGAGCCCTGCTTGTCGATTAGAGTTCCTTCTAGTCTGGCAATCATCTTTTGGTAGAGGAAGTTCTGGATGAGGTCACTGCTTCCTCTTCTCTTTCCGTTCTCCTATTCACAACTCCAGGGAGGAGAAGAGATCGCTGAACCACACATTTCTTCCTCTCGGCTTCAGATTTCTGCATGCCGGGTCTGTAAATCCCTGCAGTCGAATGGATTTGTAATGTTGTTTCTGTTGTATGACGGAAGGCTAGGGTAAAGGTGTCCTCGAATGATCGGACGGGTGGTTCGGAAGGATCGTCTGGTGATTGCTGGGGAGCTTCCACGTGCTATGTGAGGTGTGGCAGGTGATAAGATAAGAAAGTGGTGAGGTGTGACGAGCGCTGAAAATTGTAAAGCGGTGGGTGAAATATTGTACATTACCTGATCTGCCGCAATCATCGCTATGTTTCTCAAAATGTGCTAAATGCGCAGCAACAGACTGCTCGTCGCTCGAACGGCGGCAAGCCACCTCTGTCTCAAACCGCTTCTGTACTCTCCATGGCTCTTCACTCACTCGAGGTTGTGGATTGAACGGTTAGCAGGATCCGCCGAACAGCTTCGCTTGTGGTTGAGTCATGAGACTCGCCAGCCACTTAGCTTGCATGCATCTCCTGCTCTTCTTGTCGAAAGCGTGACCGCGAGGGCCGACGGCGATGGTGTAGTCCCGTAAAGGTCATTCCAGGCAGCTCATAGCGACTTCTCCTGCCTGATCAATGCTGTTCATTCAAAGTGAACGCGCTATATTGGTCTGGTCTCCGCGTCGAAGCCGGGATGCTTGCGCTTGTTGGGTGTTCAAGTGGGAGCAGTCAGCAGAAACAGCGGAGGTATTGAAGTGGTGGTCATTACCGCCCTCTACGAGGGCTTGGTTGGCAGCGGGTGATGCCTGCTCGATGTCCGGATGCGTGGCCGTACTGCGGGACATTGTCGAAACGTTGATGTTCTTCATCCACTCAATAGACTTATGGTTCAATTACGCCCATTAAATGTTTTGCTTCTTCTCCCTTAGCACCAGAGATGTGAGCGGATGAAAATGCTCGGCTTTGACTGCGCTCTGACTTCTGGATGTGCAGTCATTTGACCTGCCGTGCGTCTCTGGTATATATGGGTAAAATGCCGCCACAAAGTGCTATTATAGAGCATAATAGACTCGATGACCGAATAGACTTACCGTTAGGTCAATCAAGGAGGCGAATTCCGTCGATCAATACATTTTATTATCATAAAATCAAGACTTTGCAGAGGTGGGGGAACCGTGAGAAATAAATTTTACACTACACGACGTTGGAAATTGTATCGTTGTTCCAGAAATGCGGGATGCTTCCAAGATTTCAAAAGCAAGTATTCGAACACGGCGTCAATAGGTGTTGAATTTTGACCGTACTTGGATGTCTAATGCCTGGGTAGCTTGAATGTGAACGTGAGCCCCTCTAGCTCTAGGGTTGAGTAGAGACCGGACAGCGACATAGTATTAGACTCGATCGATATCAAAATTCGGTACTACCCCACCGTGTCCGTAGCAGGCGAAGGGATGATAAGTTGCGCAGATTGCCAAGTCCAACTCGACTTGGTGCAATGCGGCTGTTGACTCTGTTCGTTCTTTAGTCTCCTGATGATGAGTCATTCGTTGTGAACGAGGCTTGTTCGAAGGTCAGCAGTACGATCAATTGGTAAGGAATAACAGATGCAATGCGGTATTCTCAAGTGAAGCAACTGGTGTCTGCTCATGCTCTAGTCACCAAATGATAGCTAAGTTGGACTCGACGGAGACCTGTCAACAAGGACAAATTGCAAATAAGCAACGCGAGTACCAGAGAGATGTAATAAAGTCATGCGTTTGTTTCCATGCGATCGTGATTCTCCAGACGATACTTGCTCAAGAAAATTTCAGATATTCTTAGACGCCGCGAACAGAGCGTGAAAGGTAGAATTTAGTGTTACTTGCGATATGAAGGAAGCAGGCGAGCTACCCGGATGGCGAGTCATTGCTCCCGCCGATCTATTTTCGCTTTCTCGATAGACGATAAGGAGTCAACCCAGGATTTAACCCGGGTTTGATAGAATGAGGTCTTAAGCTAGAAGGCATGAGGTGCGGCGGTTGGGACAGTAAGCAGCAGAGAGGCGATTTTTCATTTTAAAACATCGCATATTAGTCGATATTTCAAAGTGAATTTACCTTCTGCATTTAACTAGTATTTAGTATGTCTAAATCTACGCGTTCTGCACCTCCTAAGAGCATCATTCAGCGACCCAGGAAGACTCCTAAACAAGATGCTTTCGATGTCAATCAAGGCGAGCGGGCACCGGCGGCGACGGCAATGAAGGAGACGTTAATGGTGGAGGAGGAGGAGGAGGAGGAGATAATGGTGGTGATAATGGTGGATGCAAACGACGGTGGGGGAGCTTCTCCTGTACACTGTTCGTGACGTAGCAATCTACATACTTCAATGCATCATATCATCGTCGCCCACACAAGCGACACCAGATCAGAGCATTGGACATCAGCAGAAAGACTTCCGCCTTTATCCCATGTCACGATAATATGATAACTACACGATAAAATTTATAGAAGTCCGATGTCACTCCCCTTTTCACCATGACTCAGCTTTTCCAAAGTCCATATCACACCCCTTTTGTCGGCTTCACATCAGTACTATGTCAAAAGTTGTGCAGCAAATCTTGCAGAGGTATATTCCTGAGCTTTGGTGTGTTGTGGATGAAGTTGTTGGATGTCTGCGATGTAGAGCTGGCTTTGTAAAGAGTACCTGTCGTTGGATCAAATGGAAATCTTGATAAAAGCGTGGTGTGGCATTGAGCGTGACCCCTGTGGACCTCTCCAATTCCACCGTTATCGTTATACCTTCGATGTTGTCAAGCTTCCCTTTGAGTCGTTTTCATCGAGACCTTAACATTAGGTTGCAGCAGAGTCAGTAAAAACAGATACGGGAGAATGATTCGTACCAATTCAAGCATCGCAGGATCTATGTAAATGAAAATAGTGAGCACATAACCAACATGGAAGCGCACAATGAGTGTTTGGTCTCGCCCCGACGCATATATGGATTGGCTGGGAAGCCCTTGGGGCATCAAAATTCCGTGCATGTTGCTGGGCTGATCCTGGCAAAATCCCCATAGAGCCAAAGAGCTTCGCTTGGTAGGGTGGTCCCGAAGGTCCACGGGCACAATCAAGGTCCCGTAACAGCGCACTGCCTGCTTTCCCTCTGTTGTCATATACGCCGACGACAGGAAATGGTGAAGTCTGCGACATTGCGTAATACTGTTGGATTGCCGTGTCGAAAGATTGGAAATTGATACCGTACATGCTTCCTCTCAGCATCAGGAAAGTGTCGACACATAGTCGGTACTCGAAGCTATCAATAAAGACTTAAAACACTGCGGCCATACAAAAGACGCCGTGAATACCTTGAAGCATTGCTGAACGCGGTGCCTGCTCTTGCAATCTTTTTTGTATCGCTTTCGACTGCATTCAGAATTCGCCATAGGAGGGATCTTTTGATCATCCAGCTACTGGGTCAAATTCGAGGTTTTCTCCTCTTTATGCAACCTTAGAGGCAATCTGAATCAAACACCGACTGCTAACCGGCTGGATGAGCGATCGTCAGCGCTCATGATTGACCTTAGCGCGATCCAAATTGTCAATCATCATCTGACCCCCATTGTCAGCACTATTGTTATCATCGTGCGATGCCATCAGTCATGCTAACACCGGTATCCTTGCCATAATTGGCATTAGCGCGTCAGCGTTCACCATTGGCCAGCGTCAGCATCATCATCAGCCAGTTCTTTGCCCTCCCTGTCAACATGATGTCGTCCTTCATCTTGGTGTTCGCTGCTATGATCGATATTAGCGCAGTCAGCATCTTATTTGAGGTCAGTGTTGGCAAATAAAACAAGCACATCCGTATGACAGGTGGCAAATTGATTCCTAACTATATTTGGAGATACCCGAGGTGTAAAAGTAATCGCGCGAAAAGAGGTAGAACCTTCACTGTAGGTTGTCTTGAGCTATCACGCATCTACCCTGCGCTTGGTGACATGAAAAAGAAAATTCGGAGTTGTCTGACTCCGAACGCAATCCTACGTTTCTTTAGGATTGTTTCTTCAGTGGCCTTCTTTTCTCAGTTTATTCGACAGATATCATTCATATGGAGAATTCATTCTAGATCTCCACCTCTGCTTACAAATTATAGTAGGGTATTTGTAAGCTTCTTGTTGCGTCGAAGTATAAGTTGGAAGGAAAATCTAGTCTACATGGACACTAGATACCGACACAATCATGGAGGTAGTGAAATTGCGAAAACGAAGGAAACCCCCAAGTCCTCACCGGAAGCGGCGCCAAATTCCGAGAAGCGGCACGCAGCACTGGCTAAGATTCCACCTCATGAGTGGCTGAAGGAGCAAGTTCTTGATTGGGCCGAGGAGTCTGACGCAAGCCTGGCACTTACTTGCCCTAATGACAAATGATGGTTTCGCCAACAAGGCGATCAAGGCTTGGAGGAAATATATCATAGCAGCTAATTTGTGCTCTATACATGCAACAATGAGCTTACGCTCCATTGTTTGTTAGAAGGGTACCTTTTAAGGCTATTTAAAGAAGTCCCGCTGTCCTAAATTTTCTTTCTTAACCAAAGATGCTTGGATTCAACACTCTCGGAACCTTTCTCCGGCTTCTAGCACTGTTTGCGTGCACCGTGGCTCTCATTCTAAGTTCATTATGTTTCTTTGCAGGAATCAGACGTACAAAGCTTGATGGCCTAGATATATTATCAGTAAGACTTGGTTCATTGACGAGCGCTCAAACCCTCTTACAATTGTAGGTAAATATATCAGCGTTGCAACACACACTCTTCAACAAGTCAGACGCTTTATCAAGCCTAATCGGAAGTGGAACAGGTCTTACAGAGAGGACCCACACGTACAGTGTCTACAGTGTCTATGTTTTGAGATACTGTGAAGTGAGTCCTCCATCGAATGCGCTCCCAACGTCGTGCTGAGTAATTTGAAAGAGCTGCTACATCTCCAACAGTACCAACGACATGATCCAGCACAATAGCGCTCCGTTCAACATGACTTGTCAGTCGTATAGTCATCTTTCAGCAATGAATGCCCCTATTCCAACAGCGCTGAGTTCTCTATCTCAAAGCGTTGATATCATTTCGTCCATGAGTGTGATCGCATCAAAGATGATCAAGCTCGTCAGCAAGATCTTGGCGAGTTTTTATGCTTTCGGTTTTTGCGTCACAGCCCTTGCTTTCGTTGGATTCCTAAGAACTCCCGGAGGCGGAATGCGAACAATTTGCAGCGCCATATTCTCTTGCGTAAGTCGCATCTCACAAGTGGCTCACTACGCTAATTCTCAGTCCCAGCTTGCGTTCCTTGTTTATGGGTTCGCATCTGCATTCGTCACGTCAGCGACATATTTCAGCCACCTTACTACCCAAGAATTGGGGCACGGCAATGGGGTGGCGACTTCTACAGGAAGATCGTATTTGGCGTTGAGCTGGATAACAGTGGCTATGATGCTGATTGCAAGTTTCGCTGGAACATGGTTCGCAATTCTTCCCAGTAGTGCGCTTCGCTAGCAACCTGAGCACAGGATAGCCAAAAACCTCATTGCCCCACGACGTCCAGACTGCTCCCTCCTCGGTTTTTGGGGAGGTGGCGGAGCAGGTCTCAGAGGCTTTATAAATTTGTTAAATAAAAAAAAGTGATCGAAAAAACGACAAGATCGAAGAAAGAAAAAAATAGATAAATAAAAAAAATCGAAAACATTAAATGTAAAAAAATTACAAAAGATTATTAATTTTAATTCTAAAAGAAAAATTCAAATTACATAACGTAAAAACTAAGTAATTAACAATAAAATAACGATTAATTATGTTCGAAAAAATTTAAAAGATAAAAATTTATATTAATGACATAACGCAAAAGAGAATCGATTTGTTATATAATTTAAGAAAAAAATTATCGATAACAAAGAAAAATAACAAAGTTAAAAAGTCGAAATTTGTCGAATTTTAATCATGTTTAAATCTGTTTGTCTAAATCTATTGTATAAAAAGAGAAAATAATTTAAATTTAAATTTTTTAGTAATTTATACGTTGATTTGCATATATTTAAAAACGTTAAATTAAACGTTATTTAAAAAATCTTTAAAAAAAACGATCATAAAATGTCTAACAGAAGCATTATAAGAGCGACGACAAAAATTGCAAATATATGTTAAATAAGTTTTAACAATAGTAATCGTATTAATAATGCGTTTTTCAGATCTTTATTGTTTAATGTTAAACGCAAAAGTAACATATTAAGTAATTTTAATTTCGAAAAGCATCAAAATTTGATTACGAAACATAATAAATAATTTTTAACAATAATGATATATTTTGTTACGTTTAAATGTTTATAACAAAAGTTAACAACAAAGCTAAAATAATTATTAATCATAAAGTATTTTTTCCATTTAGATTTATGGGTTTGTGGAGCGTGGTGTCCACGTCACCGTAATGACCGCCCTTCACTTTTAATGAGGATATAGCGGAGTAAGTCAGCCTGAAGGACGGGAATATTGATTTCATCGAACGTCGATCGCGTGCGCGACTGGGAGTGGTAGTGCTGTGCCACAAACTCGTTGGCGCCCTCGTCGCTGACCAGCGTGTACTTGAAGTCTGGATTATGTATGATCCAGCTTTGTATTGACTCTCTAAGGGTCTGGTATAGGGGATTGCTTCTCTTCGTAGGGTCAAAAATTTGCCATATATTCTCGGGGATTGGGTCCGGTCGCGATAGTTGGGCATCGTGATTGTGCCATAGTATGCTGAAGAAAGTTAGTATCGCGGTGAATGATAGTAAATGCAAGAACCGTCCTCGTAATAGTCTTCGACGAAGATCCATAAGAGCATCGAATTTTTAAACCGTGGTGAGCAAGAGGCTGCAATTGCTGCTAATGCCAAGTCTTTCCGGATGGGCACTGCTTCGAGTCAGCGCCAACCCAAAGAGACTTGGCGCGAAATATTCTAGCATCATCTGAGTGGCAACTGGTACCTTGCACATAGCACAACGCTGCTTTTCGGGATCGACGTGGACGATTCAAGGCCATGAGAAACGAGAAGATAATTGAAGCCTTCTATCCTAGTTCGAGTGACGCCTCACTCGGCTGTTCTCGTTTCTTGGAGTCGATCGAATCCATGGTATTCCGATGGCGTGAGGTTTTAGGGATTGGAACAGCAGCTCTTTGTTCCCTTTCCCAAAGATAATGTCTCCAGACAGGGCACATTTCAGCCGAAGCATATATGGGGGCAGGGTCGGTGCGACCAAATCTTCATAGTTTGACTCTGCGTGCGCAAGCCATTTGGGATTTTCGAAGACCGTGTCCCAGAATCAGCTGCTTGACTCGGCTCCTCACTTACTAGGACGATTTGTTAAAGGCCTCCCTCTCCGGCCTACGTCCTCGGCGTCGGCCTCACCAAGCGCACGAAACCTCGTGGTAAAATCGAGTACACAGAGCTATGTTTTGAAGTACGCCTGCCTTTGCTCTGCCCTTTTCCTCTTCCAGCTACCTTCCTTATCTCGCCATCACTGACTCTCCTATCGCTAGGCCCGCATCGGGACCCTCCTCGAAGCCCAGCTAAAGTACGACTCCATCGACGAAGGCACCGCCTACTACTGCAACGGCGACTCCAACTGGGCCCACCAACTCGGTATGACGGGCATCCCCATCTACAACGTCAATAACAACCGCTCCACCGGCTCCACAGACCTGCACAGGGCGCGGTAAGCCGTCTCCCACGGCGCCGCCGACTGTGTCATGATTGTTGGCTTCGAAAACATGTTCCCCAGAAGCCTGGGGACCTTGTTCAAAGACAAGCGATCATGGCGCAAACGAGGGGCGTCGGGAATTCCCTTGGCGACACAGCTGTTTGGCAATGCGGGCAGGGAGTAGGCCGAGATCCAACCATCTTCACTCGAGGGATAGCTGAACATCTTGGGAGAGATGACTCCCCTCGAGATAACTGGCCATGTACGGAATCGATTTATTCAAGCTGCGGTTCTCCTCCATACGCTCGACCCTGTACATGGGGAACCTACTGGGTATGATCTTGATCAAGATCCGCATGATATTGAAACACCAAGAGAACCTCTGCTTCAATGAAAGTTCCTCGGTTCTTTTCCTCTTATCTGTGCCACGAAAAAGGGTGGTGACAGCGTGCCGGCCGTATGCCTTGAAGAAGGGCTACCGCAAGGGACAATTGTTCGGATTGCTAGCAATTCCGAAGTACCTGAAAATACTCTTGGTCAATTCGGAGAGCTGGTGAATGTGCTCAATCGTGTCGCAAGTGGAGGTATATTTCTATCCTACTGTTACGGAAAAGCGTAAATACCTTACTGATGTGGTTTTCGACAGATTTCAATGTACAAGATGCATATACCGAAATTTTAATCGGAATCCTACGACTCCATATGGCAAAGATACGGCACTGCTTCAAGGATCTTTGCACCACCAAATGTATTTTCGAGCAGTCCATCTCAGCCGTGCAGTCACGTGTGATGCAATCCTCTAAGTCCACATTCCATATTATTAGTTCAGCGCTTCGACAGTCCTTGGAATGGTACGGACATATATTTCGATCAAGGACCTGGCTTCCGATCCGGAACCTGAGAACTTGGTCCGTCAAACTTGTGAGCTTCTACGACTATAACCATGAGCACAAACCCTCCTTTCGCTTCCTAGGATTGAGCAAGCAATCATGCTACCTCTATCGTATGTTCCTCGCAACCCATCCTGAATCCTTTGACGTTTCGTTCTGCCACCAAAAGTTGAATCTATCATGGATGGTTCCACCAGCGGCTGATTCAGATATTCAAATGCGATACAAAGCCATCACAACGGAGTGGAGCAAGACGATGGAAGCAACGGCCAGACAAGATCTTGAAGGCCGCCTAGGTAGTCCACGAGAAACCGTTCCCGCGGACTCGACAGCCGGCGTGTCCCTTTCGGGCTTGACCGAGTCCGGTGTGGCAGCGATGTTAATCAAAGCATCGACAGGACCACAGTGTAAAATTGCTGCGGATCAGGACACTGCTACGAGCCCAGGTGACGTTATGGATCTGGAGATTACTGATTCGGGATTATCAACGCGACCCGCCACCGACAACGTTTTGATGACCATGTCACTGGAACGGTGACTGGAAGCTAGCGATGGGACTTCGGTTTTCCCAATGGTTTTCCATTTGATGCGCGCTAACGATGCCAGTAGACAAGACATAATTTGTATGGGCGATATCTTTGACGCTTCCACGAACCTGCCGGTCTTATACAGAATCTCAGCATCTCAGAGACCTCGTCGAAGAGGAAGCGCCCCGGGGATGATGGGGGCAGTCGAAAGAGATTCAAGTCAAACAGCCAGAAATCCAAACCCAACCAACAGTACGAAGCAACGCAAACGTTCGGCGAGCCCGCCGTCAGCTTGTACGAGTTCGACAACGGCCAATCCAGCAACCGGATATTTGGATGTTTGGCGATCGCACCCGCAGGTCGAGCGCTGAGCGAGTTCACCCAGAGGCCACAGTCTACAAATTCGGTCCAGTCAGCCATCACAAAGCTGCTCACCGCTCTTCGAGATGCAATCAAAGCGCATCGCTCTCTGTATCTGAAGGCAGACATTATACACAGAGACGTCTCGGAGAACAACCGACCTGGACCTCGCGAAAGTACTTGGCGGCGGGCGCAGTGGCGCAACGGGCATGATGGAATGTGTCTGCCAGATTTTAGTGGGGCGCCCACGATTAATTAAGCTCCTGCCTCACAAGAATCGCAAATGGCTCGATTCCGACGGCCTAAGACGAATTGATTGAACGAGATGAAATTCCTAGCGATGCCCGCATGGGAATCTAGGTGGAGTAGTCATTCTACGACTGGCATTTTGGGACCGACGGGAGTGACTCAGCGGATTCCACCAATTAGACCATTGGGTCAGTAGAAAAACTACATTACCATTAGGGGTTGGGGATCTAATTATAAGGCCGAGGGGCGACAATCGTTCTAGAAGCGCTGATTGCCCCCTGATTGTATCAAGTCGGGCACAAAGCGTGGACAAGCTACGTGTATGTGGTGACTGACGTATCGTGTGGGTGAGACGCCCAGAAATCGCTAGGCCTGATGTGGCTATTACTCAGATCCACCCGACTTCCTTAATGCATTCCACCTGTTAATGCATCGCGCTACTTTAAGGGCGCCTGGGGGGTTATACAGACGCTTTTCGTATCACTTTGCATAAACAACTGATATTTAGAGCTTTTTCTTGTTAATGACACACCCGGTAGTTATATCAATGCTCAACATATCTATGTAAATTGATTTTTACGACGAGGTCTAAACAATTAAACATCATCGCAATAGCATAGCTTGATCATAATATCGTCAAATTTGACGATATCGATGATTAAAAATATATATTACCCCGCATTCGTCGACTCGATAGTTGCACCTTTGTATACATGTCAACGCTTTGGCAATTGTGATTGCAGATTTGGACGTTTTAGGTAAAGTTTACACCTGGTGAAGCCTAGTCGCATAATACAACGTGCGTGATTGATGTAGACGTGTGATCGTCGCTCTCTTGGTATTGTTCGCAACCCCTGATATTGTATAATACAACTGACTTAGTCTCTTGACTTCAAAATCTTGTTTATTTGAAGATATTGTGACTAACGGAAATCCTCTAACTAGATATTGATAATTTTATAATTCTGTTTCGAAGTGATCAGGGGTTCATGTTGGGAGCCTTATTTATTGCTAACATTTGCTCATCCAATGACTCCTAGTACATTACTAGGATAATTTCAAAAACCCCCCAGGCGCCCTTCAAGTACCTTAGTGTTTTAGGTCCAAAGCCCTAGGGTTAAGACTTATAACCCTGGATTTGGTACTTGAAAAACTAGCGCGATGCATTAACAGGAATCAACTTTCCCCGTCTCCCGCCCACATCATCACGAATCGAATTGTAATCTTTACATTGTCTCTACCTTGACTCACAGTATCGTAATCAACAACGCCGGCAGGGCGTTGCGATCATTTCCAAAACAGAACACATGATGCATTTGGAGGTCCTTGCGCCCGAGTTACTGCAAAACATCATCGAATATTTGCCGAAAGAAGATCTAAAGCACCTTCGTTCCACGTGCCGGCGACTGGTCGACTGTGTGAATCACGCTCTCTTCGACTCCATCTTTCTCTCCGTCGATCCACGACATTTGGTCATCGCCACCCAGGTGCTGCAGACGTTTGGGCCAGCCTTGCGAACCGTGGTAATAGCACCTCTGGAATACACGGGATTGACGCGATTCGATTACGACAGGAACTTGCGCAGGTCGCCGGACATGGATGCAAAACTTTCATCGTTTCGCCCGATCTACAAGAAGCATCGAACCCGCGCCTATAAATGGTATCGTGCGTTAGTTGCTCGACAGGATCGAGCCCAATGTGAAGATTGCCTTCGACAGGTACTTCAGAACGCACCTAACCTTCGAAAAGTGATCTTGGTCCATTGTAATCCCTCCATCACGGATCAGGAGTTGAAGGAGATCTGTTATCCGAGGAGTAGCGGGAAGAAATGTCCATTGAATAAAGAAACGCATAGGAAAATTCAACTAAGCCCATGGCATGGTCGAGTTCAGACCAAAATCATACGACCGAGGGTTAGCCTGCATTTCGAAGGAACAGCGCACATTCTCTTCAACAGCAGCAACCTCAGAGCGCGGGAGTTTATAATGGATGGTTGCGGCAAGACATACGACGCTTGGGCGATGTGCTACGATGAACTTCCTCCTCCTGTGTCTACAATGTCTGTCTTCTCGACCCATTTACGCAAATTGCGCCTGTCTGTTGGCAATCTGCCTTCTAAAGGACAGCGAGCGAGAGCGGTGGGCGAACTTCTTTCCCGAGCGAACGGTCTCGAATGTCTGTTCCTCACATGTGGCAGGCCCAGCTCACATGAGGATCGGGTCGACATTCTTCTATCACACTGTCGCTTTCCCAAACTGCGTACTTTGATAGTGGAGGGCGGTACCATACAGAACATAAATGTTCTCTCGATCTTCGGCGGCGTTCGAAACCTCCGACGTCTGGCCTTGGAAGATCTACGAATTGATAGGTCTCATTGGAAAGCTTTCATTGATGAGATTAAATCGAGCCTGGACTTGACATCACTTTTTATGAATCTTCTTAAAAGTGGCGTGCATTGGGATGAGGACTTGGAAGTCTTCATAGATGATGGGAATGAAGTTGAAAATTTCCTTCATTCGAATCCTTTCCCTGACGACGCAGTGTTTAGGACAATAGACTCAAACAAGGTTTTCGGACGGTTTGGGGACGGTTTACCCAAAAATTGTCATCAATTTCGAGTGGCACAACATTGTTACAAGCTGTACTTCTAGCTCAAAGATGATCCATTGGGGGAAATCCATTAAAAATTTGGGCTGGGACTCTCGCATTCCTGTGAATATCCACATGGAGAGCCGTTTGATCATAGCATACGAAGTACCCCTGCAACCACTTTCATACTGCATACTCCTGAATAGCTATCGTTTTGCAGCTTTCATCGCAATCTCAGCACCTACTCGAGTTCTTGACGCTGTCACTCAAGCTTCACCTCTCGATCCAATAAAGTCTCCACGATCATCGTCGAGTTCATGCAGCACCAGCGTCACTAGTAATCATATGCCAAACTCTGTGATCTCGATAATGACTACACCGTGTACCAGACCTACAGATCGGGGCTCGTATACAATTCTATTGCAGATCGTATTCATAAGAAGAACTTCGTGTATTCTAAATAATAGACGATGCAGAAAGCCAATGGGACGCAAATATCACTGTTTCGTCAGTGACTAGAACAACAGCCAGTCTCATGCTTTGTCATCAAAGGTCATCTCGCGTATTCGGTTCTCCCAGTCTGTATTTCACCAAGGGGGCACTTTCAGGTCAATTTTCGAGTATATGATCCAATCAAAGGCGACGGCCATGTCGAAAGGAAAGTTACAGGTTTTTGCCAACGAGAAAGGCGCTTTGCACAATGCGGGAACGAAGAGTTCGAGTGTTAATATGGGGCTTGATAGGGATGTGGTTGGAATGGAATGACAGGTGAGGGAGGTAGAAGAAATATAGCGCACAGGGGTCGCGGCCTTGGAGGGGATGATGGAAGCGGAGGCAATGAGGGAGATAAGAATAGATAAGCACTTGAACTGTCGTGGTGTCCCATTTACGTCCATCACAACCTATTACTTGCTGCGCTATTCGGTGAAAGCCCGCAGAAGCGAACCAAGATTGAAGACCAGCCCATGTACTTATCTAGCAGATCGAGGTTTGACAGGTTGTTGGCGATGTTCGACGACAAAACGATCAAGGCCATTGGACTTTGAGCCATCAGCCTGTTGCGTTTGGAAGCTATGCATAGCTCAGCCGATCCTGCTAGCGGGGATCCTTATTCGTCTCAACCCACGGGATCAGTAGAATGCTGTAGAACGGAGACGCCTCAGACGTCCTCCCCAGGGCAACGCCTCATATGAGCAAGTCGATTGCCTACTGCATCTGTATTTCTCCATCGATATGAACGAATTGCAAATGGCTGATCCCCTCAGCATTGCCGCAAGTGTGGTTAGTGTCGGCGCTCCAGCCTTACGCGGGACGAGGCTTCTTCTACGTGCTCCGGCAAGTGGGCAAATACTGGGTGGTGCAGTTCGACAGGAGCTGGGCCAAAGGCTTTTCGAAGCTTCCAGTCTCGTCGTGTGAGGAATCTGAGTTTGGGCCACCTCGACCAGATCTGAGGCTATGTTGCCGCCTCGTCGCGGGATCCTGGTGAGATCAACCGATGCTTTGTGAGGAAGACCGCGGATACCGTAGCGTTTCGAGACCGATGTGGGAGAGGCGCTCGAGAACTCCGGCAAACAGCCAAGAGGCTCTTCCGTCGCTTTGATGACGGCTTGAGAACAAGATTGATCGCTCGCGGATTCACCTGACTCGACTGGTCCATGTGGGCTTTTCTTGCACACTGGCCAACGAATCGAATCGGAGAACTAGGAGTCGATGCGTTGGCCGTGGTCTTCCCGAAGTGTAGAAAAAGAGTGAGCGTCTGTGCTAGTGCTATGGATTCCAGATGGTATTGTTCGCGCAGCCTTCGGTGGAGCAAGATTAATTTTAAGGATTTCATGTTGAGATCCAGTTCTTGCTCCCCCAGCTTCCTGTGCATCCAATAGTGGCTCCCTTCTGCCCCGGTTTTGCTGTATTCTCCGTGCTCAGGATCATAATGGTAACCCACTGTCCGGTCATAGGCTCCAATTCAAGCACGAACCCGAATCATCCACGGCCGCGATTTGCGCGGCTATTTCTCCACTTCCCATCATCGAGCGCAAACTGATCTGGTCACAGTGCAAAATCTTCTGCCGTCAGTATTTCTCTGCGAAAAGGCCGAACATCTTGAGAAAAATCCAGAACCATCGCAAACACTGGAATGGAGGTTTATCTTAAAGCTTTCAAGCTTTAATGCGGCACCAAACAGCTGTAGGATTTAAGTCGCGGTTTTTGATCTCCGACAATTGTCAGACGAGTCTTTGTCCCACATTCCTCTCGTCAGAGCAGGAGCCGCGTGAAGTATGATTGATCAGTGGAGCACGAATTCCAACACTCATATGATCTAAGATGCTGCCAAATGCAAAAGGCCATGGGACTTGAAATAATGCAAGGTTCAGCGAAAGCAGGGAAAGGACTTCGGTGACCGCTGCCAGCTCTACCTGTAAAATATTCAGAAAAAACGGCGCAGAAGCCATCAATGCCAAGGAGAATAAATGATTTCCAACATGCCTTAGTATCAAGCATTCTGATTACTCTTTGCGTTACTCACCAATCCCCCTCAATTACCTTGATCATATCGTCAGCTGCATTAGCCTCTTCAACTTCATCATCTGTATCCCAGGCTGTTTCATCCTCAAAGCCAATAGCGAACCCTTCGTTTGATGTATCTG